>Ga0136644_10001034_pt1 | contig 22167 bp, 21 predicted proteins | sample C_130820_EF_Meta_FD_94780 | JGI IMG/M metagenome (GOLD analysis project Ga0136644, IMG submission 94780) | Freshwater microbial communities from Lake Croche, Canada to study carbon cycling - C_130820_EF_MetaG (v2) (version 2) | ecosystem: Environmental > Aquatic > Freshwater > Lake | place... | reverse complement strand
CAATAAAAACAAATTAAAGATTTTTAAAGCTAATTAACCACAAAGCTTTATTGATCGTTTATTGATTTGACCCATTTTACCCTTTAATTTTTATTGATTAATAATCAGATATTTTATTGATTTTTATTGATTAAGTTATTTAAACATTATTTACTATATATAAATCAATAATGCATGAATGTTTATATTGTAAAAAAACATTTTCAACAAAATCAAACCTTAATAGGCATAATGCAACCTCAAAAAAGTGTAACAATACAAAAAAAAATTTATTTAAATGCGATTTTTGTAAAAAAGAAGTAACATCAAAGCAGATGCTAACATATCATTTAAAAGTTTGTAAAGAAAAAGAAAAAAGTGACATTGAGACAGAAATTGTTATAAAACGAGACCAAAAATATACAGATCTTCAGCTTCAAATCAACCAACTAAAAAAAGAGCTTGAAGAAACCAAAACACGTTCTGTTGTTGCAAATACAAATAATACTATTAATATCACAAATTTTGACAATTCGACGCACAACTATGGAAGCATCCTAACCTACATGACGCCCGAGGTCGTCAAGGAAACGTTTGAAAAGAATTATAAACTTGAGGATTTTTTTGGTGCCCAAAAAGCGCTGGCAGAGTTTACAACCAAAAACTTTTTGATGGGTAAAAACAAAGCGCTTTATCTATGCAAAGACAAGGCCCGCAACCGGTTTTCGTTTACAGACGAGGACAAAAATGAAATTGAAGACTTGAATGCTGCCATATTGATTAAACTTGTTTCAAAAGGCTTTGGGGTGATTAAAAACCTGTACACAAAGGAATCCGCACATCTCCAAGGCCGTCTGGCACGATTTGAGAGATGTGACAACGGCACGATGATGATTGAGACACGCAATCAAATGAAGCGATTGGAGGAGGTGTATAAACAAATTGTGAATATCATTAAGGAAGGCGACGGGTATCGCAACCAGTTAAGTCGGAGTTTACCGGCAACGATTGAAAGTCGTATCTGCATCGATGATATTGACGAAAAAATGGAACAAGTCAACGATGACACTGATGAAAACGAAAACGAAAATGAAAACGAAGAAGTTGTGTGTCCGTCTCAGCCAACTCCAACTCCTCCCGTTGAACTGAAAAAGCCTATTTTGCATGACAAGACATTGCGTCATATTGGCAATATCACATACGGCAAACTCCGGCTGTACAAAAACCATTTCCAAAAAACCGGCGAGTTGACGGGACCGCCAACGATTATGGCGGACGAGGAAGACAAAAAAAAGTTTTTAGAGTTTATGCATTCGGATGAATAAGTCAGCCTTTAAAAAAGGCCAAACCCCAAAATCGGTCTTTGGTTAGTCAGCCTTTAAAAAAGGCCGAACCCCAAAATCGGTCTTTGGTGGTACATTTAGAAAAGGCCAAACCCCAAAATCGGTCTTTGGTTAGTCAGCCTTTAAAAAAGGCCGAACCCCAAAATCGGTCTTTGGTGGTACATTTAAAAAAGGCCAAGCATAAAGGCGTTTCGTTTTTAGTGGTTGATCCACTAAAAAGTAATAAAATTTTTAAATTGTATTAAATAAATGAAAATTTCGTTGAAAAACTTGGAGAAATGTGTAGAATTTTTGGGTTATAAAAGCGGAGACGATAATATGATTGAAATTGTACAAATGTATCTAAAAACGAATTTTCATCCTATTTTTCAATTAACACCAACTGTTAAACGACGTCTAGCCAAATTTTTAAAAAAACGCGATAAATCTTTCATGCCTTTAATCGAACGTTCAAATAATGATGTATGTCTATTGCACCAGTTACGATCATTATATTCAAAACCAGCAACAATTGCAGATGGAGGAGGAGGGCGTGAAAAATCTCGTATAAATGATATATATTGGGAATTGGAACTGGTAAAACAACGACTCTCCCAGTCGGCGAATTTTAATTATTTAGATCTAGGGTGTTCCGAGGGGAAAATCACCAAAGCTATTATTTCAGCCTTATCATTAAACCGGGATCAAGCATTTGCGTGTGATATTTTTGACCAGAAACCAGATCCAGAGTTTACATTTTCTTTAAATACCCCATCGACGTTACCCTACGCAGATAACCAATTTGATTTTATTACTTTATTTATGTCTGCGCATCATTTTAGTCATGTCGACGATATATTTAAAGAAATTCATCGAGTCATAAAGCCAGATGGATACATACTGATTCGCGAGCATGATTGCAATTCGAAAGACGATTCAACATTTTACAATATACTTCATGCATTATATGCGTCTGTGCTTGGTAGTGAAATGACTCCTTTTGGTTTTGTAAAAATTTTTACAGATTGTGAAAAGGCAATTTATACGGATAATAAATTTATTTTTAATGTGTATGCACAATATCGGTCAATAACAGACTGGATTTCGTTATTTGAGCAATACGGATTTGAGTCTTTGGATTCTTACGGCGATCCGGGCATTTTTGCACATGGATTTTATGACCAACAAAGTGATACATATTTTGTAGATCAAATGGATAGTTTTTACCAGCTGTTCAAGGCTAAAAAATAATTTAACGCTAAATAAAAAAGTCGACTATAGGCATTTTATGTGTAATTACAATTTGATACATTTGATACATTTGATAATAAATCAAAGGTATATTTTACTTTTATTACTTTCTACCCTTATTCTGATCTAGCTAGTTTAAATAGGTGACTCTAGCGTCCACTCTTTGGTGGATACCGGTGAATATTGACGTTCTTTTATTGTTTCAGACTCGTCAGACGTTTTTGAACGCAATATATATATTAAAAAATACACAACTAAAATAGATCCGCCAATATATACGCACGTTTTGCCAATTAAATTATTTTTTTTATTTACATCGTCTGTAGACTTTGGACGTGTCAAATAAATAATTCCAATTACAATACAAACCAACGGTATCAATGCTAACAATGCTACTGATAAATTGTTGTTCATCTTTATTTATATCATCTTATTTTTATATTTATGAAAATAAGATTACAGTTGCCGTTTATACCCGTCTAATACATATTTTTAGTCAGTAGCGAGTAATGGTTTGCTTAAATATATCTAAAACTTTCTCCTATTTTGTAAAAAAGTTTAAATGTCAATTGGATTTTTTTCAGTGATATATCCACACTCTATAATTTCGACATCATCGGCATCATTTTTCACAATAATGCACATATCATAATCCGTGTAAATAGTTTGCGTAGCCGTTTTATATTTTTCAAAACACACAAAATCAAATACACACGGCTTTATTACAATTGTGTAAATCCATCGATTGATGAAAAGTTTGGTGTAAAAAATGGTAGTATCTTTGGAGGTGTTTGCGTGCCAAATGGGTATATCATAAAGACAAAATGGGATTGACTTTATCAAGATGGGATTGGGGGTAAACATATTTTTCAATGCCTTGTAATTTTTTTGAATGACAAGATGGTCGATTTGGACAGGTTTGATATGATCAAGTATATCCATGTGTATTTTTGATGTGTCAGTTTGCATGTATCCGTTGACAAGAAGAACATTTTGTTGCTTTTTTTTAATTGAAAGCGAGAGCGAAATTGAACTTGCCATTTATAAACCGCGCTTGGCTTTTGATTTCTTTTTTAACTTGTTTATCGATTTTACTTTTTTATGTTTAAAATAGTCATCTGGGTTTTTATCCATTATTTCCGTATACAAAGTTTCCATTTTTATTGGACCACCTGATTTATCTAGTATTTCATATAATTTACTTCTTTGTCTACGATTTTTATGTATTTCTGCAATTCTTATATTATTATTTATTTTATTTATAATATCAATTTTTCTCTGAATATACATTTTCATATCATTATCATCACTATTTTTTAATAAAAAATGCAATTGTGATAAGTCTTTTGTGTCATCTACATGTTCTATATTTATATTTCCCATTTATTTAATCGTTAATTAAATAAATTTTTCAGCGAGTATTAACTAATACTTAAGTGTTCTTTTTTATAAATATAATGTTTTGTCTTGAAATTATATGTAGACTAGTAGGTCTAAATAGTTATTTTTAAAAATATGTTTTTGGTACCGCTTTTTTCAAAAAGGGGTTTAAAAGCCTAAATCAAGATCCTCGCACATATACTTGATAAACGAGTCGTCTGAATCAGGCAAGCCCGACTTTTTGCGCGCCTCCATGTATCGCTCGTAGAACTTTGCATGGTAATCCTCGTCCTTGGCACGCAACTCGGCCAACTCGGTGCGCGCCTTGATAATGTTACCCTTCATCTCATTTAGCTTTTTCATCGTCGCATCATACGTCCATGTCAACTGTGACTTTTTCACCATCAACTCAATATATCGATCATACGGGTCAATATCCGATTTTGCCACATCCGCCAAAAGCTCCTTTTCGCGATCCTTGATCTCCTCCATTGTCTGCTTTTCTTCATCACGCTTTTTGCGAACTTCCTCCGAAGTCGTCTCAACCACCTTCTTCTTGATATCAATTTCCTTGGTCTCGCAAATGTACTTTTTCGTGGTTGCCAACGGAAACGGACGACCCACATAAGTATGGTAAATGCTGTGAAAACTGTCGACATTGCGAATCAGGTACTCGGCCTTCAAGTCAGCCTCGTCTTGCGTAGCAAACGTTCCGCGCACCTTCAACATGCCAAACACACCATCCTCATCCGGTTTTGCGCCCTTTGAAGGAAAGAATGAAACAAGGCAATGGACTTGATTTTCGTGCTTGGGGTCAGCATAAAATTTTTCAAGACGGGGAAACTTTTGCACAAAATCCTTGACGTTTAATTCTTGCATGGCTGCCTTTGTTTCTTCGTCGGTCAATGGAGGCGCGCCAATCTTGTAGCTTTTCTCGTCGGTTTCATTTTTGTCGGCAGGCGAGGTTAAGCTGTTTTGAACGGGGTTGGTGTTGGTTGATTGCAAATCAGAAGACATTTCTTTTATTTATTTTTATTTTTTTAAATACCCATTCAAAAAAAGAAATAAAAGAAATAAAAGAAACGTCTAGAAAAGATCTATATCCCTTTTCCCATCTCCAATAATTTGCGCCTCGTCGTCGCCTTCGATATAACCATGTGACGGATTTTTGTCATCGCAACAACATGAATGTGGAGATTTGCCACCTACGGTTATAAAATCTGGATTGCTCTCCGTAACGGGCCAGTTTTGCTTACATCCTATCTGACTATATTGAAAGCTATTTGGGATGCCTCTGTAAAGTCCATGACAATGTGGCTTATTTTTGCTTACTTCAAATAAAAATGGTTCGGTGGTTGAACACTTTTGCATACCATAGGCAATGCAAATAATAAGCAATGCACCTGTAATGGCAAGAATCAGTCCTGACATATCATCTGGCATGTCTTTTTGAAGCATTAATGCCATGTGTTGTTGTATACGCGGATTTGTGCATATTAACAACACGATAAAGAAAAGATAGAACATTAACATTTATATATTAATTTAAATTAATTTAAATTATAGTCGTAATAATAAATGTCTACTTTATTATTATTTAACCCAAAAGATACACCTTATGGTAGTCTTTCGCCTTTGGCAGATCATATTGTATCCAAATCGTATGCATCTCTTATAAAGAGCAAGATGCTTCGCGACACGGTTGGAAAAATGCGATCCGATAAAGCACGTAAAGAGTCATTAAAAATTTTTACAGAAATACAAGATGAAAACTTTAAAACATTTTTAAAAGAAGCCCTTGATGTCAAATATAAAGAAGGAAGCCCCGCATTAGAAGCATTATTACAAATACGCGAAGACCGTATTGTTTACGCATCAACAAACCTTTTTCTCGGTATGAATGAAGGGGACGGCGCCAATTTTGTAGGCGAATACATGTATACTATCCGTAAAAAAGAGCGTGCACGACTTTATCTTCAACACAAACAAGATGAACAAGACTTTATAAATAAAGTATATGCTGTCTATACATTGTTTAGATATGAAATACAATCTGGTAGAAATAATCTGAAATCGTACACAGGCAAGCGCAGTATTGACGAAATTATCGAACAACGACTGTATGAAGGCATGCCGGTCGAGATTGCTAAAGATATAAAGCATTCTGCTAAAGATATACCATCCTTCCTTTTTGATTTTCCGGAAAGTATTCCAGCTGTATTGCAATGTTTGTATCATGCTCTCTATAATGAAAAATGCAGTAAAATAAAGAAGGAGGAATTGCTTGCCTTTTATATACACCATTTGTCTGTAAAATGCAAGTTTAAATCTCCTGAAATGAAAACACAATTATTGCTAAAATTGGAAGCAAATGGACAACTTGAGTCACTTGTTGCGCGTTTAGAAAAGTATAAAGAACTTGGTCTTTTTGAAAAGTTTGAGGAAAAATTTGCGTACAGTTGTTCCTTGATAAGCGAAGGTGATTTAAATAAAGAATTATTTACTGCTTTTAAGCAGTATCAAGCAAATCACGACGACCAGAAACATGAACAACATCCTCAACATCCTCAACATCCTCAACGTCAAAACATGAAGGGCGTGAAACCCCCTAAAAAGACAAGTTTGATGGATCAACTTCTTCTCCTAGACAAGTCCGAATTAGGCGAAAAAGTTATAACCGATACGCGTCCAGAGGTTGTTGAAAGACGTCGTGAACCAACTGTATTTTATTTTAATGATCCTAATATTCACAGTCCGTATCACTATATGCCTGATAGTATGTATATAATTGGCACATTTAGCTATCCTTCGATGATGCATTATGTATACTCTAAAATGGTTGAATTTTTTGATTTTAATCAATTTGAAGCATATCAAAAGATTCAAAAAAGTCAGGTCAGTGAAACAGGGCATACATATTTTATTTTTTGCGATTTTCACGAAATGGAGACGATGTATCACCAGTTAAAAGATGAATACATTGCAAAAAATGTTCAACGTGCTTTTGTAGAGCTGACACGTCTTAAATATGCACCAACATATAAAAAAGAAGTACTTGCTGTGCCTTCTAAAGATGTCATTTTACTTTTATCAACATTAAAAGACTATACAGAAATTTCTTTTACAGACAAGGAAGAATATATACTTGGCCAGGGTTATGCCAGCGCTGTATTAATGGAAATACGAAAAGAGTTACATGGTATATACGGTGATATAGATTTTAAAGCATTTGAAAAGGAACAAGTAAAAAAATTAAAGGCCATGAAAGACGTATTAAAAGACGAAGATATCAGAATATTTAGTACGAAAAAAGCAAAAGATTTATACGAGATGATGAAGCAGTTTAAGGATAAATTTATTATTGGCACCCACCCAGACACAAAAGTACAAATTCCTTACCATGACATTGAAGCATTCAATTTTGTATTTATGAACTTTTTAGATTGTCTAACAAGGCTTGTTAAATTTGATAAATTTGACAAATCATTGGTGCCAATTGATTTCAAGACTGAAATGGAATTTAATGTTTCTAAAGACTGTATGGAGGAATTATGGAAATACACATTTTTTGTATACGCATCTACTACACAATTGACAAAAAGTATTGGAAAAGAACGAACTTTTAAACTTATTGATAAAAAACAAAAACAAACTGTCATGCACGCTTTAAAAAAGGCAACATTAATTGATGACGATTTATTTGATACACTAAAAATGCGTAAAGCCGAGCACGGAGAGGAGAAAGGGGAGAAAGGGGAGAAAAAATCCAAAAAAGACAAAAAAGACAAAGAAACTGAACGATTTCATCCTTCTATTTTACAAGACCGTGTTGAAGGGTTTGATTTTAGTTTGTTTCATACAAATTCAGAAAGTCAATACAGTTCATTATTGCCGAAACATGTAAAACAAGTAAACGGCATTATGAAAAAATGGTTTACCAATCCGCATCATATCATTGACGCCACTGCCCATATCGGCGTGGACACCGTTCATTTTGCAAAAATGTTTCCAACTGCAACTATTGAGTCATTCGAGGTAAATAAACAAACATTTGACTTGTTAGTAAAAAATGTGGATGCTTTTAAACTAAAATCAAAAATACATCCACATCACTCTAGTTTTATCGACGCCAATTTAGACCACAAAAGTTCATTTATATATATTGATGCGCCATGGGGAGGTAAATCTTATAAAGATATTCAAATGGGAGAATTTGAGCTTTATTTAGACGCTATAAATATTAAGGAAATTTCAAGACGATTAATTGTTAGCGGAAAAACGGATACAGTAGTCTTAAAAGTACCACGAAACTACAGATTTGATGATTTGAAAACCACATATGGGTTTGATGTAGATAGAGAAGATGTAAAAGATGATGGTCGTGTATCTTATGTATTATTAAAATTAACATTACCAGAACAGGAAATTCAAAAATGCTGTATTCGATCACTGTGTGTTTCATCCTTTTTAACCATTTTTGATACTCTTGCCAAATTTATTCCAGACTTTAAATTTGATGAAAATGCTCTAAAATTTGCAATGCGTCTAATCTATCTATCAGATGAACTTGTTTACCCAGATAAAACAGTTACACCGTCTATTTACTATCAAACTTTACTAAAGCCTTATTTGGCGAAAGAAGACGATAGTAAAAATGTAGACGTGTTACAGCCTTATTTGATAAAAGAAAAAGAAGAAAAAGAAGGCAAAGAAGGCGAAGAAGGAGAAGAAAAAGATAAGAAAAAATTAGAATTGTTAAAAGCTTATTTAATAAAAGAACGCAAAAGATTTTTAGAATTTGAATCGGATCTTTTAGTGCAAAAATTATTAACTTTTGCAACAGATTTTCAACAGTGTGTTGACTCTATTGTAAACAGTGTTAGCGAATACAATGTTATCACGGTTGTTAGTCGTATTTTATTATTTGCAAAATCCAGAAAAATTACAGTAAAAGATGTACAGCAACAAATAAAAGTGCAGGCAGAAGAAGATATAAAATCATTAGATGACATGTTTATTCTTGTAAATGAAGATGACGATTTAGATGACAATGAAGAGGATAATGAAAAAGAAGAAGGAGACTATGGAGGCGATGAAGACGGGGACGAAGACCGTAAAGACGGTGAAGACAGCGATTTATACGATTTTGATTTTGGAGACGATGACGATTAATCAAATATAAAAAAAGTTATTTATATAAAGAAATGGTTTATATAAATGGTCAAGAAATACCATCTTTTTCAGAAGAAACTACAGATGAATTTAGAAATAGGGTAGCTGTATCGTTTAAAACATTGCCTTCTTTAATGTCGGATATAAAAGATGATAAAGTGTATTTTGTAGAAAATCTTATCAGAGAAACACGCATAAAAAGTTTTGGTCATTTTTTAAATTGGCTTCAAACCACTCATACATTTTCCCATACATTAGACATCGAATTAATACTTTATATATGGATACTGTTAAATAAAGAGGACGATGAATATATAGGATATAAGAGACTTCAAGATGAAATTAAAGACTCGGAACTTTTAAGAAACATGTTATTACGTTTTGATCTATCCAAACTCGAAGATAAGGATTTCACTACAAAAATAAAAAAAAAGATAAAAGAAAAAAAAGATGAACTTGAAAAAACCGTTGCCAAGGTCGATAAAATATATAAAACACTTTATAGCAAAAAGCAACAACCGCATACCGACTTTAAAAAACATCGCTACCAAACATTTTTATCAACCACTTTAAAGGATGTATCCCTTGATTATATTTTTAGTACTATTGTATGTAATTCTATTATTCCTTTTTGTGCTTTTAAAAATTTTTGTAAAATATACAAAAAATCGTCTTTTGAATTTTCAAAAAATACTGAAAGTTTAACTGAAGCTGAACGTATTTTATTAAAAATCAGCATTAAAGATGACATATTTGTCGATAGTTTTATTTTTTTAAAAGATGGCGTGGTAAAAGTAGAAATACACATTGATATAGAACAAAAATTTGATTTTAAAAAACATATTACCGAATTATTAAACCTACCAAAACCCCTTAAATTTTTGGATATAGATACAGAGGAACATGATATACACGGCGTTGTCTTATTTCCGCAACAACACCTAAATAAATATATTTTAAGCGATCTTATTATGAATAATCCAATTGTTTCCAAATTTGTATGTGTCGATGAAAGTGTTAAAGCAAGCACAAAGAAATCTGGACTACTTTTAAAATATAAAGGAGGAGAATTAAGGGGTATTGATATCGATGCATCATGCAATGTTATTTGTAAAAAAATTACAGAGACAGATAGCGATTTAAAGGGGTATGATCGTAAACAGTTTGCAGTAGGCACATACTATGTTCGTGTACGCCTCTCTAGATTTAAAAATATGGAGAAAATTGATGCATTTATATTATTAATTTCCAAAATATTTACGCTTTATCATGAATCTGAAAAAAGTATTATTAAAGAGTATAAAGAATTTTTAGGAGACTCATTTGATGTAAAAGACACAGATGTAGAAGAACAAGAAGATACTATTGAAACACTTGCACCATCTATTTTTGTTTCAAGGTATAGAAAAGCATGTAAAGAAGTAAGGCATCCTGTTATAGTAAAAGAGTCTGAACGGGGTGCATTGGAAGAATACAAGGACTATATTCGATTTCCAAAAGAAGAAATGCCTGAGCAATTTTGTTATAGATGCACAAGTGCTGAATATCCTTATATAGGATTAATGCCAAATACTTTAATGTCGAATCGTGATGTATACGAATATGTACCGTGCTGTTATGCAAATCGTAAAAATAATAACAATAATATTGATATTTATTACTTTGATAAGGAAAAGGAAACGGACAAAAAACAGCAGGGTATTATTTCTACTTTACATCATTTACTTGAAAGGGGTCATTATGGTAATTTACCCAAAAATATTGATACACTATTATCAACTCTTTATACAGACAAGTCCTACCTATTTTACAGAATGGGTGTAAAAAAATCAAAGCACAGTTTTTTAGAATGCGTGTTGAAAGCAACCGGTGAAAAAAAACATAAAATTAGGTCATTTGAAGTTGCGTCTCAAGAAAATCCGGATCTATCGCTTTCAGATATGAAGGCTTTATTTGAAAATGAAGACGTGTATATGGAACCACGACGATGGATACGTTTATTGGAAAACACGTACAAATGTAATATACATATATTTTCACGTCTATTTAAAAACGAAAATGCGGATCTTGTAATACCTTTTCACACGGGCTCGTATTTGCAGTACAAGCCTTTACACGATCAAACCATTTTCATTATTGAAAATCAAGATAGCAGAACACGCGAAATTCGGTGTGAACTAATTACTATTAAAGAGGTAGTTGCTGGTAAAGAAAAATATATGTATCTATTTGATAAAAATAGTGATGTTTTTCCAACACAACTTTATTTAGGCGAACACAAGACAATAATACGCCAGTTTGATCACCCTCCTCAGGAATTAAAATATAAATACCAGATACTTGATTCATTTAAAAAGGTTCAATGTTTAGTTACACATGATAATATTTATTTGTTATGTAACCCACTTCCACCACTTGATCTTCCTATTTATGATACGCATAAAACGTCCTTATTTAAAAGCAATAAAAAGGATGTTGAAAAAGTATTAAAACGCCCTTTAAACAAAGATGAATTAAAACAACTTCAAGTAAATTTAGACCCATTTATTATTTATTTAAAGTCTGAAGAAGATGAAGAGGATGAAGATGAAAAAGATGAAGAAGAGGATAAAGAAACCACACATAGTGAAATAGATACATTTTTAGCAAATCAAAAGATTTCTAAAATTTTGGGCGAACTTTTTATTTACATGTTTTCTGTCTATCTTTCGCTACAAAAAGATCAATCTGTAGATATTATAAAGCATATAAAAACATTTGTTGAAAAACATGTATCAGTCTCTTTATCCCATTACAAGCCAATATCCTTACCTTTTATAGATTTTGATAGTCTTCAAAAATCTGGATATGTGACACGACGCAAAGGTATTAATAAAATAATAGTATCTTTGGCATTATTAAAACGTCTTGTATGCTTGCTTAGGCTTTGTATCGCAAATAACTGGGATAAAGTTAAAACGTATTATTTACAGATAGAATTTTTCAATTTTTATGAACACATTTCAGATTACGCGCCATCTTTGTCCTCTTTAAATATTATTATTTATATTAGCGATTTAAAAAAATTAAGTCCTATTTCAAGAATAGTTTATTCAGAATTTCAAACACTTGAAAAATATTATTTAAAATTTCAAAAAAAGTTATTTAGAGTTGAAACGGCAGAAGAGTCTATAAAACCTGCTCATTATAATGTTATATACGATGAAAATTTGGCGGTTTTAAAAGAAACATCTCCTGGAACGATTGAAAAAGTTCGTCTTATTCAATACAAGGAAAAAATAGTCAGTGATTATAAATATAAAATAAATGTTATAAAATACCAAAAAATGACTTTAGTTTAAATTTACTTTAAATTTACTTTAAATTTACTTTAAATTTACTTTAAATTTACTTTAAATTTACTTTAATTTTAGTAAAAATAAAGACTGATTGACCTCTCCAAGCATTTCATCCCTGATATTTTTTAAATCTGTATTTTTCATACCAGAATTTAATGCAAGTTCTAGGTCTGTTATTAAAAACTGCTTGAAACGATTTAATATTGAAACGATATTTATATCACTTGAAACGCTGATTGTAAACGGCTCGGCATTTAATTTATTTTTACCCAAAAAAGTTTCTACAAATTTATCAATTAATTCATCTAATTTTTCGTACAATTTACCAGACACTACATGTTTATTGTATATAGGCGTTGTCCAGTGGTAAATACGTATCTGCTGTTGAATTGATAAAAACTCAACAATTGTATTCATTTTTATTTGACAATTTTTTAAAATTTAATTTAAATAAATCTTTTTCTTTTAAATAAAATGGACGCAAAGAAAATGGACGCAAAAAAAATTGCATTTATCGTATTATTCTATGTCACAGTTGTAGGCGCTTTGAACTGGGGTATGCATGCATGTGGCTACAACCTTGTTGAAAAATTGGCCGGAGCTGTTGGTGGCGAGAGTGCCAAAACAGTCGAGAACGCGATTTACTATGTTGTCGCGGCATGCGGTTTGGCTGCCGGTGTCATGTACACCATGCATTTGGTCAATAAGGACGACGACAAAAAACACTAAAAATCGAAATCGAAAATTGAAATCGAAATCGAAAATGAAATCGAAATATTAAAAACAAATATTTAAAATGAATAAAATATGAAGATTTTATTCATTGGCGATCCCCATATAAAAACCGACAATCACGAAGAAATTGATATCCTTATGTCAGAGTTGAAAAAAATATGTGAATCGCATCAATTTGACCAAATTATCATTGGAGGAGACCTAATGCATTACCACGAACGTATCTTTACACAAGCATTAAACAAATCGCTGGAATTTGTTGCTTTTTTAGCCACATTTGCACCTGTACATGTTTTGGTTGGAAACCATGATATGATCAACAATCAACAATTTTTAACATCGCATCACTGGCTTAATGTATTTTCTCAATACAAAAATGTAAAAATTGTTGACAAGCCTATCGTTTTAAAAGAAAAAAAAGACTCGACATTTACGTTTTTAATGTGTCCTTATGTATACCCGGGACGTTTTATCGAAGCAATTGAGACCGTTTCCAAAGACTGGAAAACGTACAACGTCATTTTTGCCCATCAAGAATTTAAAGGATGCAAGATGGGCGCCATTGTGTCAAAGGATGGCGACGAATGGGGCGAAGATTTCCCCCAAGTTATAAGCGGGCACATCCACGACAATCAAACGCCGCAAAAAAATATATACTACCCAGGATCTCCTTTACAACACGCGTTTGGGGATACAGATAAAAGAGTCGTTTGCATCATTGATGAAAAAGGCGCCATTACAAATATAGATTTAGATGTACCCAAAAAAACGATAATTAAAAAGACTGTTTCAGACCTATCAAAGGTTAATATGACAGACTTGCATTCTCATTTAAAAATAAAATTAACAGCCACTCCGGAAGAATTTAAGGCGTTTAAACAAACACAGCAATACAAAGAATGTATTGAAAAAGGGGTAAAAATACAATTGGATGCAAAGCCTGTAAAACGCGACGAGTCGTCAACTATTGCAGAGCAGACAAGTTTTAGACTTTTATTGCAAAATTTGGTGGAAACAGACGGCGATTCGTTATTGAAAAAAATTTATATGGGCATCTTGGCATCTTGAGCATCACTTCTTTTGTGGTTAAATACATATAATGTCTATATTTATATGTAGCTCTTTTATAATCTTGTTTTGTAAAAAAAAGCGGTGTGCGATATTCTATGTAAAATAAAAAAAAATGTTAATATAAATATGAAAAAAAATGTTACATTTATTGATGATTTGGTTGACATGGATTCATTAACAAGAGGTTCTGATTATATTACAAAAGGAAATATGGAACGCGATGAATATACAAATCAAGTTCAAAATAGACACATCAGAAAACATGATAAAGATTTTACATACGCCATGAATGGCGGTATGATGCAACCTAATCTTCCTCAACTTTCATATGCTCATCAGCCTCAGCATCAACATCAGCATCAAAATCAACATCTAAGAGAGGAATTTCAAATGCAACCATTTCAACAGTTGCCCCAAATTATTTACGAGGAACCTATTAAAAATCAACGCCCTGTTTATGACCCAGAAGATTTATCATGTATGACAGTCGCAAACCACATAAAAGATTGCCCAATTTGTTCAAAATTTTATAATTGCGACAACTCGATGTATATCGTATGCATTGTTTTACTTATAATGGTGTGCGTTATTTTGCTAAAAAAAATAATTGAAAAATAAGCTGTAAAAACGTTACATTTAAATTAAGTACACTCATGCCATGAGTTTTTTACAAAACAAGAGAATGCAATCAAACAATTATTTAAATTTAAATAATTGACATAAAGAGAAATGTCAAAATTACAGCCACATCCTTATAATGCAATTGTTATGTCTGGAGGAGGCTTGAAAGGATTTGCATTGCTTGGTGCAATGCAATATATGATTGACAACAAATTGATTGGCAACATTAAATATTATTCAGGGACAAGTATTGGTGCTATTATTTCTTATTTTTTGGCAATAGGATACACTCCAATAGAAATGATCGTGTACATTATTACACACAACGTTTTTGATAAAAAAGATCATAAAAGCATTGACTCTATTTTAAATGGAGAAGGTATATACGATTTTTCAATTTATTCCTCTCATTTTAAAAAAATGTCACTCGACAAAATAGGATATATCCCAACATTTAAAGACCTTTACGAAAAAATGAATGTTACACTATTTACATGTACCTATAATATTACACAAAAAAAGAAGGAGTATTTATCTATTTATACCTACCCAGACATGTCATGTATTGACGCCATTACATTATCATCAAGTTTACCCTTTATTTTTAACGATTGTATATATAAAGACGAATACTTTATTGATGGCGGTATTGTAGATAACTGTCCTTTTTTTCCTATTATTGAAAATGTAAAGGACGATTTGCTACATGTTGTAATATTTAATCTTCAAACAAATCTCAATAATAAATACGAACGACTTGTCGATAAAATTGTCATGTTGCTGACTATTCCAATCGATGAACTTCAATCTATACAGCTAAAAAATATTACAGAAAATTGTTTATACATTAACGTTAAAATTAGAGATATTAGTTTTTACGATTTTCATATTAATCATTCAGAAAAACTTGAAATTTTTTCACTTGGGTACAACTGTGCAAAAAATATTTTAACATAAAGATCCACACCGCTTTCTCTTATTTTGTGAGAAAGCGGTATATAATGATTTAACCACAAAATAGACAACTAAAATAATATATTAGGAGTGTAAGTGTATAAATAACGATAAAATAATATATTAAACAGATGAATTAATCATTTAAAGCTCTTTCAATAAAGTAAAATGTTGAGGAAACCGACGATAACTGTTACAAAACTTTTTACAGAAAGGCCAAGTTTTCGTCCAAAAAAGTTTCCAAGAATGCCTAATATGTATCTTGAATTGATTGAAAACAAAGGTAAAATTAAAATAGATTTAGTAAATCAGGAATATAAACCAAGTAATGATTATAAACCACGTGAACAACCTGACAACCGCGAAAATGATGATAGAGAACGCGAAAAAAGCGATCATCAAGACGACCGAGATCGTGACCGAGATCGTGACCGAGAACGTGAAAAAAGTGATCATCAAGATGAACGTGATCGTGAACGTGAACGTGAACGTGATCGTGAACGTGAACGTGAAAATCAAGACCAAGATCGTGATCGTGATAAACGTGAACATGAAAATGAAGATCGTGACAGACGATCACGGGAACAATCTGAAAAATCCCCGCCCAAAGAAGATGATGGGTTGTCATCCAGACTTAAAGAACTTTTACGAGATGACAAAAGGTCGCCTGATCGTGATAAAGACGATGATGAAAAAATATATACAGCGCCTCGATTGTCTGAAATTTCTGGTGGCTCAAATTTACAGAAAAAAGTTATCCAAGATATATCACGAAATACAAACGATGACGAAGATCTTAAACGCGAATTGCTTTTTAAATTTGACTTGCTTCGAAAGTCGTACAAAAATGCAAATATACCAGAATTTACTGTACACAGCGATTATAATACGATGCAACGTACATACGACTCTACTATTCGTCAAGTAAATGTGGACAATAATATTGAAACCTATAAAAGTTATCTTATCACAGGATTTTATATAACAGAATTTGTTCTTGGTTACTGGCTTAAATTTGATATGCAAGATTTTACCAAACAGCAAATTGTAAGCATGAACAAGTATGAACATCTCCTTATTGAGTTGGGTGAGAAAAATTATGTACCAGAAGGTAGTAAATGGCCAGTTGAAATACGATTACTTTTCACTATTTTGATAAATGCTGCTATTTTTATCATTACAAAGATGGTAATGAAAAAAATTGGGGGTAGTTTATTTGGAACACAAGAAGACTTTGCACAACAACCTCCAAAAAGACGTATGCGAGGACCCGATGTAAATTTGTAAAAAAGTTAAATATTATTTATAAAAAAAATAATTTATAAATAAATGACGGAAGATCTAACATTTTCAAATAAAGATAATCTAGAACAAAAAATGTTGGCTATAGATTTGTCTAATACAAAAGGAAAGACAGAATTTCGATCCATCTTACAAACATTTCTAGATAAATACAAAGCGTCAACAACTTTAAAAGACACACTTTGGGAAGAAATTAAACGAGAAAAAGACAAGAAAAACATTCAAAAACTAAAAGAAGAACTTGTTAGAAAACTTCTTGATTTTATTAAAGACGAGGAAGATGAGGAAGAAGAGGACGAGGAAGACGACGAGGATGAGGAAGAAGACGAAGAGGAAGAAGAATATGTTTCACCGGTTAAAGCTAAACAACCTACGCCGGTTAAAGCTAAAAAGCCTACACCGGTTAAAGCTAAAAAGCCTACACCGGTTAAAGCTAAAAAGCCTACACCGGTTAAAGCTAAAAAACCTTCATCGGTTAAAAAATGTAAATGTATTGTAGCATCTACAGGTAAAAAATGTGATAAGGATGCAAAGGAGGGTTCTAGATACTGCGGAATTCATAAAGAGTGTAAAAAAGATGCCGAAAAGACACCTAGCCCAAAGAAGCCTAGTCCAAAAAAACCTAGCCCAAAGAAACCTAGATTGTTTATCTTTTTTGATAAAGAAGACGATGAAGCATACTTTGGTTTTTTTAATGATAAAAAAGTATTAATAAAAACAACTAGCGAATTAATGCAAGAAGAATTTAAACCTTACTATACTGACAAAAGAAAAATAGAGCTTCAAGATGACTGGAGAATGCTATTGGATAAAATGGGCGAGCCATACTATAATAAAAAAGGTACTAAAGAAGCTTCAAGAGATTCTCCTTTTAAAATGTCCAAGGTTTTTCCAAAAGGATTTGAAGTTTTATCAGAAAGTCCCTATTATAAAGGAACACCTGTTGAAGTATCTGTATCTTCTTCAGAATCAGAATCCGAATCTGAATCTGAATCGGAGTCCGAGTCGGATAACGAAGCAAAGTTGGACCAAGAATTTTTACAATTACGGGAGAAATTTCCCGGCAATAAAGGTTCTTTGGACTATTTAAGAGCATTAAATAGAAATATAGCATGTGATTCTGAAAAACCATGTTCTGATGGAGAATGTGATTTAGAATACAAGAGATGTGTGCCAAAAACCGCAACTGAATACTATGACGACATTGAACGATTTGAACATAATGGAGCATCATATGTAGGCAAAAAAGCAACTATTCAAAAAATGAAATTAGCTATTGAAGCAGAGAAAGCAGCCGAAGAAGCTAAAAAGAAAGCAGAGAAAGATGCCGAAGACGCTAAAAAGAAACCTAAAGCAGATAAAGACGCCAAAAAGAAAAAACCCGCGGCAGATGCAAGCCCTAAAGGAAAAGCCGATGATCTGGACTTTGATATTGATGAAGAAGGAGATCTTACAGAATTACAACAAGCATTGATTGATTGCTTGATGCCTGCTGTTAAAAAATAAAACATCCTAATATACTTAAATATAATATATCAATGTATCAATATATTATATGTAGACTTTCTGTGAAAGCCGTGAAAGCTGTGAAAGCCATCAAAACTTTTATCATTTGAAAAAAAAATCAAAAAGATCCCCGTATGAAAGAAGCTGGCCCATTCTTAACGACTTTTCTTTAATATGTTTTTTAAAAAGCGACAAACTTTCTACAACACATTCATGTACATTTTCGTCATGCATTTCCATTAAATAACTTTCACACAAGTCGTCTGTATCTTTTAAATTTGTATTTAAATTTTCAAAAGCATTGTAATTTTCATCATTTTCTTCTCTTTTATTTTTATATGTATTTTCAGTTTGATTTTTATCACGCTTACTCATAATATAGGGTCTGTTTTCAAGTAAATCAAATCACAAAATGCGTGAAAAGAATGTTCTTTATATACCAAGTTTCTTTTTTTTAAAACATAGATTAATTTTTTATAAAGCAGTACCAAATCTTCTTTGTATTCATTAAACCACTGCTTCTTTGATAACATTTTATTAGTATATTCTATCTTTTAAATTATCTCATTTTATTTTATGAAACTAATTCACTTAATTCATTAACAAGCTCCTGGTCTATATCATCTATATTATCTAGGTCATCTGCATCATCTACGTCATCTTTCTGATCTTTTTCCGCAATCACGGCAGTCATGTTTATAGGATCATTAACTTTATCGTTTACGGCGTCATCGTTTACGGTGTCATCGTTTACGGCGTCATCAATTACGGCGTCATCAATTACTTCAACTGTTGCCGTTGATTTAGGCAAGGCACTCGTTAGATTTATAGCTGTAAACACATTTTTATAATCTTTTGTTTTCTTTAAAAAGTGTTGGTCATATTGTTTCGCAGGGATCGGCAAATCTTCTTTAAAAGAAACTTTTACATTTTCTGGAGGCTTTACATACACTTTATCATTTTTTAACATTGCCTTGATTTCTTCGATAACACTATCTGATTTTTTCAATTGCTTTTTTAATTGAACGATATTATCTTGCAGTATTGTAATTTCTTTTGAGAACTGTTCCTCTACGCTTTTCACACGTAATTCAAGTGATTTAGCCCTTGTATGAAAAAAGTATGTCATTGCGCCAAGTATAACAACCTCAAGTGAAACGTGTACAATCAATTTTTTATCTTGAAATAATGACATTCTAATTTCTATTTTTACTATAGAATACTCTTTAAGTCATTAAAAAATGGGTTTAAAATTAAAATTAAGATGTTCAAAAATTTCCTTAACAATATCATCATGAAAACTTTTTCGATCCAATGTTTTTAAAATATTGAAATCTGATAATTTACATGGATATTTATGCTTGCGCAATAACTGAAAAAGTACATATTGTGTATTTATAAAACTTTTACGTTCAATCTTTCCTGTAAATTTAAACTTTTGATCGTAGACATTTGAAATTTTATCAAAATCCTCCATCAACGCATCTTCAATATGAGAAATGTCATCCACCTTTTTACCCGTCAATTTATGATATATCAATACAACATCTTCGTAATGCTTTGAATGGCCTGTCTCTTTTAAAAACATCAAAATATGTTCCTTTGTGACATTTGAAAAACGTTTTGAGATATTTTCACAAGGCTGTTGTGCCGGAATAATTCCATGAAGTTCTAATTGTATAGCTAAATCTTTATACACTTTATCATCTATCGACGCATTCTGTTTACCCTGATACTGATTTATACAATCTTTGAAATGCACCCGTCTCTCGTATGTATATTTATTTGAAATATTTACACGCGAAATATCCTTGTAACAAGACGATTTATACGCCTTCTCTTCCTGCGACCCACACGATTCGCATATTTCAACATTTGCGTATTCGTTGTAAATAAACTCTTGTGTTGACTTGCACTTTTTGCACTCTTTCTTTTTTACAGGAGACTTGTTATTACTAGACACAATGTCTTCAAGTTCGGCGTAATCAATATTATACATTTTCAATATTTCAAGATATTTTTTAACAACCGTTCGTACGTCTTGATTGTCATTTTGTTTTTTTGCCATAAATGATATTTTTTTAGGAGCAATAAGCATCTGTTTATACGATTCCAGCAAAGGCGTCACATCCATCACATAAAAATTTAAGTTTGTCTGAAAATCAATGCAGTCTTGTTTATCTTTTAAAAGCGTTTCTATCTTGTCATTTAAATCTTTTATAATATGTATAGATAAGGAGTTGTCTTTTAAAATATCCCTTATATCCTCATTCTGTTTATCAATATCTGTTATTTTATCTTCATTATTTTTCCATTTGTCGCGTATATTTTTATCAATATTCAATATGTCAATCTCCATTTATTTTTATTTATCTTTTTAATTGTGTATTACCACAATTAAAATTATCACCACTGTTTTTCATTTTCTCACTTTCTCACTTTTGCTTTAAATCATCGTTTTTCGCTTTTTTCTCCTTGTTTGCAATCTTTTGTTGATGTTTACAGGCCTTGCAATTTGCACATAAACCATCCTTTGTTTGTCGTGCCTTGTAAAAACACGAATGTTCCTTTACACTCTCGCATAAATTGCACCACTTGTGTGTACTTTTATCGTGATCAGGAATAGGGACAACCTTCATAACTTTACGTTTGTCGCCATACACACCTGTCAAATAACAATCTTTGCATAAACGATTCACTCCATCCTCGTTTCCCGCATTTTTAAAAAACCGTGAATAAGGTAAAAATCGGCTTTCTTCGGTTTTATGGGTGACGCCTCCACAACGCTTTGTAAGGGCTTGGGATTTTTCGTCCTCATCTTTATCTGCATTTTCTTCTACTTTGGTTTGAGTTTGATGCGTAAGTTTAACATTATGATCATTAAAAAGTTCAAGTTCTTGGTCGGTTTCGATTGTATAATTTAAACTTGTAATTTTTGCAATATCAATCATATTTTTAATCAGGTCTTCCGTTGTTACATCCGTAATAAATTCACGATTATTGGGATTTAATTCTTTTTCATATCTTCGTTTCATGTTTGTTTCAAGTAACACGCAATCTTCTGTATACAACACAAATAAAACTTTACAAAATGGGTTAGATGTTCGATATCCACCAATTCGGTCTGTGATATCACGAGACATTCCAACTTTTGTACGAATATCTTTGTCTTCATCTCTCATAATTAACAAGTAAACACAACCGCCTTTCTTTAATTTGTAAAGTTCTTTCTTTCTCAAAAAAGATTGGTGATTGTAAAAAACACGTTCGTATTTCTTTGACAACATCATGTTCTGTTCGCCTTGTGTCATTATAATCTTTGTTTTTTCGTCCAACTCTTTCTGATATTGTTCTTTCAATTCCGCAAATTTCTTTTCATATTCAGACTTTAATTCGTCTGACGATTTTTCTTTTCCTTGTTCAACCTTTCCTGTAACCAACAATTCCCTCACCCATCTTGAAACTTGCAACGAAAAAGATGGATTACACCACTGCGCCAAATGAATCCCAAGATCTGGATGAATCCATGTGCCTTG
>Ga0136644_10001032_pt1 | contig 22199 bp, 24 predicted proteins | sample C_130820_EF_Meta_FD_94780 | JGI IMG/M metagenome (GOLD analysis project Ga0136644, IMG submission 94780) | Freshwater microbial communities from Lake Croche, Canada to study carbon cycling - C_130820_EF_MetaG (v2) (version 2) | ecosystem: Environmental > Aquatic > Freshwater > Lake | place... | reverse complement strand
ATGAGGAAGAAGAAGATGAGGAAGATGAGGAAGAAGAAGATGAGGAAGAAGAAGATGAGGAAGAAGAAGATGAGGAAGAAGAAGATGAGGAAGATGAGGAAGAAGAAGATGAGGAAGATGAAAAGAAAACAGTTGACAATCTAGTTGTCAACCTAGTAGACAAAGAACCACTTGAATCAACAGAGTCTGTTATGCAAAAAGTTATAGATTTATTACATGAAAAGTTTAACAATAAAGCAGACTTAGAAATAATTTATCAGTATTTGTTGAAGCAACAACTATAATTACCAGTAATAGTTATTGGTATTGTGTATATATTTTTTTTTCTCTTATTATTGTAAGATATGCCTTGTAAAAAAACAAGAGGTAGGAAACGAACTAGAAAAAATAGATATAAAAGGTCTAGAAAGGTTTATAGAAAGAATGATAGAAAGAATGATAGAAAGAATGGTAAAAGAGGTGGTGGCTTAGTAGACAATAAAGAAACAACCCCACCAAATGGTGCCAATCGTAGTTTTCACACTAAGGTAGAAATCGCAGGTAAAGAATACGAAGTGGATTATGTCATTCCTTATACTATTAATTTGAAAAATCCTGATTCTAAAAGAGTCCCAGCATTTAGCGTAAAGTTGAACGGCAAGATTTTGAAAGCCAGTATGATTTTACACGAAAAATATGTAGACTATTTCGTAAGAGCAAATGGCACTTGGTATGCCATGATGCGTTTAGGAATCCTTACCATTAATAGCGGAGTATTCGCCGCTTATACAAATGTCTTGTTTTATAAATTCGCTACGGGTATTATAGACTTGGAATCCGGAACAAATCAAGTATTAATCACTCTAGATGACGGTTTGTATAAGGAGATTCCCAATACATCCTGGGGTATTTTCAAAGATTCGGATACGCATTTGATACAGTTAAATGAAGACCAGGTTGTGCCAATTACCGCTGAATCCTCGCCTGAAGAATTTACATTTTTACAACGGTATCGCAATGAACAGATTTGGAATTTTCTCTTTAAGATGGAGGTGCAACAGAAAGGTGTTGAACTAGGATTTGACTTGTTAGAAGGAATAGCTAATGCTTAGAAAATGCTTTATTTATTTTTTCTTTATATATAAATAAAAGGATGTTGCATAAGTATTTAGTCGAATTTTTAGGAACTTTGTTTCTTGTTTTCATTATTTTGGCAACTGGAAATTATTTAGCCATTGGTGCTGCTTTAGCCTTGGCTGTCTTAATTGGTGGCCCTATTTCGGGTGGAGCCTTTAACCCCGCTGTAGCTGTGGCATTGCTTGCCTCTAACAAGATTAGCACGGGTGATATTGTTCCTTATATCGTGGCCGAACTTGCCGGAGGTTTAGCTGCTTTTGAATTGGTCAAAATCACAATGCGTTGATAATTATTTCTTGAAAAAATAAATAATTATCTTTTCTTATAGTATATTATGCCTCGTAGAAGAATGACTAGAAGAATGAGTAGAAAACAGAGAGGAGGTGCATGTTGGAATCCACTTAGTATGACAGAATCTTGCGAACAAGCAAAAGCCCGTATAGAAGCAGCAAAACCACCTACATCAATGTATTCACGCATATTTGGTAGCACTCCTGTTGATGCCCCTGCCGCTCCTGTTGATGCCCCTGCCGCTCCTGTTGATGCCCCTGCCGCTGATGAGACCTCTTTTACTCCATCATTTTCAACAAGTGATGAACTAGCGCAAGATAGAGAAAGACGAATGAATGACGATACTCAAAATGCACCTGTTAGTGGCCAAAATGGCGGTCGCCGTCGCCGAAGAAGAATGATGGGTGGTGCTGTTACACCTTTTAATGGTTCCTATAGCAATTTAGGCAGTACTCTCCAGAGAGGAGGTAATGTTAAACCTTTTGATGGGTTCACCGGCGGTTTAGGCAGTAACCTTCAGCTAGGTGGAAGAAAGTCTAGAAAGTCTAGAAAATCAAGAAAGGGAAGAAAGTCTAGAAAATCAAGAAAGTCTAGAAAGTCTAAGAAGTAAAATAATGTGATAATTAGTTACTAGTAATCACATTATTTGCGTTTAATATACAATAAGTATAAGATGTATAATCCTAAAATGCACAAGGAAACGAAATAGGCTTGTGCTATAGGGTCTTCAGGCAACTGATTATTATTCGTGAATCCCTCTGTATATTGCTTATGGCTTCCTAAATCGCGAAGCTTTTGTCCTTGGATATCAGCCACAGTAACAAATTGCGTATCTCTTCCGTGGTTATTATTGTTATCAATCGTCTCCAAAGTTATCTGTTGGCAAGGAGGATTCGTGCCATTCATAAATGCACCAAACAGTCCAGCCGGATTCAATGTATTCAAGTTGCTAATCGTCCCAGGAATCAAACCTCTAAAATCGGAGAAGTTCTGTCCCATGCCAGCCGAAATAAAAGGGATATTTCCATCGGGAACATGGTCCACATAAATATATCTGGACGCTAATATATGTTTCCCATCGGCATCCTTATCAGGCGTGCTACATTTTCCCGAGGTTTGAAGAAAAAAACGGTTTCCTAAAGGTCCTCCAGTTCTAGAGGCATCGCTATCACCTGTCACCAGCAATTCTACATAATTTACCAAGCCATTGATATTTCTTCCTAAAGTTGGCAAATTTCCCTCTGATGACATATGCATCTCCTCTGGACTATTGATTTGCTTCCAATAATCATACCTTGGACCCAATACTTTTGCTTCTAGTCCTGATATATCTGTTAATGCTTGTTGAAATATGCTTGACATAACTATGTTATATTCTCACTATATTATTATTTTTTATCGTTTTTATAGATTCTATTTCTTATTGAGGTCCAGTTATTTTATCAATCACCTTTGCGTGTTTATCAGCCATTTTTTGCAACTGATTGTTCATCTCTGTTACATCATCTATATTTTCCTTTACAACCGTTTCTAAATAAGCGATGGCTTTTTCATGTGCTACAATCATCTCTTGATCAGAGATATGCGCAGTTGTGTCTAATGTGAGCTTGGGGTCAGGTCTAAAATACTGATGCAAAGCTACTAAATGCATCTTTTGGGTCAGACTAAGAATATCAGTTATATTTTGTGCCACTCTCTTTTGCAAGGATTGTATTCGGTTTCCTTGACTTTCAATGTCTTTTTCCTCATCACTTGTTGAGTAACTCGGCGTCTGTGATGCCAAGAAACCTTCTGTTTGCGATACTTTTGCCTGTATATCGCTAATAGAATCCGTATTCTTTTGGACCTGTGTCTCTAAATTAGAGATGCGGGTATCATGGTCTGTTATATCGCGATAAGCTGAATCAGTATTGTAGCTCTTTGCATCCATCGAAGAAGCGAGTAGACCTTCTCTCATAGGTAATAGGACTTGATATCCAATCAAACAAAGGAAAAATAGAATGAGTCCTGGCAACAAATATTTCATAAATATAAAGTATAGATATACTTTTATTTTCTATTTATAATACATACATATGTTTCCAGCAAATTATCCTCAAGGAATGGGCACTTACAATAATATGCCGAATACAGGAGGACTTCATTCATGGAAAGGTTCCGGTATATATAGCAATCCAGTAGCCATCACAGCCAAGCATATTCGTCCTTTAACAAACAAGGATTCCACGAACAATGCCCCTCAAAAGTTTGGTTTAGCCAGACCTTTAAAACACTATCGTCGAGGTTCCGTTGTGCCCCGCGCAGGCGAGACATCTAGGTCGGTTCATTCGGCCACTAGCGCTTCCCTAGTAGGCCAGCTTATAGACAGACCCGGTTCTTTCTCCGTGAAACAAAACTCTCCGGGAGAAGTGAATGAGAAGTTGGAAGCCACTGCTGATTGTGGCAAGTGTAACGGTTCAGCAATTGTTGCCGATTACTATCCTTCCACGAACTTGACAAATAATCCCCTGCCAGTCGTTCAAAATCTCGCTAATTGTTGCAATGAGCAAAAGAAGGCATTGCGTCGGGTTAGGCCTGCTAGCACAAACTTGGACAAGAACTATTTTCAAACTCTACAGCAATACAGGCAAAATAGATGCCAGACGTACGATCAGAAAATATTCAACTTTGCTAGTGCAGCAACAACAAAGGAAAATAATGAATATATAGCCAATTGTTACCCGAATGCTGGCCAGTCCGTTTTTGCACAAGACGAACTCGTTGAAAAAGCATTTGGTTATATGGTGGAGGCAAAGCTGGTTACGGCTCAAGAAGTTGACCGTTATTATCAGTCGGCGATTGACACTATATCCCAATTCGCAATTTTCATTACTACCATGAAAAATAGCGTTCAAGCAGCCGATTTGTTTAAGCGATTCATGACCAATCCTTATTATGGCATGTCTTTGACTGGACCCGCTAATGTGAAAGGATGCAAGGTGGTCATTTACAAACCAAGTAACCATCAGTTTGCTGTGCAAGGTGGCGTCTCCAGCAGTGCCAGAAATTTGAAGCTGTCTGTGCAAACTATTCAAACCAATTTAGCTACCAATAAGAAAATGAAATATGACCAGATTTATCAAAACAAATCAAAAGCTACTACCACAACAAAAGAAAATTGTTGTGAAATCAATCCTACACAGAAACTATCTAATCGTTTGTATCGAGTTCCTACTTTCAAAGACAGTCATCTATTGTAACAATATATAAAATATAATATAATATAATATAACTAGTTAAATTTCTAACAAAACATCGACATCGATATCGACATCGATATCGATATCTTCTGCACCTCCGGTGTCCTCTTCCTCTACTAGTTCCAGCACTGGCTCTTCAGCAGGTAGAAAAATATTCACTTTTTCCAAACATTTGTTATAAGGAATCTTATATTTATCGCACCATTGAATACATTTCTGTATGTGAAATTTCTTCAATGTCTCCAACTTCTCATCTATGTTTTTGTTCTTAATAATACCAATTAACTGGTCCATAACATACAATTGTTGATGTCCAACCATGATATTCGCCTCTTCAATCTTATTGACGAAGTAAAGTGGTAGTGAATAAGGAAGAATACTATGAATTGACCTGCGTTCATTATTCATTTCTGCGGTTTTCAAAAGAACATTTCTCAAATCATGTAGCAATTGCATATTTGGAACACAATCCATATTTTTACAAATAATATATCGCTCCGATTTGAAAATATTGGACACATTCGGTTTAATAATATAGACTTTATCGAACATTCCTGTGACGATATATAGGCAATCCAAAATAGGCTTATGATATAACTCATGAACCCTAATAATGGTTGAACCATTCATTGCTTGAAAGGTCAAGATATTACAGACGATTGTCACCATTTTTTCAATATAGGAGTCCACATTGTTTGCATCTATTTCAAAATAGAGAAGGTCAATATTGTTTCTTTTTTCGATAAACAAGCTAGTATCACAATCAGACATGTGAATATCCTGATATTCCTCTCGCAACATATGAAGACATTCCATAATGGATTCTGTATGCGTTTCTTTCCCAAAATGAAGGGTCTTCATTGATTTATGCTGATAGGAATCAAGGAGACGAAATGTATTGAGAATTTCCATAAAAATATAGAATAAATTGGAGGCTGGTTTCAGCTTACTGACCGAATATTTTGAATCGGGGACTTTCATAAAGACGAACTCATAAGGGTTCAAAATGGAGGTAATATATTTAATAGTATATTCTTTGTTAATAAGGACATTGAATGCTTCATCTTTTTCTCTCTCTTGTTCCTTCTCATAAATGTTGATTTGAATCTGCTTTTCCGTTTCTTCTATATAATAGTGTAAGCTCTGGGATATAATAGGCGCACATGGGCGTTCATTATAGTCAATAGACGACTGAATAGGTCTTTTCTTTTTTGGTAATATATAATAACTCATTTATTAGGAGAATTCTCTATTATATTATTTACTAGTATTTAACTTGTTTTCCTTGAATGGATATATAAATTATTATTATTATTAGATAGATCTCAATTGACTTTTCATTGAGAGAAAAAGTAATTAGAAAACAGTGACAACTTTTGCCAAGTTTTTAGGGAAATCAGGATTATGTCCTTTTTCCAGCGCTATATAATAACTTAGTAACTGAATATGTGTATTTGCCAGAATTCCGCCAAATGTATGATTGGTTTCTATTGTTATTTCTGAAGAGGCTTCCATACTTATTCTTATAACATTGGCTTCTCTCGCAAGAACCTCTTGATAAGCTGATTGATTCTTTGCCATATATTCATCGTCAATATCAAAAATAATAATAGGTAGCTGAGGAATAATTAATGCAAATGTTCCGTGTTTTAACGCTGATGAGCTATAGCCTTCGGAGTGAATATAAGCTACTTCTTTCATTTTCAAGGCTCCTTCCATAGCAATCGCCTGCGTTTTGCCTTTTCCCAGTAAAAAAACGCTTTGTGCTGACTTTAATTTGGTCGCCAATGTTTTAATCTTCTCTATATTCGTTTCGCATAAGGTAGCGCTTAATTGAAAAGACAGTTTGCGCAAATCCGAAATAATCATCTTTCTTTTTTCTATATGTGTTCCACGATTTTGAGAGAACCAAACTGCTACCATGGATAATACAATACACTGATTCGTAAAAGATTTGGTAGATGCTACCGATACTTCTCTCCCAGCATTCAAATAAATACCGCAGTCTGTTTCTCTCGCAATAAGAGAATCAATAACATTCACTATGCCGATAGAAACTATATCATAATCTCTAGCTAGTTGAATACAATGATGCAGGTCTTTGGTCTCCCCCGATTGCGATAATAATATTACGGCTGATTTTCCTTTTTTAGGAATATCTTTTACTTGAAATTCTGCGCCGTCATAAATGGCGATTGTATCAAATATATCTAGTCTTTTAAACAAGTCCATTGCCCATAGTCCAGCGTGATAGGATGTCCCACAACCTAACATAAGTAGATGATTTACATCTAATAATCTTTGCTTACAGTTGTCTAATCCGCCTAATTTTACAGTAACATTGCTCTCTATTCTACCGCCATTATTAGTAGCCCGTATAATAGCGTTAGGTTGTTCCATAATCTCTTTTATTAGCCAATGCTCGTAATTTATAGGTGATAATTCTACAATATCATTGGGTTTTTCTTTTATTGAATAACGGTGAATATTTTTATTATAGGTAATCACTCTATCGGTCTTTGTTATTTCAATTAAGTCATGATTGTCTATCTCTATATAAGTTTTACAATGGTTTCCAAATGCGATATGCTCTGATGCAATAATAATAAATTCGTCGTCCATACCGATTAATAATGGGGAGCCATTTCTAGTCGTCCATATTTTATTTGGATAGTCTCTATGAATAATAACGAGAGCCCATGTGCCGCATAATTCTTCTACAGTATGTTGAATGGCTAATTCCATCGTTTCAGCCATATCTAAATACTTTCCAATGAGCACAGAAATCACTTCGGTATCTGTTTGAGATGTGAATGAATATCCTTCTTGTAATAGTCTCGTTTTAATTTCACTATAGTTTTCAATAATGCCATTGTGGACTAAAGATATGCGATGTTTATTATCGTGATGTGGGTGAGCATTCATATCAGTTTTTCCGCCATGAGTGGCCCATCTAGTATGTCCAATGGCCACGGTTTTATCGGTATCAGTATCGGTCTTTGTAGTATGAAGCTTTTCTTCTAATAGAAACAAGGCATCATTTGTATTCGTTGATGCAAATTTAATGGTTTCGATACTATTATTATTTGTAATAGTGGAAATGCCAACAGAATCATAACCGCGATTTTGCAATAATTTTAGGCCTGATAAAATAAAGTCTTTGTAATTTTCGTTTCCTAAATAGCCTACAATTCCACACATTGTATAATAGTAAATATATTTTTATATTTATATGTTACCGTATAAAATAGTATAATCATATAATAAGAATGGCGGAATTGATTAGTATAAATATAATTGGTCAAAGTAATAACGGCACCAACTATGGGCCTATTATGATTTCACCTGATTTAACGCTTGGAATGTTACAATTAGTTATAAGAAAACATTTGTTAAAAATTGGTCAAATAAAGAAAATCAATTTAATAAAAGAAACCGATTTAATAAAAGTAATAACAGTAATAAAATATTATGATCCAGAAACAAATAAATCTGAAGAGAGATCAGAAATATTAACGAATTCTTTGCAACCTATTAGAGACTATGGTATTAGAAATAATTCACGGATTTATTTTGTAATTTATATGACGCCATCTGAATTAACTCCACCTCATATATTTTCAAGATTAATAGAATTAATAGAAAATTATGAGGAATATAGAGAGGTCGATGTTATTAATGAGTTTAAAACAATTTTATCAGAGATAATCGGGGAAGGTGACCGATTAGGAGAAATAATGGAAAGAAGAGAGCATGAAGAAAGGGGAGACCGAGGAAAAATAATAAAAATAGTAGAAAAAAGAGTTAAATCATTGTATGCATTTATAGTTGAAAAAGGGAGACATAAATTATTAGAAATACTATTACAACATAATCCTTTTCAAACAAATCGCAGTTCTATAGATACCCCTATTTTTTACCCAGATAACCCAGAATATACTAAACATACACCATTTTTTTTGGCACTGCATAACAGTGATTTTAATTGTGTAGAATTATTATTAAGGGCAGGGTGTGATATAAGTAAAGAACCAGCAAAAACTATTTCATTAGCTGTTTTAAAATGTATAACTCAATACGATGATGATTCTTTAAAATTATTAATATTTTACCATAATTCTATGAAGATATTAGATTCTGGTGTATATGAATATGCTTTAAATGAATTAGATGATAGCGACGGAAATGCACCTATCCATAAAGTTGTATTACCAGGTTATCAAGATACGCTAACACTAGCACAAGTAGAGGAATTAGAACAACAAGGACAAGAATATCGTGGAAGTCATGATTATAAAATGATATATTCATTATTATCTAGTGGTAAAATAGAGTTAGATAAACTAAATAGACAGGGATATTCAGCTCTTGTATTAGCAATTGCTTCAGGTAACCAAACGCGCGTTAAAATATTACTAGAAGCAGGTGCCTCTGCTAGTGCATCATTAAGAAATTCTAAAATTTCTCTTCATATTGCTGAGTCGTTAATACACTGCGGAGCAAATATAGATGAAATAGATAGTGATGGATATTCAGCTCTTGTGTTAGCAATGCGGTCCCATGACCGAACCAGAATTGAAACATTATTACTTGCAGGTGCCTCACCTAGTGCATCATTAAGAAACTCACAATTGTCGCCTGATATCATTCAGATGTTAATACAATATGGAGCAAATATAAATGAAATAGATAGTGATGGTGAAACAGCTCTTTCTTTAGCATTGCATGACCCAGCACGAGTGGAACTATTAGTAAATGCCGGGGCAAATGTGAATATTGACCAAGGATATAATATTACACCACTTATGATAGCATGTAGACGTGATACAGCTTCTATCGATAGCATGAGATTTTTATTAAATCGTGGGGCATATATATACTACTTAAATGACCAAGGTCACCTAATTTTTTTTATAGATGATGATGGTGAAACCGCATTATTTCAAACATTTAATGTAGATAAGATTCACTTATTATTACAGTATATTCCTCCTCAATATCATTCAAATTATCTAAACTATAGAAATACAGATGATAAAACAGCTTATCAAGTGGCACAAGATGCTGGTGAACATAAGGTATGCGAATATTTAGCTTCAATTGGCGCCACTTATGGTGGAAAAAAGGGGAAGAAGAACACTAGAAAAGGTAAGGGTCGTAAAAAAAGAAGGAAAACAAAGGGTAAACGGTAAAAAGGTAAAAAGTAATAGATTTATTAATCTCATAATTAATAATTAATTAGAATGAAAAGTTAAATAATTTATTAAATTGGACAAAAATTTGGGGAAAAAATGTATCCATTTTTTGGATTTTTTGGATACATTTTTTTCCCCAAAAATCCTAAAAATCCCATAACTATTTATGCCGACATAATTCAGTTAGAAAGTCACTATAATATATTATAGTTTTGCACGATAATATTAATAATGGATACAAATGGATACAAATGGATACAAATGGATACAAAAAAATCCCATAAATATCCAAAACGTGTCCGTTGCTACATATATCGTAACAAAATTAAAACATAGACCAATGTAATAACAGCATATATGTAGCAAGGTCGGCACCCTGGGCCGCAGGCCCGGATTTCATCTCTTTAAGTTAAAAAGTCAATATATTCTTTTTATTAACAAAAGTAAAAACTCATAAAGTTTTTTAGAAAAGTCATTTTGGACATTTATAAATGTCCATTTTCATATTCCTGAAAGACTTTTGTCCGAAAAAACTTTTACAAAATCGATTGAGAGCATATTGCTCACATTTAAAAAAATTGTTAAAATTTTTGTGATTGTATTTTTTTATATTTTTATAAAAAAAAGGTTTAGGTATAATTTTCTTCTGAAAATATATCAACAGAATGTCTGAAAAAACTCTGAAAAGTCTGAATGTTTTTGAGTGTAAAACTTGCTCCTACATAACCCGTAACAAATATGATTTATCAAAACATTTATTGACAGCAAAACATTCAAAAAATTTAAAAATCAACATTTTATCAACAAAATCAACAGAAAACTCTGAATTTTATGAATACGTCTGCTTATGTGGTAGAGAATATAAAGAACGTTCTGGATTATGGCGTCATAAGAAGATTTGTCCTTTAATAAAAGAATCTTTAAAAAATAAGGCAACTCCGGAAATTACCGGTGACATTGTATTAGAGCTTATAAATCAAAATAAAGAATTCAAAAATATGATATTTGATTTATGTAAAAATTCTAATATGCAAATAACGAATAATAATAATGTTACAAACACAACGAATAACAATAAATTCAACCTGAATATTTTCTTAAATGAGACATGCAAAGATGCTATGAATATCATGGATTTTGCTAATTCCTTAGAAATTGGATTAAAAGAATTAGAAGATGTAGGAACACTCGGATATGCATCTGGAATCGGGAATATCATTATTCGAGGGCTAAAAGATTTAGATGTTCATAAACGACCAATTCATTGTAGTGATTTGAAGAGAGAAAGTATGCACGTAAAGGACCAAAATGCATGGGTCCTCGATAAAGATAAAACTTTATTAGAAACAGCTATTAAACGAGTAGCCAGAAAAAATATTTTAAAAGTTCAAGATTGGAAAGTAGCAAATCCTGAATATAGTGAATTAAATTCAAAAACTATGGACAAATATGGGAAAATATTAATAGAAGCTACTGGATCTTTTGAAGCAGAAGAAAAGGAAAAGGATTTGAATAAAATCATTAGAATTATTGCGAAAGAAGTTGTTATTGAAAAATGATTCAGAGTTTCTCAACCATTTTCAACAGAATACTCTGAAAAGTCTGAAAAGTCTGAATTATATTATTGTATATATTACATTACTAGACAATCAATGTAATATATTTTATTCGTTTAAAAATTTACGAGAGCATGTTTTAGAAATCAACCATTATCAACAGAATACTCTAAAAATATAGTAGAAAAAATTGAAACACTTTATCTCTCTTATAAGAGTGATAAAAGACCTTATAACAATGATTCCTATATCAAACCTTATACCCGTAATAGTGAAGAACCGTGGAACTGGTGCCGGCGGTGCAAATACGAATAAAACAGGATTAGCTTTTGAAAAAGTGGCATCCATTATGGTAGAAGACTTAGAGGAAAGAGGTATAACAGGATTCCTTAATGTGAGCGGAGCGAAACTACATAAGATGATGAAGGAATTTCTCCAAAAAAATATGATTCCTGCACCTGGATGTAAAAAGCCAGATGAGGCCTTCTTAAATGTGGAGACAAAACGCATTTTCATCATAGAAAAAAAGATGCAAACTGGTGGAGGTTCTGTTGAGGAAAAGATTCAAACAGGAGCATTCAAACAGCATCATTATTCAACCTTGTATCCTGGTTATAGAGTTCAATATATGTATTGCTTGGCAAACTGGTTTAAAAAAGAAGAACATAAATCGGCGATTGAATATTTAAAGCAGAACAATGTACCAGTATTTTGGGGCGAAGACTCTAACTATAAGGATACCGTATTAGAATTTATGCTTTCCAGTTTGTAATAATAACTTCTTTAGCTTTTGCATCTGGTGATTTAGAATTGATAGAGCGCTTACATAAGATAGAAGAAATAGTATAATCTTCTTTGTCAAAATATTCTCTAATGAGTGAAACATCGGCATTACTTAGCATACATTTTTTATTTTCCTTCGTCAACTCTTCTATTCTTGAAAAGAGCGAAGTATGTTTGTCCAAGGGGAATCCTTTTTCAGTATACCCAACAAACGAGGTAGCATTTTCGGGAGCATATGGCGGGTCTAAATAAATAAAATCTCCCTCTTGAATATTCTCGGTTGATAATGCCATTAAACAATCACAAGTAGTAAAGACCACCGGTTGAATCAATTCAGATACGCTCTTTATATGGTCATAATTTATAATCTCAGGGGAATCGTAATTGCCATAAGGGACATTGAATCCATTAGGCCCAACCCTAAAGACACCGCGGAAGCAAGTTTTATTCAAGAAGATAAATAAGGCTGACCCTAACAGACTTTGTTTTTCCTCGGCAGTCAACCTATTATACCGAACACGCGTCCAATAATAATAATTCTCTTTGCAAATCATTGCTTCTTCAAGCGATGCAGCTGCCCGGTTCAAAACTCCCTGCCTAGGAACTTTAGCAAACTCTTCAATAAGGACCTGTAATTCATTGTAAAGCGCTATATAATCACTTTGAATATGTTTGTATACATAGATAAGAGGCTCGTTCAAATCGCAGGCATAAATGCCCCCTTTTACAACAATCGCACCTTCTTTAACCTGTTGTAACAAGGCGAGCAACACGCTTCCTCCGCCAAGAAACACCTCATGATAATTATTCATCTCTCTTGGAAAGAGAGCAAAGAGCTTGTCTAGAATCTGAGTTTTCCCACCAACCCATTTCAAAATGGGCTTTATCGCATTTATTTTTGTGCAAGCATTCTTCTGCTTTCTATGACTTGTATAGCTAGTCTTGGTAGTAAATTCCTTTTGACATGTTTGACATATATAAGATGTCTGTATTTGTGACATGGTTTAATAAAAATATAGTAGATATAAACATAATCAATTTTTATATCTATTTCATTTATTCTTTGAAAATAATTTTACTAGGCATTCCTTTTAGTTTTCTTGGCTTTTTCTTAATCACTGATTCTGCTTCTTTTTCTACTATCTCCTTCTCTTGTTGTTCCGATGGGTTTACTACGATGGGAACGGGTTCCCCTTCACCAAGTTCTTCAATAGGTGCTTCTTTCTCTAAAGCGGATTGCACACCTTCTTCTTTTTCCTCCTCTTTTCCTGCTTCTTCTTTCTCTTCCTCATCAGCAAAATCACCTTGTAACATTAAAACCCGACTCAGTTTTTTAGCACGAGGTTTCACTTCAGCCTTAGGCAAGGTAACCTTTTTCCTAGAAGATGATGAAAACACTGGTGTTTTCTTAGGCACCACTGGTCTTTTCGGTTTATCCATATCTTCAGCCATAAGTTCATTAGCAATCTTCTCAGCATTCACATTGCTAATCTTCTTATAAACAAAGTAGCGATTCAAGAAGGAAATTTTCTTTTCATAAGAAGTCATATTAGCAGCATCTTTATAATCGTTTTTCTTAAACGCGAACTGCTTCACTTCTGCTAACATAGCTTGAAATAATTCGCTGAATAGACCAGTTCCTCCAGGGAGCCCCATATTCTTAGCCTCTTCGCGACCGATTAATTTGAATCCATAATTCTCCATCATGCGCTCTAAATAGTCAAAATTGACCAAGTATTCGGGAAACATCTTATTAATCGATTCCTGATATACATTAATTTGACAGCCCAAACTGCTACTATCGTCTTCTAAAATAGAGAGCCCTTCGTATTCTTTTTGGACCTCCCAGATTTTGGTCGAACCATCATATAGATACTCTGATTCACCCCGTTCTTTGTTCTTTAACATATTGAAGATGAGCTTGCCATCATAAGACGCTCCTATAAAATAACCGCCTAACTTAGTGCACTCAGATATGTTACGCATAAACCCGTGAAAGGTTTGCTGATCTTCGAAGAAATAGTGAAGCGCAAATTGACAAGATGAGATTTGAAATCCGTCTTCACCCTTGCCGTATTGTCTAGCCACTGCTGGACCCAATGCTTCTGTCTCTTTAGAGCCTTGTCCAAATACAGAGCGCGTTATTGCTTTTGCCTTGTCATTCAACATGGCCATTCCAGTGCGAATATTATTAGCGCTTGTTCCGTGAACAAAGAGGGCATGTGGCATCGACTTGAATTTCTTGTGGTAATTCAAGAATCGTGCACAAGCACCATCGAGGCGATTCTCCAAGTTATCTTTACTTATGTCAATACCGAAGACGAAGGATAAATTGCTGGCAATCCATTTGGGAAAATCGCCACCTTTTCCACAAGCATAATCAATTAAGGTGTCGCCTTTTCTAGAGACACCTAAAATCAACTTATTCTTGACATACAAGTTATGAAAATCACGAAGCGAGCGAGTCTTGGATTCATTGCGTTCGCCAGGTTGCGTATTATAGTAGACATCGTCATTGTCTTCAGTGTCCATGATATCAGGAATATTCTTGCCCGTGCTAATCATTTCCATAGTGACCGGATAATGAATGGAATGCCAGTTACTATTGGCTACATGATATGCGTTGCCGAAATTGCGTCCGCCTTGCTTTAATTGAGTGGTCTTATCGTAACGAACTCGCAAGGGTGTCCATCTCCACCCGCGCTCCTTAGTAATATCATAACTGAATTCAACAATAGTTTCATCGAGAAATGCCTCGTTTTCACTAGTGAACATTTGATTAATGCCAGTATCATCGCGTTTCAACATAATATTGCAAATACCTGCCATAGGGTCATATGGATCCGTTGGATAGAATTGCACAGGTCTATAATTATTTTTGCTGCGCCCCTCCGTGTCCTTATCCATAGTAGGCCATTTGTCATCTAATAACTGCTGCATTGGATTGATATATCCGTGTTCTCGCTCGTCAAAACCACAACGGAGTATAATAGTTTTGTATTCATTCACCTGCGATAAGTCACCGGCATTTAGTCCATCAGTAAATACGGGTGTGGTCAAGTCGCCACCAGTGTCATTCTTCTTCGTAGTTACTAGAAAGTCAACTGTATTAAACTCGACTGGCTTCCATTTGAAAGAATGAGTCCATGTCACCTTCGTATTTGGACTAGGTTTCCCTATAGAAGTGGTGCCAACCCCCATATTGGCAGGCGTGAAGATAAGACCATCCGTATTGTATTCAAAGAGCCCATTTTGCTGCTTTCCTAGAATATAACTGCAATCTTCAAAAATGTTTCCGGAAACAGTGTCCTTAGGATAAAAGGTTTTGCTTTCAATGCGAATAGGGGAAATTAACTCTTCGGGGACAACAGATTTCGATCGTAGAACTTTAATAACATTCTTTAGCAAGGGTAGCCGATATTTAGATAACTTTTCGCCCATTGTAATAGGGATGAAACCATAACTGCGAACATCATTTCCTTCTACAAAATAGATGTCAAATGCGGCGTATAGGTTAATGAAAGCGCCTTCCTTATTATGCTTGATGATTTCTCCATCTAGAAGGACACGACCTAGTCCTTCGTTATTTGTTCTCGCTCCAGTGAAGATAACTTTCATATTTGTATTGATTAAGTAGATTTTACCAGAAGCGGATATGAACATGAGGTGTCGTTCACCATCGGCTTTGTCTGTCACAGTAAAATATTTGCGGATATTCGGTTTACGAGAATTCTCTGAAATGGGAACGATGTTCTCGATTTGCAGAGTGTAGGAAGAGGGACCAATAAAGGTGGGATATCGCATTTCGCGACTGCGTTCTTCTTTTCCTTCCCTTCCTTCTTTTCCCTCCCTTCTTTCCCTTCCTTCCCTTCCTTCCCTTCCTTCCCTTCCGTCTTTCTGCTCTTTTTCCACTGCTTCATTAATCATGGCTTGGTATTCTTGTAATACAGCGGTTTGCTCCGTATAAGCACAAGGATAGTTAGTTTCTTGCAGACCCATAAGGACAAACTTAATCACCTTCTTTAACTTTTCCAGGACGACGCTTACTCCATTAAACGGTTCCACCCCGATTAGCTTATTATCTACCTCCAATTCAATCTCATAGAATTCTTGATTTTCAAAAACATGGGCATCTTCGGTAGTATATGTAGATAAGAATTGCCGATTTTCTCCTAGGGAAGAGCTTTTCACAATACTAATATCGACTTTAACGGGATACTCGCTGTGAATAAATGTCACACGATTGATATAACGGAATGTCTTCTTCGTACTCTGCCATTTGTTCAACATGTCGGACACAATAGGGTTTCTAAAATCCATCTTGGTTTCAGTTTGATAAGATACTCTAAAGTTAAAATTGTCGAAATTAACAGGATAAATTTGTTTATCATCGACATAAATATTCGACTTTTTAACAAACTGCACAGGGCTAGTATGAGCGCCGTATTTCGTCGTATTATGATAGATTTCTTGAAGATTGTTGCCGTTTTTACAGTAATCTTGGATGGCCTGATAACCGTTAATTTCGGCGCGAATATTGGAAGGCCTAAACTCGCCCGTGTTTGAGTCAATGATTTGAGATGTCATACGCATCATATACTGACCTTGTTGATTTTCACATGTGAACCCGAGCGAACGCAATTTGACAATGACATTGTCGTAATCCACCTTTGTCAATGGTTTAATACCGCGTGTTCCAAAACGCACTTCCAATTCTTGTTCGGTAAATCGTTTTCTTTTATCGGACTTTGCTAAATCTTCCATATAGAGTTTTACCATTTTTTCTAGTGCCACCTGAGGGTTTTCATCTGGCATACGCCTAGATGGACCCCTTACACGGTTCCTATCTTCTTTTTTTGACATAAATATATATACTAGTGCTATATATTTATATTCTTAATCAATTTTTATTTATTCTTCTAGATGGATAAGAATGTTATAAATAATACTATAAATAATAGTATAAAATAATCCTTATAAGAATACTATGTCAACTAGAATACCATTAGAGGTGATCGATTCTATTTTAGAATATAACAATACCAAGTTGACCTTCAATAAAAAGACAAACTTGTATCATCTACGATTTATAAATTATGATGGCTATAAGCCAGTCAGCGATATATATAGACAAATTATTAAACGCGGGACCTCAAAAATGGTAAAAAATGCGAATGTTAGACCAGACAATACATGGAATTATACGATTTGGCATGAGTTTTCACTGCCAGAAAAATGGTCTACAAGGGAATATACACTGACTTATACAGAAGCCAACAAAGTTGATGATTTTTTTTATATTATGTATGCAAACCATAAGGCATATTATTCAATGAGAATCACTTATAATGAAGACAAAACAGTGGATAAGGTAGAGACTATAAAACATACCTAAGTTTCCTATCGTCGCTTCACAGTGCGTCTCTTTTTATTCTGTTTGGATTTTCTTCTTTTACCACCACGACCACCGCATTTCCATGGAACTGCAAATATTAAGAAAAATAATATTAATGCTATAGCAAATCCGTTTTGATCACAGCAATCAATTTTTGGTATCTCAGCAAATTTTGTTTGCAACGCAGTACATGTTTCGTTTAATTGAGCAAATCGGGCAGGTTGACTTGCGAATTGTCGTTGAAATATTTCACAATTAGTAGCAAAATTAGGGTCTGTAGGTAAAGCAGTTAAAACACTCATTGCGTGTGTAAATAATTCTTCTAATTCTGAATTTTCGATTTCTCCTCCATTATTCAAAGCCATTTTATACATTATAACAATATTATTATTTTTCTATAATATTCCTTAAAGTAGCAACATTAAGTGCATTTTTTATATAATAATAAAAATATTATATAAAACCCGTTTCATTAGTAACTTATCGTCGCTTCACAGTGCGTCTCTTTTTATTCTGTTTGGATTTTCTTCTTTTACCACCATGACCACGACCACGACGCACGGGATTACCACTACAACTCATAAACGCAAGTATACATAATATTGTGCACATGATAATAATTCCTTGAGAATTAGGCGATGAGTCATTTGTGGATGGACCAATTATTACTTTTAATTCTGCTATCTTTTCACAAATTTCAGTTACTTTGGCAATAGTTGCTTCAGCAATAGCAGGATATTGTTCTCTAATTTGTTCCATAAACCTATCAGTTGTAGATGGTTCACACGTTAAATTTGGAAAACCATTATAATTGCCATATGTTCTCAATATAGATGATAATTGATTTAATGTCATTGAATCTGCCATTTTTTTATACATTATAACAATATTATTATTTAGAATGTATAAAAACCTTTCTAAAGTTCCATCAGAATCATTTCATATAAATCTTTCTTTCCTAGTTTTTTCGTCTTATCTACAGTTATTCCAAGTTGTTTACACAGTTCTAACAATTCATCCACTTTGAAATTACTAATAGCTTTAATAGGCTTGTCCACACTTTCCCAAGTGAATAGCTCACCTCGATAATACGCAATCTTTTCCTCAGTAACATCCAGTTCATATTGAAATGAAATAGGGCTCAACATATGAACAACATGTATTGTAGGACCATTCTTATCATCTACTAAGTGAAAGCATTTCCGTCGATGAATGAACAATACATTGATTTCAGAAATAATACAAAGAGCGATGAAGGTCTTCATACCAATTCGCTCACGATTCGCTAGTTCATCTTCAACATGTTCTTTCAAATTCTTAATCTTCTTCGTCTTTAACAAATCCTTTTTTGCCCTTATCAACTCAATAAGAGCAAATTTTTCAGTCTTCTCATTGGAGTAAGAGGTGTTTCCAGGATATTCATACTTAGAGAATCCATTCTTTATCGCGTAAAAAATCCAGAACAAAGTATCTTTTTGCGAAGGAATAAAAAAAGAGGGCTTTACAACAATAGGTTCATTATTAATAACCACTTGTTCTTCTTTCTTCTCTTCTTTCTTATCCTCTTTCTTCACCTTCTCTTCATTAATAAAATTCTTTTTCAAAAACATATAGGGTTCTAAATCATTATGCATTAGTAGATTTTCCCATTATATCTTTATTATCTTTTGTAAAGTATATATTCTTAAACTCCTCCTTTTGTTTCTCCATCTCAGTCAAGTTCAACTCTTGTGCGCTCACATAATTAATATACATTTTCAACTCCTCAATAATATCACTAGATAATTCAGTCAAGTTAATATGAATCCCATACTTATTCTCATTAATAGAGACATGCTTTCTTTTGCTTAAGATACGTGCTACTTCAATTTGATTAAACTTTGGCATAGATTCTATCTTTTCACGAATTGCATTTAATTCAAAGGTCGTAATAGTTACAGATTCGGGTTCGGAGTCTTGTTCTAGCTCAATCATTCTATAAAATATAACCAAGTATTATATCTATATCTATTTTTCTAAAATCTTATTTTCTCCTCTTTAAGGACCAAATTCAATGCGAGGCTTAGGCTTAAATTCTTCCTTAGGTTCCACCAATTCAGCAATAATAGATACATATTTGTCATTCAATTCGAACCGTTGTCCAATGACCCTGATAACCACTTTATCCTCCTCCTTCACAGTGGAAAAGTACTCGCTTTTATAATTATGGTCTCTTGTAATGAAAACAATAATAGGCGATGGAGTTTCTATAGCGCTTTCAGCGCGAATACCAGCCTTGGTAATATTCTTTGCTACACATTGTATCAACATACCTTCCACAGGACAACATGCTTGGCATTCGAAAACGACATCAATTTGAATATTCAAACCTTTGACAAGGCCACTGGAATAGGTAATAATCTTACAAGAACCTGGCTGAATGAATCCCTCAACAATGCATTTTGCCTCAAAATTGGCGGAAATATATTTCTCAATAGTCTCTTGAATATTTGAGCCAATCAATGTGATTGGCAAGGAGATATTACGCGAGATGAGGGTTCTAGAATAAATACTATCATACTTCTTGTATTTCTTCTTCAGGTCCATTGTTACTATTAGTTTAGAAAGAAATGTTTAATTGGTTTTCAATTTTATATTATATTCTACACAGGAATAATAATATTCTTATATATAATATGGCCGAAGCACTGCAAATAGGTTTAGGTGTTGGCATACCAGCTGCAATAATTATTGGAACACTTTCTTATTTATCTATACCTAGACATCAACAACAAAAAGGACCACATGAAAATATAATAGGAACGGATGAAAGAGGCAATAGAAATAGTGCTGATATACGAAATGTTATTAATCCTTTTTCTGGTGGGAAAAGAAGGAAATCTAGAAAAAATAAAAAATAAACGATTAATATAAATATAATATGTCAACAATTCCAGCTATTATTGCTATAAGTGTAGTAGGTGGAATTACAGTATTTTTAGGAGGAGGATACCTGTATAATAAAATGACAGGACAAGGTATGAGTAATCGTAATAGTGACCCTGGTATACAATTAGATGTTTTTTCGAATAAAACCCCAGATCATAATCCTGACCATGTTCAAGTAGGTGGAATAAAATCAAAGAAACAAAGAAAACCAGAAAAAAAACGAAGAAAACAATCTAGAAAAAATAAAAAATAAGTAACTAATATAAGGATGTCAACAGCACTTATTGTTGGATTAAGTATTGGATTAGGAATTCCAACATTACTATTATTAAGACGCGCAGTAAAATCAAATGGAAGAAGAGAGTCTACTTTTGAATCACACGTTAAAAATAACCCAGGCGTATTTGAAGATAGTCTTTTACAGAGAGATTCATCCTTAGGAGAACATGTTAAAAATAACTCTTGGATATTTAATAATAGTAAAAGCTCCTCATCTGAAAATTCAAGACTTATAGGAGGGAAAAAAACTAGAAAATCTAGAAAAAAATAAAAATTATTATATTTTTTTATAAATATATAATAAAATGGACAATGCTACCGTTATAGCAATTATAGTAGGCTCTTTAGTGGTAATAGGAGGAGTAATGACAAGCGGGGGAGGATTGTCTAGAGAACGCCTACCTATAATTAAACAAGGTGAAGGTCAAGGACAAGGACAATCAGGTGGACGAAAAACAAAAAAATCAAGGAGGCGCTAATCTCTAAAAAGATATAGGTCTCTTTTAAAATTTATATAATAAAGCGGTTTCAAAGTCTAAGAACCAGATTTTATCATTCTTTCTTATTTTTTGATAATATCTTAGTAACAATTCTTCAATAGCACACATCTCAGGTTGAACCATTCCCTTCGTATTTTCCTTAGTAAGAATCTCCTCACCAAAAATCTCATTAATAGTGCTAATTCGCTTTGCTTTTTGAGCTTCATCGCATCTAGCACCCGTATTTCTTCTAGCTAAAGTATCTTTTACTTTGAAGACTAAATACCTGTTTTTGTTATCATAACCAATAAAGCCAACCAATTTATTATAAGAACTATTTTGAATCGTCATCTTTTTAATCAACTCTTCAGAAATATCGCGAATGTCTTCAGGTTCAGCATCTATCCATCGCTTACCTTTAAATATCATGACTTTTCTCTCTGTTCCAGAATACAATATAATACCCATAATACGCTTTGTCACAAGCAGTTTTTTCTCCAAACAGGCTTTAACACGATACTCAAAAGAGTCCTCTTCATAATCCTCTTTATTAAAAATATAATCTAATACTTCCACCTTTTCATTAAATAGCAACATATCAATAATATGGTCCACGAGTAGTTGCTCTAATTCTTCAAAAGGCACATCAAATTGTGACACCAGCTTTCCAATAGCCGTTCCACAATGTTTGTAAAAATCTTCGTTTCCTCTGGGAATAGGTTGCTTACTACGAACAATCTCCATTGTCACATTAAACTTCTCACTAATAGTCTCCATAATTTTACTAGTAGGAACTGCTTCTCTCTTCTCTCCTAGAACTTCACGGAATACAACGGGAGGCCTCTTTTTAACAAAATTCTCCCTTGCTAATTTAAGTTGTAGAGAACCGTGCTTATAATCAACGGGAACAGAGCGGTCAAAGATGGTAATCGTTTCAT
>Ga0136644_10001027_pt1 | contig 22233 bp, 18 predicted proteins | sample C_130820_EF_Meta_FD_94780 | JGI IMG/M metagenome (GOLD analysis project Ga0136644, IMG submission 94780) | Freshwater microbial communities from Lake Croche, Canada to study carbon cycling - C_130820_EF_MetaG (v2) (version 2) | ecosystem: Environmental > Aquatic > Freshwater > Lake | place... | reverse complement strand
CAGCTTAGCTAAATAATCATTGTCCAAGATGGAGCCAGTCTCTACTACCCAATCTGGATCTGCATTAAAAAATCGCTTTTTTAATTCTTGGGTGCAGGCGACAGATTTGGGATCAAAATCAAAAGAATGGACCCTAGCTCCCAACCGCCTAGCCACAAGACTAAAGAGTCCGCTACCGGACCCAATATCTAAAAAGCTCATCCCCTTGAGATCTTTGGCACCCACCATCTCTCGTAACGATTCTTCGGCAAGTGATATTCGTTCGTCATCTAAAACAGAAAGAAACCTACTCCAGTTTTCACCGAAACCGAATCGGTCTGCAGAAGAAACATCTAATTGACCCTTATAAGTATTTTCCACTTAGTAAAAACTCCTTACTTTTTAACACCCTGAAAATAGAGACTAGGAGCTGCGATCTTCTTTCCAAGAGATCCCAACTGATATCGAACTAGACTCTTAAAAAAATTGAATACTCCCGGCCGTTTCCAATCTGGGAAAACTCGATACTTAATCGCTATATCGTTAAATCCAGCTTGGGAGAAAATTTCAAAAAGGCTCGAGCGAGTAAAACTTTGAACATGACCCCACTTATGAAAAACGTCGCCACATTTCGGGCAAATCACCTGCAAATCGGCCAAATTCTCATCAGAAGGAACGGTACCAATAAACTTGCCACCAAATTTTAATACGCGCCTAACTTCACTAAGTGTTTTTGTGAGTATTTCGCTACTCAAATGTTCAAGCACCTCTGTCATAATGACATAATCAAACGTATTTTCAGGAAACGGTATCGCCTGTGAATACCCAACCAGTGCTTTGTCTCCCATGCCAAATCGCTCTCTCAAATGTTCAATAGAGTCCTTAGATGGGTCCAGGGAACTCACATTAACTTTTTGATTCAAGAGACATTGTTCTAAACCGCCACGACCCACTCCAATATTCAAACACGAACTATCACTCGGAATTTGAGCCGCTAGAAATTTATATCTTGGGAGAGAGGCAAGAAATTCATCTCGTTCAGCTTTGTTTTGAAAATAGTCCCAGATCTTGGTTTGTTCCATGTTTTTACCTTGACCCCCGAGTGAATATCAAAGAAATGAGAAAAAAGGAATACATAACCCCAGTGGAAAGCTGGACTCCTTGTAACTTAAAATGAGGAACTAATAAAATCAAAGAGACCACTTTCGCAGCTACTGACACCGTCATTGCAACAAAGTTTTTCAGATACTTTTTCTGGGCTGAATTACCGCAATAAATCAATATCCCGGAAACATAAAAAGGGATTTGAACCAAACCAAATCTGAAGGTAGTCGCAACGGCTCTTGTATTATCTGCATTAAAGGCGCCTCGCTGAAAAACGGTTTTTACAATCCAATCAGAGGTTATCCACCCCAACAGAGCTACAATAACGCCAAGAAAAAAAATGATACCAGACCAATTTTGAGTCAGGCGATTAACATTTAACCTCTGATGACTTGTAGCCTCAGAGAAAATAGGCAAAGTAGCACGAGTAATTGCTAAAACACTCACACTTAAGATTAAGCCTAGAATTCTATTGGCATAGCCCAAGGTCGCCACAGCACCAGAACCCAGTTTTACGCTAAAGAATTGGTCAATTATCGTGGTAGCTCCCATGAGAATTTGGCCAACCGCAATCAATCCAACCCCACCCCAAAAGCCATTCCACAAACCGGAACACACACTAAACCGGGGAACGGGAAGTGAGTCGATTTTTTTTGCTGAAATTGAAAGGGCCAAAAGATGCACCCCAAAACCACACACGGTTCCCCAAACGAGAGGATCCGATCCGACCAAACCCGGCCAAAACAGGAAAAACAATATAGTCAATGAGGGGCAAGCCTCAAAAAGGGTGTTGCGATGCTTTCCTGAAGCCATAAGAAAAGCTGAAAACAAGCTTATCAAAACCCCTATCGGTGCCATAAAAGATAAGGTTTTTGCCATTAAAATAGTTTGATCTCGGGAAAGACCAAATGTGTGAGTGTGGTCCTGATTTATAAAATAAGGCAACCCCCAAAAACCTATGGCACCCAAAACTATTGCCAGAATTAAAGAAAATCCTAACAACTCTTCTTGAAACAAAGGCAACTCTTCGCGCCTTTCTGTTTTAGCCGTTGTCATGGTGGGAACTAGCACTACCGTTAGAACACTAAACCAAACAGAGACCGGCCAATTGATCAGATTGAATAAGTAAAGGTATGTATCAACTACTTCACTAACGCCATATTTCCATGCTACAGCCGTTTCTTTGAAAGCCCCGGCAAGTTTCCCAACAAAAACAAAGGAACTTACCCATACAAACCCCAAAACAATCTTTCTGTGTTGAGAATCTGGGTCTGCCAAATGCTTTCTTATTTTTTTAATCAATCTTACTTACATACCAAGCCATCGCGGTCTTGATACCCTCGGATATTCGGTGGCTGGGTTGATAACCGAGAAGACGCCCAATCTTGCTGATGTCCGCCATCGAATGCCGAACATCACCCTCTCTGAAGGCACGATAAGTGGGCTCGGTGACTTTAATTGATCGATGTTGCAACAACGAGGTGACTAAACTTTTATATAGTTCATTCAGAGTTGTTCTCTCTCCAACGGCCACATTGTAAACCTGGTTTTTGGCCTCACTGCTCTCTGTCGTGGCCGCAAGTAAGTTGGCTTGAACTGCATTATCTACATAACAAAAATCTCTGCTGGTCTCTCCGTCGCCATTAACGTACACCGTTTCTCCTCGAATCAAAGAGGCGATCCACTTTGGGATAACGGCGGCATAAGCCCCTTCGGGATCTTGTCGACGACCAAAAACATTAAAATAACGAAGCCCAATGCATTTAAACCCATAAGCCTTTGCGAAGACATCAGCGTACAACTCATTCACCAATTTTGTGAGAGCGTAAGGACTCAAGGGCTTTCCTATCTGATCTTCCACTTTCGGTAGTCCGGGATGATCACCATAAGTAGAACTACTTGCTGCGTAAACAAAACTTTTTACCTTGGCATCGCGTGCAGCAACTAAGATGTTCAAAAACCCATCGATATTACTACGGTTGCTGTTAATAGGATCGTTAATACTCCGAGGCACAGACCCAAGTGCCGCTTGATGGAGAACAAACTCTACCGGTTCTTTTTGAGATTTGTTTTGCCAAATCATCGCTTCATGACATTTTTGTAAGTCACAAATGTCACCATCAATAAAATGGAATCTACTCCATTGGTCGGCAGAGACTAACGACTTCACTTCCTCTAGATTGTGTTGATATCCCGTTGAAAAATTATCCAACCCCACAACTTTTTGATCTAATTTGAGCAGAGTCTCTACTAAGTTGCTCCCAATAAAACCAGCTGCTCCAGTAACAAGCCACGTCCTTGGTTTTGATTTTAGATTTTTTTGTATCTCTTGGTACTGAGACATAGCTACAACCTCAGGTCAGAAGCATTAGCGGACAAAACATACTTAAGGTCATAAACAACATGTTGTGACTTGCCCAACTCTCGAATAGCCGTTGCCCCCATCGATTTAAACTGTTCATGGGCGACTGCTAGGATAATTCCGTCGTAAGAACCTGCCTTGGGTTGTCGAATAGGTGAAAGCCCGTACTCTCGCTGAGCTTCCTCAGGAGAAACCCAAGGATCAAAAACATCCACTTCACAGTGGTAATCCTTAAGTTCTTTGATGATATCTATCACCCGTGAGTTTCTCAGGTCCGGACAATTTTCTTTAAAGGTAAGCCCCATCACAAGAACTTTGGCTCCCTCAATGAGAATTCTTTTTCGACTCATGGCTTTAATGAGCTGAGAAACAACATAAGCTCCCATGTTATCATTCAACCTTCGACCCGCTAAAATAATTTCGGGATGATACCCAATGGCTTGAGCCTTGTGAGTTAAATAATACGGATCCACACCAATACAATGGCCACCCACCAAACCGGGTCTAAATGGAAGGAAGTTCCATTTACTTCCAGCCGCTTTTAAAACAGATTCCGTATCGATTCCCATTCGATTAAAAATAATGGCAAGTTCATTGATGAGGGCAATATTAAGATCTCTTTGAGTGTTTTCAATAACCTTGGCTGCTTCAGCCACTTTGATACTCTCAGCTTTGTGGGTTCCTGCAGTTATAATCTCTTTATAAAGAGAGTCTACTTTGTCTGCGATTTCGGGCGTCGAGCCAGAAGTTACTTTTTTAATTTTTGGCAATCGATGTTCTTTGTCCCCAGGATTAATTCGCTCAGGACTGTAACCACAAAAGAAATCCTGATTAAATTTAAGCCCTGAAAACCTCTCTAAAACGGGCACGCACTCTTCTTCGGTTGTTCCCGGATAGACAGTGGATTCATAAATAACAACATCCCCTTTTTTAAGAGCCGATCCCACCGTTTCACTCGCTCTTAACAGAGGTCCCAAATCAGGTCTTTTATGCTCATCAATTGGAGTAGGAACTGTCACAATAAAACAATTACACTTTTTTAAATCTTCTTTTTGGGTCGTGTAGGTTAAATGAACGGCCGATTTTAACTCTTCGGTCGATACTTCTAAGGTACTGTCTTTACCAGATTTTAATTCTTCTATTCTGCGGGAGTTGATGTCGAACCCCACCACCGAACGCTTTCGTCCAAATTCAGTGGCCAAAGGCAACCCTACGTAACCCAGCCCAATGATAGCTATTTTGAAGTTAGATGTGTCACCCATCTCCCAGGTAATCCCAGAAAAACACTGGATTGACAAGTATTTAACTATTCGTGGTAGTCCATGGCCTTAAAGCCATAATGTTTCACTAATTCATCTCGCTGGGAGGATTCAAGATCTTCGCTAACCATTTCTTGCACCAACCGTTCGAAGCTGGTTTTGGGGGTCCAGCCCAGTTTCTCTTTGGCCTTAGTGGGATCTCCAAGCAAGGTATCCACCTCAGTGGGTCTGAAATATTTGGGATCTACTTGGACCACCGGAATTTCGGTCGGCTTTAGATTTTGTCCAGATTTTGTTTTACGGTTAACCCAATAGCCTTTTTCCTCTGGGCCCTTTCCCTTCCACTCAATCTCCATTTTCAATTCTTTGGCCGCGATATTGATAAAATCCCGAACGCTATGCTGAATGCCGGTAGCGATGACGAAATCTTCCGGTTTTTCCTGCTGCAACATCAACCATTGCATCTCGACATAGTCCCGTGCATGGCCCCAGTCTCTCTTGGCGTCTAGGTTTCCGAGGTAGAGACAGTCTTGAAGCCCCAGTTTAATTCGAGTCAAAGCACGAGTGATTTTTCTCGTGACAAAGGTTTCTCCTCGGAGTGGGCTCTCATGGTTAAATAAAATTCCATTACACGCGTAAATTCCATATGCCTCTCGGTAATTCACAGTGATCCAATAGGCGTAAAGTTTAGCCACTGCATAAGGGCTACGAGGATAAAAGGGGGTACTTTCGCTTTGAGGAACCTCTCGAACCAAGCCGTAAAGTTCAGAGGTGCTGGCTTGATAGAATCGAGTTTTCTTTTCAAGACCCAAAATCCGAATGGCCTCTAACATACGAAGGGCACCTAAACCATCAGCATTAGCGGTGTACTCAGGCTCTTCAAAGCTCACAGCCACGTGGCTTTGCGCCGCTAGGTTATAAATTTCATCCGGTTGAACCTGTTGGATAATACGGGTTAAAGAAGAACTATCGGTCAGATCCCCATGGTGAAGGAAAAAGCGAACATCTTTTTCATGGCGGTCACGATACAAATGATCAATACGACTTGTATTAAACAAACTGGAACGTCTCTTAATTCCATGGACGATATAACCCTTCTCTAACAAAAACTGGGCAAGGTAAGCGCCATCTTGTCCGGTGACACCCGTGATAAGAGCGACTTTATCTTTAGTTTGCTTAACTATCTCTTTTGAACCACTTCTACTTGCCATTTGAATCTCCAAAGTTTGCGTAGGCGATCTTAAGACCCGATTCAAGTTGGGTTTTAGAGGTCCACCCCAATTGATTGATTAGAGAACAATCTAAAAATTTACGAGGAGCCCCATCGGGCTTGGTGGAATCAAATTCTATCTTGCCATTGAATCCTACAGTTTTAGAAATCATTTCTGCCAATTCACGGATGGTAATGTCACCACCGAATCCCACGTTGATGTGGCTTTCCATCGGCGAAATTGCTTTTCCGTAAATTTCAGGACCTAAGTTCATCACGAAGACCGAAGCCTCCGCCATGTCGTCCACAAAAAGAAATTCTCTCCTGGCATTTCCCGTTCCCCAAACAACAACTTTGGAACTCCCATTTATTTTGGCTTCATGAAACCGTCTTATTAAAGCGGGAATCACGTGAGAATTTTCAGGGTGATAGTTATCTCCGGGACCATACAAATTTGTCGGCATGACACTTCTGTAATCCACTCCATACTGACGGTTATAGCTCTCACATGTTTTAATTCCAGCGATCTTAGCAATGGCGTAGGGCTCATTAGTCGGCTCGAGGGACCCGTTCAAAAGTACGCTCTCCTTCATCGGCTGAGGGGCTAATCGGGGATAAATACAGCTCGATCCTAAAAACAATAATTTTCTCACCCCATTTCGATAAGCTGCATCTATCACGTTTAATTGGACCATTAAATTCTGATAAATAAACTCAGCGGGGTAGGAATTGTTGGCATAAATACCTCCCACTTTAGCTGCTGCTAAATAAACCTGATCAGGTTTTTCAGTTTCAAAAAACCTATTCACAGCCATTTGTTGAGTTAAATCCAATTCCTCTCGGGTTCTCACAACGATATTATTATGGCCGTTTCGTTTTAAAACCCTAGCAATGGCAGATCCCACCATCCCCTGGTGACCTGCCACATAGATTTTAGTGGCGTTAATAGCACTCATTGAAAAGCCCCAAATCGATTTAACTGTTGAGATATTATACCTAAAAGTAGTCGGAGTTTAATCAGATTGACAAGGTTAAAGCTGCCAAACTATGGTCAAAAAAGACGCTATGAATCAAAACCCAATGAACAAAAAAGAGGATCTGCTGAGAAATATACAAGATGTGATCCGCCTAGAGGCCGATGCCTTAAAAACCATGGCCGAATCTGTTGGGGATTCTTTCGTTGAAGCTGTCGTCTTACTCAAATCTACCAAAGGAAAAATTGTTTTCACCGGCGTGGGGAAATCGGGTCTTATTGCACGTAAAATTGCAGCTACCATGTCGAGCACTGGCACCGTTGCCACTTTTCTCCACCCTTCGGATGGTATGCATGGGGACCTGGGAATGTTGACTGCTGAAGATGTGGTGATTGCGATTGGAAAAAGTGGAGAAAGTGAAGAGCTCACCAATTTAATTCCCGCCATTAAACGGCTAAATGCCAAAATCATCGCTATCACGAGCAGGCCGGAATCCACTCTGGGTCAACAAGCAGATATCATTCTTCACACACCAGTTGAAAAAGAGGCTTGTCCCCTCGATCTAGCTCCTACTGTCTCTACTACTGTTGCCCTTGCGGTGGGAGATGCTTTAGCCGTGACCCTAATGAAAATGAAAAATTTTCAACACGAAGATTTCGCTAAATATCATCCCGGTGGGAAATTGGGGAAACGTCTTTCCTTGAGAGTCGCGGATCTCATGATTCCTAAAGAAAGATGCCCTATCTTAAGTTTAGATCGCGCCACTATCGAGCAAAGTATTGCCGATTTAGGAACTTACGGTTTGGGAATTTTGCTTTTTTGTTCAAAAACACCCGAACTGACAGGAATTTTAACCGATGGTGACATCAGGAGACTCTTAAGTCGTCACAAATCGGAAATTTTTAATCTAAAATTAGAAGAGGTCATCAATCGAAAACCGGTGACTATCGCACCCAACATGATGGCTGTTGAGGCTCTTGAGCTCATGGAAACTCACAAGCCGCCCCTCAACGTAGTTCCAGTGACCTCCGAAGGTAAAGTGGTCGGAGTCGTAAGACTGCACGAATTGTTAAGTGTTTCTTAAGTTTTCGACTATTTGGAGTGCCGCTTGATATCGCACTGGACCATCATTTCGATCATTTGGGGAAAACTAACTTCCGGTTTCCATCCCAATTCTTTCTGAGCTCTTCGAGGATCCCCAGTGAGCTGATCCACTTCCGCAGGACGCAAGAAAGCAGGATCGATAACTACATGGTTCTCATAGTTTAATCCTACAGATTTAAAAGCTATTTCACAAAATTCTCTTACAGTGTGAGTCGTTCCGCTTGCGACGACATAATCACTCGGCTCCGGCCGTTGAAGCATAAGCCACATGGCTCTCACATAATCTCCCGCAAATCCCCAGTCTCTTTTGGCTTCTAAATTTCCAAGTCTTAATTCTTTGGCAAGACCCAATTTAATTTTGGCGACTCCATCGGTAATTTTTCGAGTCACAAACTCCAAACCCCGACGAGGGGATTCGTGATTAAATAAAATTCCGGAAACAGCAAACATGCCGTAACTCTCTCGGTAATTCACTGTGAGATAGTGACCGTAAACTTTAGCTACACCGTATGGGCTTCGAGGGTAAAACGGAGTTTTTTCTGTTTGCGGAGTTTCTAAAACTTTTCCAAACATTTCAGAGGAACTCGCTTGGTAAAACTTGGCCTTGGGGGCTGCGTTTCTAATAGCTTCTAGAATTCTTGCGACTCCCGTACCGGTGAATTGAGCTGTTAAAACCGGTTGTAAAAACGAGGTGGGCACAAAGGATTGCGCTGCCAAGTTGTAAACTTCATCCGGCTTGGCTATTTCAATAGCTCTAGTAAGCGAACTTTGATCTAAAAGATCGGCTTCAAGTAAACTCACACGATCTCGGATGTGTTGAATGCGTTCAAAATTTTCTGAAGAAGAGCGTCTAACTATCCCCCAGACTTCATAACCTTTTGAAAGTAAAAATTCAGCTAAGTAAGATCCGTCCTGTCCTGTAATACCGGTGATAAGTGCGCGCATTCTTTCCCCCGATGATAGGCTTCTACTAACGGTCCAATAATTTTTTGACTAACTCATTTAAAAGCGAAGGGTTGGCTTGTCCTTTGGTCTCTTTCATGGCTTGTCCCACAAAGAAACCAAGTAGCTTAACTTTGCCAGCTTTGTAATCGGCTAACTGAGAAGGATTGCTCTCAATAACTTTAAGAACAGCTTTTTCTAAAGCGCCAAGATCGCTGATTTGAACTAACCCCTTCTCTTTAATGATACTGCCGGCATCTTTACTTGTCGCAAACATTTCTTCGAAAACGGTTTTTGCGATCTTTCCGCTGATCTCTCCACTATCAATTTTTTGAATAAGCTCAGCAAGTTGTGTTGCTGAAACGGGTGACGAATCAATTTCCTTGCCCGCCGCATTAAGTCGCCCTAAAAGCTCATTCATGACCCAGTTAGCACTCGATTTTCCGTTCTTCGACTGAGCTACTACTTTTTCAAAATACTGGGCCAATTCCTTAGAACTGGTAAGCACTGAAGCATCATAGTCGGACAGATCGAAGGCCTGCTTGAATCTCAAGGAGGCTTGATGTGGCAACTCGGGCATTTCCTTTTTAATCTGATCTAACCATGAAGAGGAAATCACAAGCTTGGGAAGATCGGGATCCGGGAAATAGCGATAGTCATGGGCCTGTTCTTTTTCTCTCATGACCTCTGTGACATTCTTAGCTGAATTCCAACTTCGGGTTTGTTGAATTATTTTTTCCCCGTTCTCAATCGCAAAAACTTGTCTTTGGACTTCGTACTCAATCGCCTTTTCGACAAATTTAAAAGAATTGATATTTTTCAACTCTACTTTGGTTCCAAATTTCTCAGCCCCTCTTAATCGCACAGAAATATTGGCGTCACACCGGAAGTTTCCCTCTTCCATGTTTCCGTCACAAATATCGGCGTATCTTAAAATGCTATGAAGAGCTCTCAAATACTGACCCGCCTCGTGGGCAGTTCTCATGTCGGGCTCACTTACGATTTCGATCAGGGGAACACCGGCACGATTCAAGTTCACCAAGGTCCCGTAGGATTCATGATTTGATTTTCCGGCATCTTCTTCAAAATGGATCCGTGTAATTCCAATCCGCTTTTCTTCACCGTTTTTTAGTCGAACGGTGATGTTTCCATGGGTCGAGTAGGGTTTTTCGTACTGACTGATTTGATAGCCCTTAGGGAGATCCGGATAAAAATAGTTTTTTCGAGCAAACACGCTCTCAGAGTGAATTTCACAATTTAAAGCAGTTGCAGCTCGAACACCCAGTTCAACCGCTTTTTTGTTAATCACTGGAAGAGAGCCTGGTTGACCCGTACAAACAGGGCAAACATTGGTATTAGGCAAAGATCCAAACTGATTGGGGCAGCGACAAAACATCTTGCTCGCGGTCATCAATTGAGCATGAACTTCTAATCCAATGACTGCTTCATACTTTTCAACTTCTGACATAGCTTACCCCTTTCCTTTCGCAATTGAGGGCAAAGGAAATACGCCTCGAACCTGTTCATAGCTATGAGCTGCTGCAAAAAGATCGCTCTCTCCAAAAGGTTTTCCAATGAGCTGCAAACCAATAGGGAGATTTTTTGAATCAAGCCCGCATGGAATAGAGAGCCCTGGAAGACCTGCTAAATTGACCGGCAAAGTAAAAATATCGGAGAGATACATTTTCAAAGGATCATCTGTCTTCTCTCCCAGTTTGAAAGCAGTGCTAGGTGAAGTGGGGGTTGCGACAAAGTCACATTGAGTAAATGCTTTTTCGAAATCTTCCTGAATTTTTTTTCTAACCTGATTAGCCTTTAAATAAAAAGCATCGTAATAACCGGCGCTCAAAGCATAAGTGCCAAGCATAATCCGAAGCTTTACCTCGCGTCCGATTCCCTCACCCCGACTTCGACTATAAAGCTCTTCACTGCTTTTAGCGTTTTGAGTTCTGTAGCCGTAATGAACTCCATCGTACCGAGCCAAGTTACTACTGGCTTCGCTGGGCGCAATTAAATAGTAAGTAGAAAGCGAATACTTGGTGTGAGGAAGATCGATTTCAACAATCTTTCCGCCCAACTTTTTAAAAGCTTCTAAAGCTGCTTCAAAAGATTTCGCTACATCCGGATCTACCCCTTCTAACCAAGAACGAGAAATCCCGAGGGTAAAAGCCCGTTTCGAATTTGACTTTAACTCTTCAGTATAGCGAGGTACAGGTCGCTTAGAAGTTGTTGCATCTCGATTATCAAAACCGGCCATGACCTCTAAAACTCTGGCCGAATCCCACACCGTTTTTGAAAAAGGTCCGACCTGATCTAAAGAGCTAGCGTAGGCGACAATTCCATACCGGCTAACTCGACCATAAGAAGGTTTGAGCCCCACCAACCCACAGAGGCTTGCCGGCTGACGGATCGATCCTCCCGTGTCGGTGCCTAAAGATACCGCCGCGAGCCCAGCTGCTACTGCTGCCGAAGATCCCCCGCTCGATCCTCCTGGAACTCTTTCGAGATCCCATGGGTTTCTCACTGGACCATAGGCAGAGTTTTCATTCGAGGATCCCATGGCAAACTCATCGCAGTTAACTTTCCCAACAATTACGGCCCCCATCTCCTGCAGTTTTTTCACAGAAGTAGCAGTGTACGGAGAAACATAACCTGAAAGAACTTTGGAGCCGGCCGTTGCTTGCCACCCCTCGACTAGAAAATTATCTTTGACCGCTATGGGAATTCCAAACAAAGGAAGATTGACAGCCTCACCCATTTTCCCGTCAAGAGCTTTGGCCTTAGCCATGGTTTCTTCAGCGCGAACCTGTAAAAATGAATTTAATTTCTTATCTCTAGCAGAAATATTTTCTAGATAAGCCCCTATCACTTCCGAAGGTTTGAATTCCTTTTTTTGATATCCTGAAAGAAGCGCTTCAATTGTTTGTGTTCCAAATTCCATTAGCTGTGCTCCACAATCGTTGGTAACAAGAAACAGTTATTTTCCACCGCAGGTGCATTGCCCATCAGCCCCTCATGGTTAGCAAAGGGTTCTGCCTTATCTTCTCTAAATGGCTCGGCGTCTAATGGGACATGTTGCACGAACGTCTCATTGGAAGTAGGCACTTGATTTAAATCCTGTATATGCCCCAAAACTCGAGTGAGTTGTTTTTGATAAAAAGCTATCTCCTCTTCGGTCAGAGTGAGTCTAGCTAACTTAGCTATTTTTAAAACTTCGTCTCGGCTTAACATAGCTTACGAACATACCTTACTTTGGCGAATAACTTCAAGAAGGGTTTTGGCTCAAAATTTAAGTTGTGTGAATTTGAGCGATATTTTTTTTAGCCCACGGCCTCGAAATTCCACGATCAACTTATCGCCACCCAAATTTTGACGAACGATGCCTTCGCCGAAAGTGGGATGCTGCACACGGGAACCCACCGACACTCCGGACTCTTCAGGGCAATCAGAAAAAGAGGTTGAATCGTCGTTTTCATAAACTTGACTAAAATCATCCTGATTGAAACGATTCGGAGCACTTTCAAACTCTTCATGTTCCTGCCAAGCCCCTCGGCGAGGAGGCAATCCCGGACGCTCAGAAAAGTGACGTTTTCTCGCGAAGTAGTCAGCCTTTTTCATTTCGATGTAGTCACCGGGAATCTCTTCAACGAAACGACTTAAAACTCTAAAGCCGGCGTTTCCAAAAACGGTTCGATTTTTTGCATAAAAAAGGGTCAGATGTTTTCTTGCTCGAGTCATTGCGACATAAAAAAGACGACGTTCTTCTTCAACATCAGAGGGCTCTTCGGGCTCCCAAGGTCTGACATTGGGAAAAAGTTCTTCTTCTAAGCCAACGATAGCGACTCGATCAAATTCAAGACCTTTAGCCATATGAATGGTCATAAGTTTTATGGCCGGAGCATTGGGATCAAATCGATCTATGTCGGAAACTAAAGCGATTTCCTCGAGAAAACCTTCGAGAGTTAATTCTTTTGAGGGATCTTCGCCACCTTTTCTTAGCTCGTACTCAACCACACTCTGTCGCAACTCGGCCAAGTTCTCCAGTCGGCTCTGAGACTCTACAGTGCCTTCATCGGTTAAACTTTTTCGATAGCCACTTTCCTCAATGGCCATATTTATTAGATCCGAAGGGAGAACAGAGTTTTTAGCAGCCCTTAGGACCTCCATGAGATCATAAAACTGCTTAAAGTTTTTTTGACCTCGTCCTAAATCGACCTGGACTTTGGGCTCAGGACCAAAAACATCCTGAAGCAACTGAAAGCAACTGACATTCAATTCTCGCGCTTTAGTCGTAAATCTTTCTAAAGAGACGGCGCCAATTCCCCTCGTGGGCACATTAATGATTCTACGAAAGCTCACATCATCGTTCGGGTTGGAAATGAGTTTGAGGTAGGCCAAAATATCTTTAACTTCAAGCCGATCGTAAAACTTAAGTCCGCCGTAGATTTGATAGTTGATTCCCTTAGCTCTTAGCATGTCCTCGAGCAAACGAGACTGAGCGTTGGTGCGATAAAAAATAGCCATCTGATTAAGTGGCAAGCTCTCTTTAACAGCATTGGCTACTTGATCGGTTACCTTATGGGCTTCGTCGTGTTCATCATAGGCTTCTACGACTTGAATTTTTTCGCCTGAAACATTTTGGGTGAAAAGTTTTTTATCCCGTCTTTCGGTATTGTAAGAAATAACGTGGCTTGCGGCTTCAATGATATTTTTAGTCGAACGATAATTTTCTTCTAATTTAAAAATTTGCGCGTTGGGAAAATCTTTCTCGAAATTTAAGATGTTACTAATATCAGCTCCGCGCCACTTGTAAATCGACTGATCCTCATCCCCCACCGCACAAATATTGGCTTGTGTGCCAGCTAGTAATTTCATTAAGAGATACTGACAACGATTGGTATCTTGATATTCGTCGATTAAAAGATAGGGAAATCTTTTTTGGTAATTTTGTAAAACCTGAGGATTCGTCTGGAAAAGTTTTACCGTCATCAAAATGAGATCAGCGAAATCTAAAGCAGATGAAGCCTTCAAAACTTCAGAGTATCTGGTGAAAATTCTCATGAAAGCATCTTCAACAGGACCGCCATAATTAGGTTTGTAGCTTAAATGATCGAGCCCTTCATTTTTGGCTCGATTAATTCGAGATTGCATCGCTTTTGGTGAATACATCGAATCACTTAAATGAAGTTCCTTCATCACAGCTTTCACAACCGACAGCTGATCGGAATCGTCATAGATCGTAAAAGTATTCGAATAACCTAAATGGTGAATGTCAGAGCGCAAAATCCGAACGCAAGCTGAGTGGAAAGTGCTGATCCACAGATCCCTTGGATAAACCGGACCTGGAGCCAATTTTTCAAGAATATGACTGACTCTTTCACGCATTTCTGCGGCTGCTTTATTGGTAAAAGTTACAGCAAAAATTTGAGTGGGATCTACATTATGGTTTAAAATTAAATGGGCAATTCGATGAGTCAGAACACGCGTTTTTCCCGAGCCAGCTCCTGCTAAAATGAGAATGGGGCCCGTGCCATGAAGAACAGCTTTTCTTTGTGGATCATTTAATGTTTCTAGATAATTCACCCGTCAACTCCGTCCTCAACCTAGCAAAAGAGGCGCGGGTTTGGCAAAGTAAAGTATCCAAAATTATTTAAAAACTTGGGTAGCACCGGGGCTCATCGCTTTTAAACCCTTGTAATAGGGACTTTCTGCGAGTTGTTCGGTAAATTGGCTTAAAAATTTGACCTTATACTTGTTATCGTTTGGCCATGTCTTATTCAATAGGGATTCAGCCTTTTTTGCCTTGCCGGAGTAAATTAAATCCAACATTCGAGTCCATAGGACAACGGGAGCTCCAGTTTCACCTAAATCTCCAAAAGCTCGGTTAGCTTTTGTTTGCTTAAATCCATAAGAAATCTCGCGTTCAAATCTCGAATTTACCGATGGATCTACATTTTTACTAATAGTTAATTTTGGGTCAAAAACCCAATGAGACCCATTGTATCGAAGGACAACTTTAGGGGCGGGTGATTGAGCAAATGCTACTTTCCAGTAGGCAAAAGTCCAATCATTCAGAACTATCTCTAAGGTTCCGTCCCCGTCTAAATCTACAAAATCGGGAACCTCTGTGTGCTCCAATTCAATTTTTTGAATGATAAATGGTTTTTCTACCAAGGCGATAATGTAAAGCGTATGGCAGCAATGAGCCCCCCCGTTCCAATCCACCATGGCTAACTCATTCGGATATTTGTGTGTCAAGGACACACCCGCTTTGGGAAGACCACAGGTACGTTTTGGGTTTATGAAAAAGTGAGACCCGTCCTGATTATAGATGAGCTTATTTCCTTTGAGAATCTGGAACCGGCCCAGACCTTTATCCCAATCATACTTCACATTGTACCGATACGGCCCCATTGAACCATTTTTAGCCAGAGAATATGATTCTTCAGGACAACTATTTTCGGCTGCAATCGCAATTTGGCAAAACATCAAAAGCATTATTACCCGAACTGCCAAAATGCGATCGAAAGTCATTTTCAAAGTCACAACCCCAGCTCTTTTAGCATTACTTGCCACGGATGACACCACACCCCATCAACTTTTTGAGATTTAGTTCCTAAATGAGCTCCCAAAACCTGTATTCCTTTTTCGTAATCGTTTTTCAATTTTTTAAGGGGCCCGACACCCTGATAAGCAAATTCAGAGGAAGCCTTTGCTTCTATTGCATATCGTTTCCCTTCCAAGGTTAAAATAAAGTCCACTTCCAGGCCGCCACGAGTCCTAAAAGTTGAGACTTTGACCTCAAAGTCTTTTGACCAAGCCGAATGAAGAATTTGATTCAAAACCAAATGCTCAAAAAGAATTCCTTTACGATCTTCGCTTAGGTCGAATGTACCGGCCATAGTATTATAAATTCCTAAATCGAAGACAAAAAATTTAGGGTGCTTTACTAGATCTGCTTTTTTTTGAAGTGATTCGTCCGGCCACAATCGATACCCAATCAGAGTGTCTTCAAAAATCTCATAAAATCGACTCAATGAGTGCCTAGAAACCTTCGCCAGCTTTGACAGTTTTGAGTAATCAATAAATTGGCCTGAGGTCTGGATAGCGAATGGCAAAGCCCTAGAAAAAGCTGCGAGATTTCTAAGCAAAGCTTCGGCCCGAATCTCTTCCAGAAGATAGGTACTTACATAAGAACGAAGAATTGCCTTCTTGTTTTTTTCTGCAGCCTCTAAATATACTTCCGGTAGACTTCCAAATCTCATAAGTAACTCTTGAGGCGCAGAATAGTTCAACTCCGAGGAAACCAATCCCCCCAGAAAAAAGTTTAAGACACGCCCAGGAAGCAAGTTAGCTTGACCTCGCTTTAATTTTCTAGCGCTTGACCCACTCAAGTAGAACTTTAAATTCTTATTCTTATCAGCTAAAGCCTGTACCGTATTTAAAAGCGCCGGGTATCTTTGAACTTCATCAAGAAAAACAGTTCGAGGATTAGCCGTTTCTATCTTTCTTGTCAGCTCCCCGGGATCAGCGGTGAACCGAAGAAAAACCTCTTCATCTGCCAGGTTAAGCTCTAAATCGGGTTTTAAGGAGTGTAACAGGGTAGATTTGCCGACTTGCCTAGGGCCCAAGAGAAGGACTGACTTTTTCGTTTTAGCTAATAAAGGACATAAATTTCTGGCTATCATGTGCTCATTTTTACATGCATTATGAGCGCGATCAATACATTTTGAAGGGGGTTCTACTGGGGTAAATTAATCTGGGCTCTATTAATACATTCCTCCAAGATCGGCGCACAACGGTCGATCTCGGTGGGGCCTGGGGCCACACAAATAGCGTAAGAGGCTCGACACTGTATGACTGCTTCCTGCGCCTGAGAGAACATCCACTAAACCCATTCCACACTGGCGGAAACCCGCTCAGGGACGGTGAGGCTGAGCAGCAGGAGACTTGGTAAGCTTCCTAAATTAGTAATATTACGGTTTCGTAGAAAAGGTTCCGGAACAGTTATTGCTTTCGTACGTGTACTTGCGAAGGCTGTAGGCACAACCCTTATTTAAATTATTGCTTCGAAGACCTTCGCAATAATCAGTTTTTGAATCGAAGGTGTGCGACCCGGTTTCGCAGCCGTTCTCCGTTAATTCATACGTGTACGTTGTCGACCCGCCACTCTTATTTTCAGTCGCGCTATCGCCTTTATCATCGCCACCGCAACTAGAAACAGCGACTGCTGTCACCAATAGTAATATTAAAGGAAAACGTTTCATTTTTTTAAGCTCCTGCAAAGGACCCTTATTTAGAAATTGCCCAGCAATAATCAAAGGTACTTTTCATATCGAGCATTGTCGGATTATTGGGATTACCGCCAAGGTAGTCACTCTTTGCCGCTTCGATTTGGCTTGGCGTGTATTTCGTGGTTACCCGTTCGTAACAGCAAGTACAAAACAAAACGACTTTTTCTGGAGACGCGGTACAATTTAAATTTTTAATGTCTTCAGATGTCCAGCCAGGCAAGGCTCCCTTCGGAACAGTAGTCGGACCAGGGATAGCCGTGGAACTCGGGGTACCGGCCTTTGAATTTACTTTTTCGTCACCACCGCATGCGGCGATCAACAACAACACGGCTACTAAACCGACAGCTAGATTTTTCACTTTGACTCCTTATTAAGTTAAATTTCATTTACACAAAAATGATACTTACTCTATCTCTTTGTTAGCTTCTGGACACCCCATCAGAGCCCGTTATGGACATGGACATGGTCGCCCCCTCGCTTAAAAACTGTGATGGGAGGTACCACGAACTAACTAAAAATGGAAGTTCGTCGTAATTGCCTACAATTGCAGGCAAACGAGTCGCTGATTTGCAAACCGCGGACCACACAAACTGTATACGCCGGTGTAGTTTAGAGCCAAAGTACTCATACGAGGTAGCACCTACATTCAGTCAAATGACAAATATGGGCTTTCTGACTGGCAAATGTACGAGTCCCCGCGCCTCAACTCTTTGTTACCTTATTTTGCCTTACGAATGCCTCACTGGCACCGATAGGGAAAGCTACTCAAGAAAAGGGGAGACGGTATGCAGAAGTTTGGTTCGACATCGACCAGCGACAAACGGCTCGGGAGAATATCCCTCCAGGTTGAACATCGCGTAGGTTGCTGTAGGTATTTGGCGGGGGAGTTGGGGAGTTAGAATCGCTAGGGGTGATGTTACAACCGCTCGTACATTCGGCGAACGAGAATGAACTTATCGATAAAAGACTCAGTAATAATAGGGTCCTCATACGCTCCTAAAAATCGGGACTGCAGGTGTATGCTCTTAGTGTACCAGAAATGACTAATGCGTCGCATCTATTAACTTTAAATAACTGTATTTTATAGATAAAATGGCGAAAAGGGTGGCGCGCTCCTGAAGTAAAACCTATTCAGACTTTTTTTACAATCCTTCTTGCGTTAGCTAGCGCTTTGATTCAACCTTTTCATAAATGGCACAAAAGCAACTCATTCTGTTTGTAATTTACAGCATTTGCTTGTTGCCATCTTCTTTCGCTAAAAAAAGAGCCCAACGGTTTTGGAAACCGGAGCGCATTTTGAGCTCGGCGAGCTCAACAAAATCTAACAACTCGACCTCTGATACACTCGCGCTTCAAAGAGTGATACAAGCCGAAAATCAAAGAATTGAAAAAGACCCCTACCTTTTACAAGCCGTATTTCACTCTTCACCCCAAGTTTCGAAAGCCGCAATCTTAGCTTTGGGCCGCTTGGGCGATCCTTATGGCATAGAAGTTTTATCCAGAATTCTAAACGGTAAGAACTTAGAACAAAAACAGTTGGCCGCTTTCAGTATGGGACTTATCGGGGACGAAATGGCCGTACGAATTCTTAGCCAACACTTAACGATGGAAAGAAATCCCTTAGTTCGATCTTCTATCTACCGAGCTATGGGATATACAAAAAAGGTCTCGGCTCTTCCCATTCTGACCAAAGCTTTGGTGGCGGAGCAAAACCGCTTAATTACCCAATATATTGTTGAAGGATTGGGAATTCTTTTGAGCGGGCAATCATCGTCATCGAATATTTCAGAAGAAACCCTAAAAAAGATCATTTGGCTTGCCAATGGAAACGACCCATTAAGTACTTATGCCGCTTTTGCTTTATCTCAATACAAAGGGCCGGCAGAAAAAATTCCAGACTCCTTAGTTTTAAATGCACTCTCTAAAACCTCAAACCCATCCACCAAGGAACTTCTAATAAGAACCCTTTCAAGGCTTGTCCAGCCGCAAGTCACAACAACTTTAGTAACCATTTTGTCTTCGAATGCCGCAATCCCAGTTCGCATCGAGGCCGCAAAATCCCTGAGAGGAAAGGCCCTCTCGGAGCTACACTTGTCGACCCTTCAAAAAACTCTTTCGAGCGAAGCAAACCAGCTAGTCGTAGCAAGCCTCGAAACTCTTGGGGATTCCTCCCTACAATCCAAGCCGGTCATAGAAAACATCGAAAAGCTTTTAATGACTTCCAAATCAACTTGGGTAAAAAACTCTGCCTTAAAAACCCTTTGCAAGCTAGATCCAGAAAGCGGCAGAAAACAATCAATTGGAATTCTAACAAATTCAGCTTCTCCTATGATCCCTTCGGCTCTCTCATGTTTTGTCATTCTGGGAAGTACAGAAGACTTAAGCCGTATTACCCCCTTCATTACAGAAGGGAATCCCAAAAATATTTCTGATGCCATTGAGACTTTAGCCAATTTAAAATCGGATTCATTTCCGGAAGAACTAAAAATTTCCTTGAGAAATTTAATTTTGCAAAAAGATCCAGGACTCATCGCTTTGATTTCCGAGCTGGCCAGGCAAAAAAAATGGAAGGATTTTGCAAAGCCAATAGCCGACGCTTACAGCTTCTTTAAGACAGATGATGCCACCGAAACAAAATCTACGATTATTTCAACTCTAGCCTCCATTGGATCGGAACCAGAACTTCCGGTCATCCAAGCAGCACTAAAGGACAATTCAAAACAGGTAGTATTAGCTGCTTTGGAAGCAAGCCAAGCTATCTCGGGTCAAGAAATTTCAACTTCAGTTCCAATGAACAATAAAATTAACGATCCAGTTCCCGAAATGGCTCGCTGGAAACCCAATTTATTTAAACGGGTCATGCTTAAAACTAATCGTGGAGATATAGAGATCAGGTTTTTCGAAGATGTGCCAATAACCGCTTTTCGATTCCTCGAACTTGTCCAATCAAAATTTTATGATGGTCTGATTTTTCACCGTGTTATTCCCGGGTTTGTGGCTCAGGGCGGAGATCCCAGAGGAGATGGCTTTGGGGGTCCCGGTTATTTAATTCGCGATGAAGTCAGCCCTCGAGATCACGAAAGAGGAACCTTAGGAATCGCCACCTCGGGAAAGGACACTGGGGGTTCACAATTTTTCTTTAATCTTGGACCCAATTTTCATCTAAACGGAAGATATACCGTCTTTGCTGAGATCGTTTCCGGTCTCGATATCATATCTCGTCTTGAAGTCGGAGACAGAATTATTTCTGCAAGAGTTAAATGAGCCGTTTTTCACTTACAAAACAGGTCGGCGTATTAACCTTACTCACTGCAATTTTTGTAACTCCTTATTTGTTCCTTAAAGGAACCAATATTGTGACCCACACTTATGCCTTTGGTAGCAACCAGTTTTGGTTGGGACTATCTCCTTACGTTGACCCCAATGGAGCAGGCGACTGGTTCAAATACTCGCCATTGTTTGCTTACCTCTACTCACCTTTCGCCCTGCTAAAGAGTTCTGTTCAGGCCGGGGTTTGGGGAATAACCAACATGTTCTTTTTCTGGTTTGGGGTTTCAGTATGGTTTCCGTGGAGTAAGCTTAAATCAAAATGGCTCCTGCTGGGCTTTGTTCTTTGCTCCATGGAAGCAGATGGATCTTTTAGATATCAGCAAATGAACGCAGCACTCGTGGGTCTCACTTTACTCAGCCTCTACTTATACCAAGAGAAGCGTTTTTTTATTTCCGGCTTTCTCATTTGTCTGATTGCCAACCTAAAACTTTTGCCTGGTCTATTTTTATTGGGGCTTTGCTTCCCCTTAAACAGAAAATATATTCAAGGGGTGTTAGCAGGAATTGTTTTGTGTTTGACCGTGCCTGTGTATGTCTGGGGGCTGGACAAAACCTGGGCCTATCACTTGGATTGGTTCGGTGTCCTGCTAAGAGACACTCGAAGTGACGGCATTCTAGATGTTGCTACAGTTCTTAAAAGATATGGTTTTACCCAAGCTAAAACTTGGGCTCTTTATCCGATCTCGCTGGTTTCACTGATTCTCTTTTTCATTGCACGAATAAAACCAAGAATGTTTGAGTGGGACGTTTGGATCCCCTTGGGTCTTTTGACTTTGCTTTTAGTAAGTCCGAGAACCGAATCACCCACATTTGTTCTGGCCGCCCCTGCTTACATTTTCTTGTTACGAAATATTTTAAAAAGCTCCCAACCAAACCGGGAAATAACTCTAGTACTCTGGGGTCTGGGCATTTTTTTGACCACTCTCTGCATGAATGATATTTGGCCCAGAGTTGTGTGGAATCCCACCTCTTGGCTCCAAGCCAACAAGACTCTAGGTATCTTTATACTTTGGGGATTAGCAGTTTATTCGCAATTGAAATTAGCGGTTAAATAAAATCGCCTCTTTTAATTTTCTCTACAATAATCTTTTCCGGCATCACAGGATCTCTGGGATCTACTGTGAAATAGGACTGTTGCTCGCAACGTCGCTTATTCTTAAGCAACCACTCTAGAATTCGAGCAAGCCCTTTATTTTTTTTATCTTTAAAGAAGGGATCGTTTTTCAGAGCATCTGACGCTTTCTTAAGCGCGCGAGCTTCTTGAATATCGTTCTCTTTCACTGGATAGTCGGCAAGATCATATTTCTTAATATCTTCTGGAAGAACTCCCAAGAAACGCACGTCGGGAGCCGAAAAATCTGAGTTTCGAATTAAACTCGCAGCTGATCCTGCTTTCAATGTTCTAAAAATATTTTGCAAAGTATAGGCGTCAAGATCTCCGAAAAAGTAGATGGGTACTTTTAACTGATCTTGAATCAGTTTACACCAGCCCCTAACGGCATTACTCGGAACCCCTTGAGCACCCATAAGGATGGCATTGTTTCTTTTACAAAAACCATTGGTCACAAAAGTATTTGCCGTACCTTCTGACTCGACCACTAAACAAAAATCGATTTTCTTTTTTGCTTTTAACGTCAAGCTTTGGGGCCGATTTTTTGGCTGAAACGGCGATGTT
>Ga0136644_10001025_pt1 | contig 22251 bp, 29 predicted proteins | sample C_130820_EF_Meta_FD_94780 | JGI IMG/M metagenome (GOLD analysis project Ga0136644, IMG submission 94780) | Freshwater microbial communities from Lake Croche, Canada to study carbon cycling - C_130820_EF_MetaG (v2) (version 2) | ecosystem: Environmental > Aquatic > Freshwater > Lake | place... | reverse complement strand
ACCCGAGTATATCCATATAATCTTACCTGGTTGAGTTATGTACAAACCGGCAAGATCTGATAATCCAGTTATTACTTCATTTTCAGAAATGAGTCCATTTTTTGTAAATGTATACTTGGTAGCTACCAAGTTTACCCGGTTCAATTTGATATTTGGGATGTTATCAGTGCTTTTAAAATGGAGGTGAACTATTTGGACAATTGAATCATGGAATTCGGTGTATCTCAGGAAATGAAGTAAGTTTTTAAAATAATTCAGTTCGTCTCTACTTCTGGTAATATACAAGCTATAAATCGCAACCATACTTATTTAACACAATATTTAATTCATTTAAGAAATTGAATAATAATAAGTAAAGATGGAATAATAACAAGTAAAGATGGAAACCCAGTTAGTTTTGATATCCAATGATATTTATAATTCGTTGGGACCGGGATATAACGAGATTATCTATCATCGTGCTTTTGAAGTTGCTCTACGACTTTCAGGTGTCCAGTATGAGTCTGAAGTTGTTACCCCAGTCTTTTATAATGGGCATAATGTTGGACATGGTAGAGTTGATTTAAAACTCGATAACTTTATTATAGAACTAAAGGCAATTAATACTTTGAATAATGATGCTATTATCCAAATTAAAAATTATATGAAACATTATTCCATAAATTCCGGTATGATAATTAATTTTACGCAATTTGCTAAGAATGGAAATGGAACTTTGGGAATTATTTTACTTAAAAACGGAATTATTTATGATTTTACTAACGGAAACTTTATACCACGAAATGAACTAAATATTTAAAGCTTTTTAAGATATTTAATTTCATCTGTTACTTTTTTTAATGAATTAAATGTCCTTTTACCAAATGAAGAACCTGAAACGGGAATATCGTTAAATGTTCCATACCATTTTGCTTGCTGGGCTGAAATTACTTTACCAGAAACAGTGTCGTATTCAAAAATAGGGTCCTCAACATAAAAATATGGAAACCCGGTTTCAGGGTTAGATCCAGAATATTTAATCTTTAGTCTCTTGTTATCATATAATATACCAAGACACTGATGTTTCATTCCATCTGTGAATTTGGAATCTGGTGTAAATGAAAATACACGATGGAAATTTGGGTGTAGTGTATCTATATCACCACTCATCTGAGGATCATAACCTGGTTCATTTGGCGAGCGCCCTGGTTCGTCGTAGAATATAAAAGAAAGTCTTCCTGGTTTAATATTTTTAGATTTATCGATTGTACCGACTGTTATTCCCGGATTTGCCTGGTTTATCATGTTAAATATACGATTGTTTAGAGGGTCGTGGGGGTCATTGTAAAGTACAGTTTCCCTGGCATTATTTTTAGCAAATTCAGAACCTGCCATTTGTGTATTTATGCTTGAGATTACAGTACCAGGAAGGTGTGTTTTTGCCCTCATTTTTTTCTCGATTGTTTTTCCTGGGTTCATTGTTTGATTTAACATTATATTTTATTTAAATTAATTTAAAAAATAAGAATTTATTCATTTTAAATGGAACGAAAGCAATTCTACAAAAACCTAAAATCATTTTTAAAGGAACTTATTGTTGTATTTCCTGAAGACGACGAAGATCTCCAAACAGTAACTACATATATAAATCTCGCAATAGTTGACGACGATAACAATGAAATTATAAAAAAGTTTTATACCGCTTTTTATTCAGTAGAACGAGAACTGATTAACAGGGATAATACTATTTTTGATAAAATAAATTGGGAAAGTTCAAGTTATGAATATCAATTGTTTGTTAAATTAAATAGCAACTGGAATACATTCAGTGAAAATAATAAATCTGTTATATGGGACTATATAACATTGCTTTACAAATTATCTAAAATTATTTAAACAATTCATTTCGTTTTAATTTTTATTTTATTGTATCATTAGTTCTTAATGATAATTTTAGATCTTTTCAGATTTACAAGGTTTTTATATTCTCTTTATAAATTTAAAACCAACAAGAAAAGTAACCTTATTAAATGTACAAAGCGTTGTGGTCCACTTGGCATAAAACTTCTTCAATTTATTCTGATGCGTGAACAAATAAAAGACCCTTCTTTGGATTTTGTGTTTGAAGAGTGTGATTTCCATAAATTAGAAGACACTCAACGAATTTACCTTGAAGATTTTGGAAAACCCATTAACAATGAATTTGAAGTAATTGAAGTTATCGCTTCTGGAAGTATCGGCCAGGTTTATAAGGTTTGTTCCAAATCTCAAAATAAGATAATGGCTCTTAAATCAAAACATCCTGGTATAAATGAAAGCATTGGTTCCTTCGTAAGGGTTGTTAAAATAGCATGTTGGTTATTTCGACCATTTAACAAATACAACAATGTTATTTTAGAATATATACAAAACATAAATTTACAACTTGACTACAATCAAGAAGCTGAAAATATGATCTTATTAAAAGAAAAATGGAAAAATGAAAGTACGGTCATTGTTCCAGAAGTTTACAACTATTCCGACAATTTTATATGTATGAGTTATCATGAGGGAACTAACTATAATCTGTTGGATTCAAATTATAAATTACTTGCGAGTTTATACATTAATTTTATTATTCTCAATTCTTTACTTGTTCACGATTTTCTACATGCCGATCTCCATACAGGAAATTGGAAAGTTGTTCTTGGTCCTCAAATGAAAATTTTGATGTACGATTGTGGTATTATGTGTTCAACTGGAAATAAAGAAAATAATAAACTTGTTGTTTCTCATCTTTTAGCGGGTTCATTTGATAAAATGGTTTCCGTTGTTTCGAAAAAAGATCTCCATGGAAAAATTAAAATAAAAAATGATAAAAGAATTATAGAATGTGCCAAATTTATAAAGGATAATTTACCTGAAAATAGTGTAGACAGAGTTAAATTCTTTATAAATAATATACTTGAAAAGAAAATCAACTTAGATAAAGGTGTGTTACATGTATTAACAGCATTTGCTATTATAGGAGAAATAGGTGCTAATAGTTCCAAAGTAATCCTTAAATATGAAACACGCGGAAATTTTATATATGAATGTATTATTTATTTTTACATTGGGTTACTTGAAAATATCGGTATATTCAATGAATTAAAAGATTACCTGAAAAAATGGATGGATTCTGATAAGTGTCACAACGAAATTTATCTTAATTGGCTTATGGAAAACTTCGGGCATAAAAAACCCCATTTACTGAACAATATTATTTACAAGAATTTTAAATTTAAATGAAAAGTTCGTTTTAAATATGTAAAAATAATGGTTATTATTAATAAAATATGAACCTTTTAGTCACAGGTGGATGCGGCTTTATCGGTTCAAATTTTATCAATAAATTCATTAAAAATAACGATGTCAATATACTTGTAAATTTCGATGCTATGTATTACTGCGCATCAAAAGAAAATATAGACCAAGAAATAAGAGAAAGCCCAAAGTACCACTTCGTAAAAGGAAATTTATGTTCCAGTGACCTTGTTTCTCATATACTTGAAGAACATCACATAACCCATATTATCCATTTTGCTGCTCAATCACATGTTCAAAATTCGTTTGACGATTCGCAGCAGTATACTCAAGACAATATAGTAGGAACACATACACTTCTCGAGTGTTGCCGAAAGTATGGTGGTATCAAGAAAATTATACATGTAAGTACAGACGAGGTTTATGGAGAAACCGGAAATTCCCAACTCGATGAAACAAGTATACTTGTTCCTACAAATCCATACGCAGCCACGAAAGCAGCGGCAGAAATGATAGCTATGAGTTACATTAAAAGCTATAATCTTCCTATAATAATAACGAGAGGAAACAATGTATATGGACCCAATCAATATCCAGAAAAACTTATACCCAGATTTATTGAACAACTAAAAAACAATGAACAACTCACAATTCAAGGAGATGGGTCTGCGAGAAGATCGTTTCTCCATGTTTACGATACATATTCGGCGTTTGAAACAATACTTTTAAAGGGTGTTGTTGGGGAAGTTTACAATATAGGGGCGAACGACGAAGACGAATTCACAGTTATGGAGATAGCTAAAATGTTAGTAAAACTTATAAAAGGTACTGACAATTTTCAGAGTTATGTAAAATTTATAGCTGATAGACCTTTTAACGATTCGAGGTACTTTATATCAAACGAAAAGCTCAAGGCACTTGGATGGACAATTAAAATTCCATTTATGGAAGGAATAAAAAATTTGATAAAATAAATGAAGTACACTAACTTTACTTTTATTTTCTTATTATTAATTTTAATTGTAATAACATTTTTTTGTAATAAACTTATTAAACTTATTAAGTTTAATAAAAGTACTTTTAAAGCTGGTGAAACTCGGTTTATAACAAAACCGGGTATTAAATTAGAAGGTATTGACTGTATTTATGTAATTACCATGCCTCAGCGGAGAAACTATATAACTGAACAATTTGATAAACTTGGATATGAAGTTACATACTTTGATGCTATAAAACCAAGTGACCTAGCCAATTCTGATTACGATAATTTAAGCACGATAAATAATGAAAATAGCCCCATTTATGGTAAAATAACGAGGCTTCCTGTATTACTTTCATTTATTATGTGTTTTATGGATTCTTTAGAAAAAGGATATTCTACTATAATGGTATTTGAAGATGATATCCATATAAAGGTTGACCAAAATACACTTGTTGAAAGTATAAACGAATTCAATAAAAGTAATAATGACATCTTTTACATGGGATATTGTTTTTTAAATTGTGAGCAACTTGTTAATAATTACAAACATCTTGTTGAACTATCAGACCCAGACCTTCTTTGTTGCCATTCTATTTGTGTAAAAACAAAAATTTTACCTGGTCTTATAAAACACTGTTTTCCAATGAAAAATAATTCCGATGAAATGTTCCGGGATTATTATAGACTCAATAAAATAAAGGTATGTGTTCCAAAACAAATTTATTTTTCCCAAAATAGAAATGAATTAGACTCTTTAAACGAGAGCATAGAAGACCCCGATTTATTTAAAACTTGTCGATTTTAAAATAAAAGTTAAAATTAAATGATTTTATTCATTTTGGTAATCTTAATTTTAATTTTAATTTTAATTTATTACAAAAAAAGTACTTTCAAACCAGTACCCATTCCCAAGATAGTCCATAAAATATTTATTAATTCGGAAATGAAAGAACTACCAATTGAAAATAATGTTCAGCAAGCGATCGATACATGGAAAAACTTAAATCCTGGATACTCCATTAAACTGTGGTATGGAAACGATTGTCGCGATTATCTTTTAAACCATTTTGGAAAAGAATATCTAGAATGTTTTGATAACATAATACCATATGCTTATAAAGCTGATTTCATGAGGTATTGTATTGTTTACAATGAAGGTGGGTGGTATTCAGACTGGCAACAAGTATTGTTGTGCTCCTTAGACAACTTCAAAAATTATTCATGGGTATCATGTTGGGATACAACCGGTGAAGAAAATAAGAACAATGGTTGCATGCAAAATGGTTTTTTTGGATGCGGTAAACATAATAAAATCCTGAAAGAATGTATATCAGAAGTTATAAAAAACTGTCGTGAAAAGAATTACGGGAAAAGTCCTTGGTACCCAACTGGTCCATGTTTACTGGGTGATGTTTTTAGAAAGATCAATCTAACAAACACTAAATTAGGATATACTGAAAATGACCCAGTGGACGGTCCATGTTTTATAATTGACTCTAAAAAGATAATTATAAATAAATGTTGTTCTGATATTAATGTACCAGCTACCAATTTTAAAAATGGAAATAATTACTTTAATTTATGGAAAGAGCGAAAAGTTTACGGATAAAGTAAAGTGTACAATTTACATTTTACATTTTACAATTTACCTTTAAAGTACATACATAATTTGATTGTCTCCACTTCTTCTAACACCCCTTGTTAATTGGATAGGCGGGAATCGGTAAAACTTGTAATCATTTGTAATCTTGTAATCAAAAATAATCTTATATAAAGTTGATTCAAAATTCAGGTTTCTCTTCGAATTTTTAATAATTTTATTCATTATATCGGTTAAGTGTTTTGTTTTACATCCAAACATTTCGCTATTTTGTCTTTTTAAATCATGGTCGATAGAATTCTGTAAAAATAAATCGGCGTCCGATGGAATATTTTTTATTAAATCTTCCATATTTGGTATGAAGTATTTTCCAGTTACTTTTATTATTTTGTCGTACCTGCCTAAATTAAAATGATTGTACGCCTTTAATATCGATTCAGCTTCATATGGAGTCGCTGAACACTCTTTACAATCTATAATATTATCTGTTTCAAATGTATAAATCTTGACCCTTGGGTTATTTTTGTATTCTGGAAAACTGTAATTGCTACTTTCCACTATATAAATAGTTAAATTTGTATTATTCAACCAATCATCTATGCTTTCTAAGTAAAGCTTAAGTCTTGATTCTGGCGAGTTGTAATCATTTTTATAGTCTTCCGTATTTATAAAAATGGTCGTTGTTAAAAGAATACAACAATTTAAAGTCGATGGTCCAAATTTAGACTTAAAAAACAATCCCACTGATAAAGTTAAAATTTAAAGTTAGAGCACCCAACCAAATAAACTCATTAAATTATAACTCATTAAATTTATTATTTACCAATTTATTATTTACCAATTTATTATTTACCAATTTATTTATTTTACAAATTTTAATTTGTTGTATAAAATAAATGATAAAAAGTATATTGGTGACTGGTGGAAATACCATTTTAACAGAATCCATAAAAACAATAGAAACAAAACTTAAATATAATTTTATATTTCTGAACAATTTAATGTGTGATCTAAGTGATTACAACGAGGTATATAAATTACTTACTTATTTAGAACCACATAAAATCATTCACATCGATAAATACACAGGAATGTCTCAATACAACATTTTAGCAAATGAAAATGTTATAAAAGCTGCCCATACATCCGATGTACATGATTTAATTACCTGTATCGAATATAATTATTCGGAGCCGCTCTTGTGTGAAATTTATTCAGAAAATGAACAAGTTCTTGAACTCTACTGTAAACTTTATCGTGAATCTTTCAATAGAAATTATATTTACATTCACGATCAAAGTTTAATAAAACAACTTGAACTTATTTTAGAGTTCATGGAGTCTTAGTTTCATTTTATTTAAAGTAACGATTATGGAATCGTTTATATTTTTTAGTTTGGGGTATTTCTTTTTTATTTTTGTTGTATCGAGATAGTTGTTACTACGGTCGCTCTTAAGCATTGCCTGCTGTTGTTGGAGTGTCATATTTTGCCATGTAAATGTAGGATCCACTATCTTATTGTACATTTCGAGAATCTCGTTATGTGAAATAATTCCAGGGTTTGTACAGTTGTATGTACCGGTCTTGTTGTGGAGTATGAGGTCGGTAAAAATTGGAAAAAAGTCTTCAAGGACGGTCATACTATTTGGTATACTACAAATATAAGCATATTTCGTAATCTTATTAATAAAGTTGCGAGGATTTGGTACACAACTAATTGGCATACGAATGCGAAGATTGAGGACAGGAAGCTCCTTCATCAAACGGTCTGTGAATCCCTTAACTACACTGTAACCAGAGCCAAAGTAATTTGGAAGTGACTCTTCCTTGAATGTCTGTGGGGAATCACCCGTTAACCCATCTGAATTAAAAATACAACCAGTTCCGAGATATGTATAATGGATTTTATATTTTTTACAAATCATAGCGAGGTTTATCGGTCCATAAAGATTGTCGCGTACATTTTCTACAAGTTTTCCGGGGTATTCGAGATAATCGATTGTATTTATGGATTTTCCATCGATCGTTCCATGAGTGCGTCCCGTGAATGAAACAATGTGTGTTGGGTTATGTGTTTTAATTTCCCTTACAACTTCTTCTGAGTTATCGATACGAGCAACACCTTTAACTATTTCTAATTGTGGGTAATTAGATTCAAGGTAATCTAGATACATGGAACCAATCCACCCAGCGTGTCCATAAAACAACACTTTTTGTTTTTTGAAATTAAAGATCATTTAAAGACAATGTTATAATTAATTATTATAAAAAAATGGAAAATCAAACGAAAAAAAGTGTAGTTGCTGTAATTACAAGGTACAATGAATACATCGACTGGGTAAGGTATATCATAAATGATGTAGATCTTATTTACATTTATAACAAGGGGGAAAACAGTAACTTTTTTCAACACCTCGAAATTAATGACAAAATGGTAATTATAAATTTACCAAATATCGGGCGTATAGATCATACACTTGCTTATCATATCTTGGAACACTGGGACAATCTCCCAGATACAATCATTAGTTTACCTGGAAGTATAATGATGTGTGAGAAAAAGGGGTATTATCTTAGTTCTATAATGAAAAGAAGTAAATTTATTGGTTCGAGGTATTCTGGGTTTTATGGACCTCGTTTCCATAAAGTATCTCCTAAATTCAATTACTCAATTGACAATTACCAAGCTGAAGGAATTTGTAACAGAAACAATAACAAGTTCATAAAATCGGAATACCCTGATTTCCAAGCATGGAAACTAGCGTTGGTGGATGACCGCCCCATACACTACATAGCGATGAGGGGTATGTTTGCTGTCAGTAAAGAAAACATAACTCACATCGATAAAAAGATTTATCAAAATCTTCTTGAATCGCTTTCAGTTGGTGACAATATTGAAAATGGTCACTTTGCTGAGCGTATCTGGGCACATTTATTTAGGCAATATTCATTTGACACAAAGGCTGTACAAACAAATGAACCAAATGAACCTGTAACAAAACCGAAGCCCAGAGAAATTGATTTTACAGCGCATTGTTGTTGAAATTAATTTTTATTTTTCAACGATACGATAAACAGCAAACCGAGTTGGTATTTTGATATTTGGAAATCCAACAGATCCACACATATATTGTTTTTTAGAACCAGCGTGATCAAATGTTACAGGTTTGTCACCAGATAAGCATGGATAGCCACAAGACATTTCCTTTCCGGGTGCCTTTTCTTCTTCGTTTGTATAATTATTTAACTTCGGTGTGAGTGTGTGTTTCGGAAGATCAGACTTTGCTAAATTGTTCTTGTACATTTCCTTGGTAGCATTAAAATCTAATTGCTTATCCAATGGAGGTGAGTATGTGTAATAAATATTTCCCCTTGTGTGTTTATCCAATTTGTAAATACTTAAATAATTATAACCAGCCAGTTTACCGAGAACACCAAGTTCAACAATGTTCATATTTTTATAGTCATTGTTATATTTATGGATTAAATGGTAACCATATTTATCAAATCCATTTTTTATAATTTCTTTAATTAATTCGGATGTATCGTGGTTTGCGTTTGTTTCAGAAATAGTGATACCGGAATCAAATACATTATCCTTTGAAAATCGATTTATTTGTTTTGAGAAAAACTTTTCATCGAGCAAAGAAAAACAACCATATGGTTCAAGTGAAATGTCTTTATAAAGCTCCGTTACATCATTCTTGGTAGGTAAAACCCTTTCCGATGGAGTCTCGGTTGTTACAAATTGCGCATTGATCATATCGAAAAATTTATAAAGTATCACTCCAAAAATAATTACAAATAGAACAATTATTATCATTTAACCTTACAAATTATTTTTATTTTATATTTTTCTTTTTCTTTTGTTTTATTTCTTCATTTATGTCATAGTAAAATAAACTATTATTATTAGAAATTATACCCGTTATGAACACATAACTTTCGATAATGTCCTGAATATGTTTACCACCGGTTATAATAATACTCCCTGATCTGAAAATAAGTAAGCTAATTTGTTTATCTTTTTCGATTATACTCGGATATTTGAGATTTATACCAGGATATCTACTCAGGGTACTAAAGGTAGCCGAATATCCACTTTTTACAAGTATATTTTTAAGATCTTCTTGTTTTAAACACCAACCATCCGGATCTTCTTTTACGGGTTTTATTTTAAAGTCACTACATATCATCTGTATCTTTACATTTTCTGCCGCAATTGTATTTAGATTCTCAACAACGCCTTCACCGGTGTATTTGATTAGATCAATTAATTCATCTACCATTACTTTTATGGTATTAATTGTTCTAATACCAGCCGCTTTTACTTTTCCATTGGGAAATATAAAAATACTAACATTTGAAAATACCATTGGTTCAGTTGAACGATCCACAAATGTTAATTTTATATCAAAACTGTTGTAAAAAGAATCAGTCCCCTTCTTCTTTTTAACTTTTGACTTCCTCGAGCCAGGTTTATAAGAAATTGGAAGTTTTTCTTGTAAAGTATCTTTTAATAACGGTAAATTAATAAACTGATTAAAGTTAAAACAAACAGTCATTGTAGATATATTTATGGATGTGTAAACAGTCCCATTCTTTGTTTCACCTCTACAATTACTTGAAAGTAAATTGTCAAAGTTTTTGAATACACCTTCGCATTCACAGATAAATGTAGGTTTTTTACACGATTCGCAAAGTAGAGTTTCCATTCTTTAAGTAAAAAGTTTTTATTTTTTTAAGTAATATTTTTTTTGTAAAAAAACCGTTAATGATAAACTTGGTGATTGTCCCATAAAGTTCAATATTTTGATTTTTTAACTGAATTATACATTACATAATAATAATCATCAAATTTAGTTTGTATTAAAGGCGTGTTCTCTTGATCTACTATATAAAATGTATCTTTGAGATCATATATCTTCTGATACAATTTCAGCATTTTTACTTTACAATTTACACATGTGTTTTTTGAATAATCATTTATACCATATACAAGCATGTTTTTATTTACCATATTACATTTATCTGAAAAATAACAATTAAACAGTTTACCAATCATAGTTGGACCTGTTATATCTAGGGAACTTTCTCCATAGTAATTTATACTTATATTTTCAATTATTTTATAAATTATTGCTTTAAAAAAACCATGTTCCGGTACACTACACATAAAAGCGTTATGTATACCAGTGTAATACACATTATCCGTACGAAATATACCAACATCGAAATCTTTGGCATCTCCCACCAATACTATATTTGCGTCTTCACATATTTCGTCAAGTGGTTTTAAAAAGAAGTGACCAATGTCAGAATAACATCCTCCATATTTATAAAGTATACATACCCTAAAAAAATCAGCCTTAAAAGCACCTGGTACCAATTTCATATACATCTGATATGCTTCTTCTGAAAATTCTTTCATGAACTGAATTACTTCATCATCATCAAAATAATAAACATTGTAATCAGGGTTTAGGTTTTTTGTAGCTTCGAGGCAGTCTATAATCTGTATAGGGATATTCTCACGCTTATGCCACGATGTTTTTATTATTATTTTAGGTATACCTCCTTCAGTGTAATTAGTTACAGTATAATTTTTTAATTCATTATAACCATCTATATCATACTTTTTTAGATTAATTGTTGGTTTATATAGTGATTTTCTGAATAACACTAAAATTATAATTAAAACTAAAATAAACATAAAAATTAAAATACCTTTTTTCATTCAATTATAAATATAACGATTAAATTTATTTTAAATGTTTTTTAATAATTCTAAAAGCTGACTTTGTTCGATAAGTTTAAGGAGGTCTGTTTTGAACAATTCAGCTGAATAAGAATCGTAAGATCTTAAATTTAGAATTACCCTTTTAAGTTCATGGATAACCGATCTGATAAAAGAATCCATGGATGGGTATTCTATGTTTTCTATAAAAATAGGTTCATTTCCCAAATCCCAATTTAACATATCTGAAGTATTTATGAATAAAATTAATTCTTTTAGTTCGTCCATACGCATCTGGAATGAAAGTATTTCATTTTCTCTATTCTTGATTCTGCGGGCATAACTTAAATTTTTCTTAATTTTGTATGTACTTCGGTACTTTATATCTGGGTAGTGTAACTTTGCTTCTGTGTCTAATCTGATCAGATCATTGTCAGAATATTCTTCCCGTGTCATTGGATCTTTTGTGTTACCCGTTTTCATGATATATTTTATAATTGAATCGTGATTGTAAAAATAATGTTTTCCTGATTTTGTTTTGTATATAAAACATGGAAAGCTGATAGGTTCCAAAGTTATATGATCAGTTGCGTTTTTGTAAAAATGGGTACGAAAATGTCGTTGTATTATTTTTACTGCCAAGATTCTATTAAATTGGTCAAATAATTCCTTCTTTTTTAATTTTGAATATCCTTTTAATTTCTCATTTTTACATAATTTTTTTAGCAATCCAGTTTCCATGTTTTTATATTCTCTTTCAAGCAACATGATTTAATTTAAGTGATTATTTTATTTAACAATTTTTATTTAACGATTTTTATTTAACATTTTTTAGCATAACCGATAACAGCACACGCTATTCTTTTTCCAGCATTTCCTGTTTTTAAACTTTCTGTCCTCAATTCCCCGGTACCCATTCCGCAATCATCTTGGTCTTGGTGTATAATCAACATTCTACCTATAATAAAACATTCGCTTGTTTTATTCAATGAAATTATATTATCGCTGAAGATGTAGTTAGCATTTCCGAAAAGATCCGTTTGAATATTTCCAAGATCACCTACATGACGGTTAGCCATTCCGGGACACCCGTGTGTATTTCCAAATGGGTCAAAATGGGAACATGCGCTGTTACATCCATCTGAAAGATCTCCATAAGTATGGATATGAAATCCATGGAACCCATTTTTCTTCAACCCTTTTAGATCCAAAATAATATCAACTAAATTTCCACGATCAACAAATTTAACAGTACCATTAATGCTTCCAGTAAAAACTGCTATTCCGTTCATCTAAGTTTAAACAATATAAAAATTTGTGAGTTAAAACAGTAAATGGACCCTTCGTTTTCAGAATTTTCCGTAAATATAACTAAACAATTAAGTAAAGAAACAAAAAAGGAACAAGGTATTTATTTCACACCTGGGAGTATCGTCAAACAAATTTGCGATTTGTTATCTAATTTCAAATTTGACAGTGTACTTGAACCCAGTTGCGGATCGGGGCAGTTTCTGGATTATCTTAATGTTCCCAAAATTACAGCTATAGAAAAGAATGAAGTTATTTATAATGGGCTGAAACAAAAACACCCTTACGCTATTTGTGCCGACTTTTTAAATTACCATTTTGAAGAAAAGTTTGATCTCGTTATAGGTAATCCTCCATATTTTGTTATACCCAAAAGTTCAGTAGATAAGAAATACCTCGATTACTTCAGTGGAAGGCCAAATATATATATTATATTTATCTTGAAGTCTTTTGAACTTCTCAATGATAACGGTATACTAGCATTTTTACTTCCTACTAATTTTTTGAACTGTATTTATTATAACAATCTGCGAAAGTATTTATCTAAATTTAATATACTCCATGTGATTGTTACAACTGGAAAATTTTTAGAAACTGACCAAGAAATATGTATTTTTATTGTACAGAAATCTAATAATCAAAACAATAAATTTGATAATAAATTTGATAATAAATTTGTTATTCAATTTGATGAAATAGTTTTATTTAAAATGGAACACGAAATACCTAGAATAAAACAATTGAAAGAAAATACAACTACACTTTCTAAACTTAATTGTACTCTTAATATAGGAACTGTTGTATGGAACCAATGTAAAAACCAATTGACCAACGATACCTCTAAGACTCTTTTGATTTACAATGGAGACTTTAAAAACAATGTTCTTGAAATTCAAAGTTATCACAATGAAAAAAAGAATTTTATTAATAAAAAAGGATCTAATGAAGAAATAATCGTGGTTAATCGTGGTTATGGAACTGGAAAATATAAATTTAGTTATTGTTTAATAAACAAATTTACAACCCAAGAAAGATTTTATCTTATCGAAAATCATTGTATAGTCATAAACTCACAAGATAAATCGGTTTTTGATATTATTATAAGATCATTTGAAAATACCAAGACCAAGGAATTTATTGAACTTGTATTTTAAAATAATGCTATAAATATACAGGAATTTTTGTATATAATTCCAATCTTTTTGTAATTTAATTCCAATTTTTTTGTAATTTAATTCCAATTTTTTTGTAATTTAATTCCAATCTTTATTTATTTCTCTTCAATTTGATTTGCCATGCTGGAAATAAAACACCTGCGTGGTTTTTCCATCTGAGTAATAAATGGTATTCGGTTTTTCCAGAAACTAAAACAACTGTGTTAAATCCATTTCTACCTTTTTTTAGGGTAAATTCAGGTAAAATGTCTATTTCATCAATAGAATCCAAAATAAATTCTTCACCATTCCATAACATAAATTTTTTATCAATTTGGTTTTTTATTTTTTCGTTAAAAGCGTTAAAATCAAATTTAAGAAAATTCTGAAGATAATTATCAATCGATTCATCAACTATCACTTTGAATGTATCGATTTCCTTTAATTTGATAAAAAATGGATGATTAACTTTATTTTTATGGATATTTTTTAAATAAAAATCCTTTGTCGGAAGTTCTTGATCACTTAACAAATTCAAATAATTATCATAAAAAAACTCAGCATAAGTTATCCCTGTTACAAAATTGTTCGAACTAACACTTAGGATTTCCGGATATTCATCAATCAATTTTACATTGTTCTTGAATTCGATTTTAAGTTCGGTGTTATCAAATACAAATAAAAAGTCGTAGTTAAATTTCCGACCTGCTTTCTTGAGAACACTTTTTAAATTTCCATTAACTTCAGTATTCAGTTTGGCAACAAATTCTTTTAAACGAAGTGCTACTTTATACCATTGGGGAGATGATAACCATCTTTTAGGTATTTTATTGTTAAGTATTTTTTCTATAATTAGTTCTCGCAGTTTATTTGTTTTATCGTTTTCATCCTTCGAGTATTTATTAAAAAATACAAGGATGTCTCTAAAAAAAATATCATCATGTGATAACTGTTCTTCAATGTATCCATAACCTTCTATACATTCCAGCAACATTTCCTTTGGAATTTCATTCAGAACTGTTTCCATATTTAAAGTAATGTAATTTAATTTTTTAATTTTAAGTAATTTATTTCTTTGTTTATGTTTCTGATTTCCCCAAAATTAAATTTGCCAGTTACTTCGCGCTTTCTCAGATTGGGTATTGTTTTCTTTTTTATAATATTTTCAATTAATTCAACTACCTTTTTAGCAAAGTTGGAATCATGTTGTCTATTTCTTGGCCTGGATCTTAAATCGTGAGCTCTATTTTGGGCTTCTTCAAGCTCATCCTGGAGCTCTCTTAATGACATTTTATTGTAAAGTTCCTTTCTATGTTTCAAACTTTCTTCGTCATTTCCAAATGAATACTTTCTTCGTATATTTTGAGCAAATATTGCGCGACGGCGTGTTTTTAAACTTTTACTCTTCTTTCCTTCATTGATACACTTCGTTGTCACATGAGGATAACCTCGTTTTTTACACCATCTTGTAAATGAACCAACTGTTCCTTTTTTCTTTGATCTTTCGTTTGCTAACTTTATAAAATTGTTATTTTTCTTTCCAAACCTACTTGTATAAAGGACAGAATCATCGTAAAACCCGGATTCACATTTACGGATACGGTCGGTTAGATGTGAGCTATCGGCTGTTCCATTTTCGTAAAAAGAATCTAAATTAGAATTAGTTGACCCGATATTATTACCAAATTGAGAACATCGTCGGCATTTACCAACTCGAGAACATCTCCGATTACCAAAACCACAATATCCCTTTTCCATTTTATTATTACTGTCATTTTTATTTTCTCCAAAATTGTTTAAATTGACCTTTTTACGCGGATTTTTGCGTTTTAATTTACACATTTTTCTAAGTTTTGCTTTTCCAATTTCACCAGCGGTCTTTGGTGTATTTTTATTTACTCTTACCGATGGGCGACAATATGGATACCTTTTCCATGAACTTTTAGTTCTTCCACATGGAGAATTGTTTTTACAAACATTTACCCATTTTTCTTTGAACCATCGATCCAAACTCCCGAACGAACAGCGATATTTCCCACCTTTTGATTTATAAGTTCTTACGAGTCTACCAGAAGCATAAGCACTTGGCCATACCTTTGATTTAGTTTTTATTTGTTTTTTAATTGAATTGTAAAGTTTCTTGTTTACGGGAACTGGGTGATCACACTTCATTTAAAAAATAAATTATTTTTATTTAAACACATTTATATTTATTTAAACACATTTATATTTATTTAAACACATTTATATTTATTTACATTTGTTTATAGTGAAAACTATATCATCATATCTACCTTTAACATGCCTTAAATCATATGTTTTGATGTATTTTTTTAGTTCTTCGGGTACTTCATTCACTAGCACATCAATCCACTCCCAAGCCTGTACATCTTCTATAATAAATATTCCGTCATCCTTCATGAGTGGCACATAAAGATTTATAAACAGTTTCATGCTTTCTAAAGTATGCGGCCCATCATCTAACATAAAATCAAATTGTATATTTTGATTTTTAAAAAAATCAACACTTTCTTGTGAATACGCGTTTGTTTGTATACATTTTACTCTTTCTAATGTATTTAAGAAACAAGGAGCTCGGGATATATCACAGCCATATACATTCGCATTTATAAAATAATCATTCCATAATTTAATTGAACCACCACTGTAAATACCAATTTCCAATACATTTTTAGCTGTTTCTTTCTTACTCGAAAGAAGTTCTTCGTATAAATCTAAATATGAATGAGTTGTATTTTTATCTGTAATGTTGTTATCAACTAATTGTATTAAAGACATTGTTATAATAATATTTAATATTATTTTATTTAACCTTTAACGAAATAAATGGATTCTCCTATAAATGTTAGAACTGAATATCAAAATTTACCAACAGACAAACTTAAAAAAATTCAAGAAAATATTTCAACAAATGTAAGCGTTATGTTGTTCAATGTAAGAACGAGTGGGAATGTAGGTATGATAATTCGTCAAGCATGTGTTATGGGTTGTAAAGAAGTTATTTTATGTGGTAGAAAGCAATATGACAAGCGTTTTACAGTAGGTGGTCATAATTACATTGATATAAAATACTGGGATACACCTTTAAAAGTTACAATTCATACTGTTTCACCTGGTATTTACAATGAATATCTCGAATACAATCCGAGCGAGTTTATAAAAAATTGTAAAGGGTACACCCCCATATTTCTGGAACAAGGTGGAAAGAATATTCGTGAAGTTTGTTGGAAATTAATCGAAAACCCTTTAGTTGTACTTGGAAATGAATCTATTGGTATACCTACAGACTTTATAAAATTAGTTAAAAAAGAAATACCAGAAACTTTAATAATTAGTATTCCTCAGAACTCTGTAATGAGAAGTATGAATGTTGCTCTAGCAGGTTCAATTGCTTTATGGGAAATATCAAAAGAATTAATTTAATTTTATATTCTTGAGTGCTTGTTCTAAATTGTCGGTTTTCTTTCTCTTAGACAAAGTTATACCTTCAAGTAAAACACTTATGTCGTTTTCTTGTTGCGCTTTTACTCTTCGTACAGCATCGTTAAATATTTTTTTAAATTTTCTTCTTTTTGCTTTAAGTTGTATATTTATTTCACCTATAGGGGCATTTGTACTTACCCCAAATACTTTATTGTAAATTTCCCTTTTATAAGTAGGATCAAGTTTTTCAAATTCAGTGTCGAGCATTTCGTTACAGTATTTCATACAACATCTATCGTTTATGTAACAATTTGGGTAATTTTCCATTAAAGTGTTATAAATGTAATCAGCCGGTATTTTTGCGAGTGTATCTGCCGTAGAATGGTTAAATTCTTTTATTGCTAAGTTGTAGTAGTAATCATAGATGTTAGAAGCTTTGTTATAACAGAATTGTTGTTTTTCCATTAAAGTTATTTAAAGACTATATTTTTTTTAACTTAAATGGAAATGAAATTTTATGGAAACAATAAAGGTACTTTCCATAGACATCGGAATAACAAATTTGGGATATGTGTATTCAGAAATAAAGATATATCCCCATGAAATTGAAAGTAAATATAAAGCGAGATTACAAAACAATAATTACCTTCTCAACCTTGAAAACATAAAGAAAGACATAAAGGTGATTGATTGTAATAGAATCGATATTACAAAAGTAAAACACCGCAGGGTTCCATTTTGTGTTTGTAAATTACATCACGATAGATGTATTCCAGATTACCTTGATCATTTTATTCAAGAAACTGTTTATTTTGATGAATGCGATGTATTAATAATTGAAAGACAGCCCCCGGTTGGTATAACAAATGTTCAGGATCTTTTATTTAAGTTATTTCGTGAAAAGGTCTTGTTAATTAGTCCCGGGAGTGTTCATAAGTATTTTAATTTGCCAAGTTGTGAATACGAACTTCGCAAACTTAAATCTGAAAAATTAAGTGAGATTTATCTATCGGCATTTGACAAATTCACATCAAATATAAGAAAACACGATATCTCAGACGCTATGCTAATGATTATTTATTATTACAAAATAAGAATGGAGCTGGTAATTGAATCAACCCAGGTTCAAAAAAGTGATGTAGATTTCGAACAATTCAGGTTTACATGTATTGAAACGAGGCTACTCCCAGAGGAGGATTAATGTATCCATCAGTAGGGGGGGGGCCTGTAATATTATAAAGTTTAAAACCTCCATCGCCAAAAACACTTATATAGTTATAGGGTTTGCCGTTAAATTTAGGTTCACTCGCAACATAACCTGGTACAGCGGCCGCCATCTTTGTTAAATCGGCTAGAGATGCTGGAAGAGTTACCTTTGTTAAACCGGTTTTTGTATTAAATATTTCCCCAGCCCCAGAGTCATACACGCTGGGGGGTTTGATATACTTGTCGGGCATATTCAACACTAATTTTTTCGTTGTTCCGGTTGGTGCTCCTGTAGTTGTTTTGGATGGTGCTCCGGTTGGTGCTCCGGTTGCTGCTCCAGTTGGTGCTCCGGTTGCTGCTCCTGTAGTTGTCGTTGAGGATTTAGTATTGTCTGTAGTTTGTTCTGGTTTTTTGAAGATCATGTATGCTACTATAGCGATAACTAATAAAAAAAATACTGCTACTGAAGAGATGGCAAGTTTGTTTTCCCTAAGAAATAAACCAAATGAGGAGTTTCGGGGCATTGTTATCTTACAATTTTATTTTATTATTTTAAAAAATGTTTTTTACAAAAATGTATTTTACTTAAAAAATAAAGTTTTTAAAATTTAAAAAGTCATGGAAACTCAAAAGAAATTTCCATCGATCTTAACAAAAAATGATTATTTTTCAATTGAAGAATGTCACTGCGGAAAACCTCCATTTAAATACCACAATACATCGAAAAATATATATGTATCAAAATGTAATACCGTAAAGCAAGAATATGATATAAAGGCGAGAAAATGGTTTACATCAAAAAAACAACCGTGTGATTTCCATTGTGTGTATTATGGAGAAAGGCCGGTATTTAGGGAAATTAATAATATATTACTTAAAAAGGCGAGTACGCTTCCAGACAAAAACAAGGTACTCGAAGAAAAACTTCGGCTTTTGTTTCAATTTGTTTTTGTTTCTAATCATACATCCACATTGGATGAAATAAATATTCTTGTAGAATTCAGTTTAAAAAGAGATACCAGAAAGAAAATTTGTTTTCCTGGTACATCAAAATTTTCACATTATGAATCATTGGAAGAATACCGTGATCGTATTTTTTCCAAGAAAATCATTGATCTTAGTCATGTAGAACCAGTAAAGGAAAAATATAAATTGCCTATAAATACATTGCCTATAAATACATTGCCGGTAAATACATTGCCTGTTAAATTGCCTGAAAAACAGCCTAAAAAGAAACCCCCTAAAAGCGTTATTCAATCTTCCAGTTTCATCGTTGTATCTGACCAAGATTCTGATGGAGATCCCGAAAATGAATCAGACAGAGACTCGGAAACATCTAGGGAATTATCTGATTATGACACAGAAGAAGATACCGAACCAGTTGAAGAAGAAATTGAAGAAACCTTTGAAGAAGAAAATTTTGATGATTATGACGAAGGAGGTGATTGTTATGGAGATTATGATTAAAATAATTTATTTGTAATTAATAAATGGATAAACAGATTATTTTAATCTTAAAAGATTTTATCAATACAAACCAAAACGATGAATTAAAAGATTACATCGGTCATTTAATTTATTTGACAAATGATTACAGGTTGCCATATGAATATATATTTAGACAAGTATACATCCATGCTTGTCTAAAGAAAAATAAAGAACTTGTAGATTGGTTGAAGGGTGAAATTTATGAAAAATATTTTGATGTTATACAAAAATCAGGGCTTAGGCACATTTTTTGTTATGGAAATTATCTTTTAAATAAAACTTAACTTATTTTTTCTCATTTAAAACGCCCGTTATTCATCCAATAACATTAACGCCATTGCTGCGTAGTTATGTAAATCTATAAGCGTATCGCGAATGCCCTCATCATTTATTAAATTTACTGAGCCAATTAAAATAGAATGTAGTGCAAAACAAACCATAAAACAAAATAATAAATGGGAAAAAGATTATGAGAAACAAGGTTATAAATTTATGTCAAGAGAAAATATTTATAAATCTGTTGTAAAAATATTAAATAATAAATTTTCAAAATAAATTAATAATATTTTATTTATTTTAATTGTTGTTTTTTAACTAAAATCTTAATACATTCTTCTATAAAATTATATACATCTTGTTGTTTAATATCATATTGTTCTTTTATACTATAACTACCATATCCAACTTCTATAAATATATTATTATTTAATACAATACTATTATATAATATTTTTCTCATTCTTATTTTTGTAACATGTAATGATTTACCAGATGATATATAATTTTCTATTTTTTCATTAAAATTAATATTGTTTAAATTATTTAAAATATTAATTTTATATTCATTCCAGTCTATAATATTTCTTTCTGTAAAAATAACAGACGCTATAATTCCTTCAATTTTAAGATTAAATGACATATTTATATATCTATTTATTTTAAGTTATAAATAAATCAATTTTTTTTATTTATTATCTTGTTGTGCTTTTAATTTTGCTTTACGATTTAAATATGCGTTATGTCTCCATTCTTTTAATTTTTTTGGATTAGTTTCTTTTATTTTCTCCATATAATTTTTTGCTTTTTCTTTAACAATATTACTATTTTTTTCATAATATTTTTTATTCCGTGTTGGATTTGTATATGATTTTAGTTTTTCTTGTAATTCATTATTTTTAGTTTTAAGTTCTTCAATTTCAAGTTTTAATTTATTTATTTCTTCATTCATTATATATTTACTATAATAATAATATAACATAATTTTAAATATTTTATGCTATAATATTAAATATAAATAACATCAAAACATAAAAGTGAGGATTATAAATTATCTGCTGTTGAATACTATTTAGTTGGTGATAAATCACAATTAGAAGTATGTAAAATATTCAAATGTAGTCCAAGAAGTTTAATGAGATGGATTGAAAAATATGAAAAGGAAGGATGAAATAAAAAGAGAAAATAGAAAACCAGTTGCATACAAAGTCCATAAAGAACATGTTAAATTTTTATTAGATGAAATCAATAAAAATAAAACTATTACTATGGCTGAATTAAAGCATAAATTAAAAGATAAATTCAAGATTGAATTAAGTAGATTTCATATCAATAGAATTGTAAATAATAATAATATAACATTAAAAATAACAAGAATACGTCATGAACATGAAAAAAGATTTGGTAAAGAAATAAATATAAATCAAAATTTAAAAGAATTTTATGATGAAATTAAAAAACATAAATTAGAAGATATAATATGTATAGACGAGACATCTATAAGCAGTCTTCAAAAAAGAAGTCATTGTTATAGTGAATTAGGTAAAAGATGTGTAATAAAAACTCAATCACAAGAAGTCTTCAAAAAATATACTGGTATATTTGCAATTTCTTATAATGGTGTTTTAGGTTGGGATTTATATGATAAAGGTGGAATTGATAGTGATAGATTATATGAATTTTTAGAAAAATATATAACTAAAAAATACAAAAATAAATTAATTATTTTGGATAATGCAAGTAGTCATAGAAACGCTAAAATAAAAGAATTAGTAAATAAGCATAATACATT
>Ga0136644_10001019_pt1 | contig 22356 bp, 19 predicted proteins | sample C_130820_EF_Meta_FD_94780 | JGI IMG/M metagenome (GOLD analysis project Ga0136644, IMG submission 94780) | Freshwater microbial communities from Lake Croche, Canada to study carbon cycling - C_130820_EF_MetaG (v2) (version 2) | ecosystem: Environmental > Aquatic > Freshwater > Lake | place... | reverse complement strand
CCATGGGCTCCGTTCACTCGGACTCACTGGCGCTGCGCCATCCTGGCTTCGCTGGTGAGTAACGCCGGCTCCCGGGACACGGGGAGCCCGAAGCCTCCTCAACTCGTAGGCGCTCGGAACTTTCGGCGGAGACGGTCGGTGGGCACTCGCAGACGCAGGGAGTCGTTGAGGACTATCGGCGCCCGATCAAAACCCACGAGTTGTGTACTCTCAACACGACCGGAGTCGAGCATGCCTACCGCCGGCTCCGAGTGCGGGTAATGAACTGCCCTCATCGAGAGCCCGGCAGAACAGGTGGTACGCGTGTCCCATGAAGAGGTATGGGGAGCCCGAAGCCGGGGTGGGCCACGAGACCATGGGAATATCAATGACGAATGCGTAAAACCATGACAATGCAAGCCGCCGTCGTCGAAACGAATCTGGGTATCGGCACGCCCTATCGCGGCAAGGTGCGCGACTGCTACCGGCTCGCCGACGCGATGCTCATCGTGAGCACCGACCGGATCAGCGCCTTCGACTGGATCCTGCCGACGCCGATTCCGGGCAAAGGGCAGGTGCTGACGGCGATCTCCGCCTTCTGGTTCGACCTGCTCTCCCGCGGTCCCGCCCCGGTCGCACACCACCTGATCACGACCGACGTCGATGCGATGGGGCTGCCGCCGGAGATCGATCGCGAACCGCTCCGCGGCCGCACGATGCTCGTGCGGCAGGCGCAGGTGATTCCGTTCGAGTGTGTCGTCCGGGGCTGGCTCGCCGGTTCCGGGCTCGCCGAGTATCGGCAGGCGGGGACCATCTGCGGCGTGCCCTGTCCGCCGGGGCTCGCGCCGGGCGGGAAACTCCCCGAGCCGATCTTCACGCCCGCCACGAAGGCGGAGACCGGTCACGACGAAAACGTCTCCTTCGACGTCATGGCCGCGACCATCGGCGCCGACCTCGCCGCCACGCTTCGCGCGAAGAGCATCGACGTCTATGCGCGGGGGGCGGAGCATGCTGCGGCCCGCGGCATCGTCCTGGCGGACACGAAGTTCGAATGGGGTCACGCCGCCGACGGCACGCTGCTCCTCGTTGACGAGGTGCTCACGCCTGACAGTTCGCGATTCTGGCCGGCCGCATCCACGGGTGCGGGTCGCGTGCCCGACTCGTTCGACAAGCAGTTCGTGCGTGACTGGCTCGAGCAGAGCGGCTGGGACAAGGCGAGCCAGCCCCCTGCCCTCCCCGCGGACGTGGTGGCGAGGACACGCGAGAAATATCTCGAGGCCTGCCGGCTCCTGACCGGCAAAACGCCCTGACGGCGTCGGCGGGAAGTGGCCTAGGGGGGGCAGATTCTTCGAACTAGAATCGGTGGACTCGATCCACGCCCCACCCTCTCGATCACCCATGCTGCGTTACTGGACCGCCGGCGAGTCGCACGGCCCCGCCCTGATCGCCCTCGTCGACGGCTTTCCCGCCGGACTGCAGGTTGACAAGGCTGCGATCGACGCCGAACTCGTCCGCCGTCAGGGCGGCTACGGCCGCGGCGGCCGCCAGCGGATCGAGACCGACTCCGTCACGTTCCTCTCGGGCCTGTGGCGAGGCGCGACGCTCGGCAGCCCGCTCGCGCTCGAGGTGATCAACAAGGACGCCAAGCTCGAGCGGCTCGAGGAGGTCGATCGGCCACGGCCCGGCCATGCCGACCTGCCCGGGGCGATCAAGCACCTCGGCGGCGTGCGGGCGGTGCTCGAGCGAGCCAGCGCCCGCGAGACGGCCGCCCGGGTCGCCGCGGGCGCACTGGCCCGCCAGTTGCTCGCCGCCTTCGGCATCGAAGTGGCCGGATGGGTGACGGAGCTCGGTGAGATCAGGCTGGGCGGCCGTCCGGGCACGCTCGCCGAGTTGCGGCAGCTGCGCGATGCGAGCGCCGTGTATTCTCTCCATCCCGAGCGCGATCCGCAGGTCACCGAACTCATCGACCGCGTGGGCAAGGAGGGGGACACGCTCGGCGGCGTCGTCGAGGTGCGCGTGGATGGCCTGCCGATCGGGCTCGGCACGCACGCCCAATGGGACAGGAAGCTCGACGGTCGTCTCGCCCAGGCCGTGATGGCGGTGCAGGCGATCAAGGGGGTCGAGATCGGCCTCGGGTTCGAGGCGGCCCGGCGGCGTGGCTCGCAGGTGCACGATGCCATCCACTACGACGCCGGCGAGCGCGACTCCGCCACGCTCGGGTTCACGCGGCCGACGAACAATGCCGGCGGGCTCGAGGCGGGGATGACCAACGGACAGCCGCTCGTGGTCCGGGCGGCGATGAAGCCGATCAGCACGCTGCGAAAGCCGCTCGAGTCGGTGAATCTCCGCACGAAAGAGGCGGAGGAGGCGGCCTACGAGCGCAGCGACGTGTGCGCGGTGAGTGCGGCGAGCGTGATCATCGAGAACGTCGTCGCTTTCGAGGTGGCGGCGGCGGTGGTGGACAAGTTCGGCGGCGACAGCGTCGAGGAGATGCAGGCGCGGTACCGCCTGTATCACGATCTGGCGCGAACGCGGTGACGCGCGGCCCGCTCGCGGGAGGTGGACAAGGATGTTCATCGAACAGTCGGTCGGTCGGCGCAGGGTCGTGCGCGTGGCGTTCGTGCTCGGGGCGATCGTGCCCTGCGTCCTGCTGGCGGTGTTTGCCCGGTGGCGGCACTCGTCCGGGTATCGCGCCGGTCTCGCGCACGAGTCGGCCGCGCATCTCGGCGTGCCCGTGGCCATCGGCGCCGCGTCGCATCCCCGGCCGGGCGTGCTGCGGCTCTCCGACGTCGAGGTCGGGGGCGCCCCGGGGAAGCCGCTGATCTCCCTGCCCAGGGTCGAGGTCGAGACCGCGGGCGACGAGACGCGCGTGCGACTGCCGGAACTCGCCTGCTCCCCGGGCGCGGTCGGAATGCTCGCCGACGTCGCCCGGGAGTGGCTCTGCAAGCCGGCACGGTTTCGGCGGACGTGGGTCATCGACGTGGCCCGGGTGACGTGGCTCCTCGCCGACGGCGGCCGGGTACCCGACGGCGGGTGGCATCTCGAGTGCGCCGCGGTGGACGGATCGAGGGGGCTGTGGGTGCGACGCGAGCCGGGTGCCTCCGACGAAATGCGGGTCAGAATCGAGGAGGGATCGCTCGTCGCCGAAGGGCGGATCGACACGCCCCTGCCCGCGCCGGTCGTGGCGGCGGTGTTCGGCACCGCCGGCGATTGGGCGGCCGTGCTCGGCCCGCGGGCCACCGTGCAGGGGCGGGTGTCGGCCTCGTGCGCGGGTTCCGGGTCCGGTTGGACCGGCTCCGTCGGCGGCGTGATCGACCGGATCGACCTCGCCTCGCTGGCGGCACGAGGGCCGCGAGGTCTCGGGGGCGAGGCGACGATCGCCATCGAACGGCTCCGGTTCGATGGCGGCAGGCTCACCGACGGCGAGTTCACCGTCGTCTCGCAGGGCGGCACGGTTTCCCAGGAGTTGCTCGAAGGGGCCGTCAGCAATCTGGAGTGCCGGCCCGGGCCCGCGTACCGCGCGATCACCGGCGATCGGATGCGACGGTTCGACGACCTCGGGTGCCGGCTCGTCGTCGAGGGGCCGGCCCTCAGCATCCGGACGATCGAAGGCGCCGGCCTGATGCGGACGCAAGGTCTGGTCATGCTCGAACCGCCGGCGGTGCCGGTGCCGGCGGCCCGCGTCGCCTGGCTGCTTTCGCCGGCGGGGAAGCCCGCCGTGCCCGCATCGCCCGTCAGCGCCTGGTTGATCTCGGTCCTGCCGGACCGCGGAGCCGGTACCGGCGGTTTTTGACACATTCTTGACCGACTGTCGACCGGGTGATGACCGGGGCAGGCTGGCAGAAATGCCGAAAAACGTCACAGTGATTGGACGGTCGTCCGCAGGAGTGGGCGGCCCAGACCTCCGGAAAGGAACCGATGGCTACCGCCCCCCTGGCCTGCGAACTGCTCGTGGACGATTCCGCCGACGAGGGCGTCGCGACGCGCCCGAGCCGCCACGAGAAGGAGCCGCGTCGCGACGGGCGCGCCAACGTCACGCAGCGCTGGTCCGACATCGCCTGGCCGACCGCGATCTGGATCGGCGGCGTGCATCTGGCCGCGCTGGCGGCGCCGTTCTGCTTCACCTGGTCCGGCCTCGCGATCTGCCTCGCGCTCTACTATGTGACGGGGAGTCTCGGCGTGTGCCTCGGCTATCACCGACTGCTGACGCACGGCAGTTTCAGCACCTCGCGTCCCGTCAGGATCTTCTACGCCTTGCTCGGCGGTATTTCGGGCGAGGGATCCGCGATCGATTGGGTGGCCAACCATCGCAAGCACCACGCCTTCAGCGATCAGGAGGGAGATCCGCACACGCCGCGCGAGGGCGGCCTGTGGGCGCACATGATCTGGATGTTCCCCAGGCACTCGGCAGCCGAACTCGCCGCCCACGTCAGGCGGTGGGCGCCCGACCTGGACCGCGATCCGGCGATCCGTTTCCTCCACCGGACGTTCCTCCTCTGGCACGTGCTCGTGGGGGCCGCGTTGCTGGGTTCCGGCTGGGTGCTGTTCGGCCCGGCGACGGGTGTGTCGTGGCTCATCTGGGGCCTCGCGGTGCGGATGGTGATCGTGTTCCACGTCACGTGGCTCGTGAATTCCGCGACCCACATGTGGGGGTATCGCAATTACGAGACCACCGACGACTCGCGGAACCTGTGGTGGGTGGGATTGCTCGCGTTCGGCGAGGGCTGGCACAACAACCACCACGCCTACCAGAGGATGGCGAAGCACGGCCACAAGTGGTGGGAGATCGACGTCACGTACTGGGCCATCCTCCTCATGGAGCGGCTGGGGCTCGCGTGGGACGTGGTGCACCATCCGCCGGGGGGCCGACGGTCAGGCGGAGCGATCGCCGGCGGTGTGGCCGACGCCGCGTCGTGAAGGCTGCCCGAAAAGGGCCTCGCGGCCGCGATCACTCCGCCCTCTGTTGCAGGCCCGAGCCCGACCGGTACACTTTCTCGCTCGCTTGGTTCGAGACGGTCAGGCCGCTCGAGCCGACATGGCAGGCATGCGAACGGCTGCACGGGGCAGCCGGCGAATCCAGCGTGCCACGATGACCGGCTACCTCAGGTCGCTCCCCAGACGGGGCGGAACAACGGCTGATGCTGACGAAAGATCGCAAGAAGGAATTGATCGGAGCCTACCGCCGCGGAACCGCGGACACGGGGTCTGCCGAGGTCCAGATCGCCCTGCTCTCGGGGCGGATCTCGCACCTCACGGAGCATTTCAAGAAGCACACGAAGGACCACGCCAGCCGTCGGGGCCTGCTCATGATGGTGAGCCGTCGCCGTCGATTGCTCGACTACCTCAAGCGGGTCGCGCCGCAGCGGTATCTCGAAGTCATCAAGCGGTTGGAGATTCGCAAGTAGCGGCGTCCGCCCGCTGCCCGAGTTTCGCCGCAGACGGCGTTCGTCTCCGGCGGCCCCGCGGGGCCGAGCGCCGATCGGCCGCATGCCGGCCGGGCTCGACGCGGGACACGTCTCGCCGCGAAACAACGTCACGAAACAAGGTTTTGATTCCGTAGAAGGCTGGTCCGGCGGGCAACGCCGGACATGAAGGGAAGGAAGAAGCGACTATGAAGGTTCGAGTTGAACGCAAGATCGGCGACAACGTGCTCGCCATGGAAACCGGCCTCCTGGCCAAGCAGGCTGCCGGCAGCGTGATCGTGAGCTACGGCGACACCACGGTGCTCGTGGCGGCCGCCACGGGCGCCCCCCGCCCGGGCATCGATTTCTTTCCGCTCACCTGCGACTACCGCGAGCGGTCGGCGGCGGCGGGCAAGTTCCCGGGCGGCTTCCTCAAGCGCGAGGGCCGGCCGACGATGAAGGAGACGCTCACCAGCCGTTTGATGGACCGGCCCATCCGGCCGCTGTTTCCGGACGGTTTCTACGACGAGGTGCAGATCCAGGCCTCGGTTCTGTCCAGCGACAAGCAGAACGACGGCGACGTGCTCGCCATGAACGGCGCCTCCGCCGCACTGTCGATCTCGCAGCTGCCCTTTCGCGGCCCCCTCGGCAGCGTCAGGCTCGCGGAGGTGGACGGCCGCTTCATTCCGTTTCCGACCCAGGATCAGCTCGAGGAGAGCGATCTCGACCTCGTGATTTCCGGCAGCGAGACGGCGGTGCTGATGATCGAGGGCTTCGCCCGCGAGATGCCCGAGGACAGGATGCTCCAGGCGATCGCCGAGGCCCACCGCTTCGTGCGCGAGATCTGCGCGATGCAGCACGAGCTCGTGCAGAAGGCTGGCAAGCCGAAGAAGGAGTACGTCCTCGCCGATTACACGCACCTCCGCGACCGGCTGACGAACGGTTTCCTCCGCGAGCTCAAGGCTGCGAAGGCGATCGAGGTCAAGCAGGATCGTGGCCAGGCGGTGAAAGCGCTCCGCGAGCGTGCCAAAGCCGAGGTCGTTCCGTCCGAGCCGGCACCCGGCAGGGCTGGCGACGCCGGCGGCGTGAGCGAGGCGGATTTCGCCCACGTCTGGCACGGCCTCGAGGAGCGGGCCGTCCGCGAGCTGATTCTCGAGGGCCGGCGGCCCGACGGTCGCGACCACAAGACGCTCCGGCCGATCGCCTGCGAAGTCGATCTTCTGCCCCGCGTGCACGGTTCGGCGCTGTTTCAGCGCGGCGAGACCCAGGCGCTCGTCACCATCACGCTCGGCACCGGCAAGGACGAGCAGCGGGTGGACGGGCTGATCGACGAGTACTCGAAGAAGTTCATGCTCGACTACTATTTTCCCTCGTTCTCGGTCGGCGAGGTGCGGCCGATCCGCGGTCCCGGCCGGCGCGAGATCGGGCACGGAGCGCTCGCAGAGCGGAGCGTGAAGCCGGTGCTGCCGGAGCCCGACAAGTTTCCCTACACGATCCGCGTGATCTCCGACATCCTGGAGTCGAACGGGTCGAGTTCGATGGCGAGCGTCTGCGGCGCCACCCTCGGCCTGATGGCCGCCGGCGTGCCGATTTCGAATCCCGTGGCCGGGATTTCCGTCGGCCTCGTCAAGCAGTCGGAAAACCAGTGGGTTTTGCTCACGGACATCATCGGCGACGAAGACCACTACGGCGACATGGATTTCAAGATCGCGGGGTCGCAGAACGGCATCACGGGCATCCAGCTCGACCTCAAGATCGACGGCATCTCGCCGGCGATCATCGAGGCGACGCTGCGTCAGTCGCGTGAGGCGCGGCTCGAGATCCTCCGCTCGATGCTGTCGGCCATCCGGCGTCCGCGGTCGGAGATCTCGGCCTGGGCCCCGCGCCTGCTGCGGACCCAGATCAACCCCGAGAAGATCGGTCTGCTCATCGGTCCCGGCGGCAAGACGATTCGCGCCATCCAGGAATCGACCGGAGCCAGCATCGAGGTGGAGGACGACGGCACGGTGACCGTGGCCAGCCACGACGCCGAGGGGGCGATGGCGGCCATGGCCAAGGTCGAGGCCTTGACCGCCTCGATCCAGGTCGGACGGATCTACGAGGGCCGGGTCACGAGCATCAAGGACTTCGGCGCGTTCGTGGAGCTCGTCCCCGGGAAGGACGGCCTCTGCCACATCAGCGAGCTGTCCGACGACTACGTCTCGAGCGTCGCCGACGTGTGCCGTGTCGGCGACGTCATGCGGGTGAAGGTGATCGCGGTCGACGACCAGGATCGCGTGAAGCTGAGCCGCAAGGTGGCGATGCGGGAGCTGGCCGAGGGCGGCGGTCAGAATCCGTCGTAGGCTGCCGGCGCCCGCGAGGATGATCGTCACTGGCACCGGAGTCGGCCATGTCGTCGGATGACGAGTCGGCCCGCTCGCGGGCGGAGACGTACGCGGAATTCGCGGCTCTCGTGGGCGCCCTTGCCCACGAGATCCGCAACCCGCTTTCCACGATCCGGCTCAACATGGAACTGCTCGCGGAGGACTTCGAGAGCACCGACCCCGAGTCTCCCACGAAGCAGCGCGACAGGCGGGCGAAGGCGAAGATCGAACTCGTGCGACACGAGTGCGACCGGCTGCAGAAACTGCTCGGCGACTTTCTCGACTTTGCCCGGCAGGAGAAACTCTCGCTCGAGCCGGGGAACCTGAATTCCGAGATCGAGCAGTTGCTCGACTTCTTCGCTCCTCAGGCACGGGACGCCGGCGTGGAGATCGTCCGCTACCTCGATCCCGAGCTGCCCAACGTGAGGCTCGACCGGGAGACGCTGCGGTCGGCGGTGCTCAACCTCCTCATCAACGCGGTGCAGGCCATGGAGGGGGGTGGGCAGCTCGTCGTCCGGACCAGGTCGAAGGGGCTCGGAGTCGCCCTCGAGCTGATCGACACGGGGCCGGGCATGGACGAGGAGACGCTCGCGAAGGTGTTCCGCGCCTTCTACACGACGAAGCAGGGTGGCTCGGGACTCGGCCTCCCCACGTCCCGGAAGATCGTCGAGGCCCACGGAGGCACGATCGACGTCGAGAGCGCGCCGGGCCGTGGCACCAAGGTCACGATCTGGCTGCCCGCCCCGCCCCGGTTGCCCACGGTCGGCCCGGCGTCCCGGTGAAGGCCGGAACTGGACGGGCCCCGGCATCGCTTCGTACGATCGCGGGCATGGCCGCATCCCGCGAACCCCCCGCCCCGTCCGACCCCGGTGATCACGGCCTTGCGCAGGGGCTCGTCCGCGTGCTGGTGGTGGACAACGACATCCTGCACGCCCGCACGGTCGGCGAGGGGCTGAGCCGCATGGGGTACCAGTGTGTCGTGGCGGGGAGCGGTTCGGAGGGGGCGAGGCGGATCGGCCAGGAGCCGTTCGACGTCGTGGTCACCGACCTCATGATGAACGACATCGGGGGCCTGCAGATCCTCGAGCGGGCGAAGCAGGCCTCGTCGGAGACCGAAGTGATCGTGGTGACGGGGCACGGCACGGTGCCCTCCGCGGTGGCGGCGATGCAGCAGGGCGCGTTCACCTACCTCCAGAAGCCGCTCGACCTCGGGCAGCTGCGGGCCGCGGTCGAGAAGGCGTCGGAAGGCGTGAGGCTGAAGCGGCAGAACCTGGAGCTCAATCGCCGGCTCGACGAGAAGTTCGGCTTCGAAGGGGTGGTGGGCTCGAGTCCGCAGATGCTGGCGCTGATCGAGCGGCTCAAGCGGATCGCACCGACGGACGCGACGGTGCTGATCCAGGGGGAGACGGGCACGGGAAAGGAGCTCGTGGCCCAGGCGATCCACCAGAACAGCCCCCGAAAGGCCAAGCCGTTCGTGGCCCTCAACTGCGCGGCGCTGAGCGAGAACATTCTCGAGAGCGAGCTGTTCGGCCATGTGAAGGGGGCCTTCACCGACGCCTCGAGCGACCGGGTGGGGAAGTTCGAGTATGCCAACGGCGGCACGCTGTTCCTCGATGAGGTCGGCGACATGCCGATGGCCACGCAGATCAAGCTCCTGCGCGTGCTCGAGTCGGGGCAGATCACGCGCGTCGGCTCGAATGCTCCCGTGCAGGTGAACGTGCGGCTCCTTTCGGCGACGAACCGGAACCTCGAGGAGGCGATCGCCACGGGGGCGTTTCGCAGCGATCTCTACCACCGGCTGAAGGTCGTGACGATCGCGATCCCCTCGCTCCGGGAGCGGGCGGCCGACATCCCGCTGCTGATCGAACACTTCGTGCGCCAGTTCGCCAAGCGCCACGGGAAGACGATCAAGGGGATGACGCTCGCCGCGCGGATGAAGCTCGGGGCCTACGCCTGGCCCGGCAACGTCCGGCAGTTGCGGAACGTGATCGAGAGCATGGTGGTCGTCGATTGCGACGAGACGCTCGACGTGGACGACCTGCCGGTTGAATTGGAGCCGGTCGCGACTGTCGCCGGGCCTGCCGTCGGGCAGCCGGCCGGGTTCGCGGATCTCGTGGGAAGGCCCCTGGAGGAGATCGAGCGGCTGTTCATCGGCGAGACGCTGAAATTGACCGGCGGCAACCGTGAGCAGGCCGCGGAACTGCTCGGGATCGGCGAGCGGACGCTGTATCGCAAGATCAAGGAATTTCAACTCTCGTGAGCGAGTCCGTCGGCGGAGTGAAGCGGATGGGAAGGATCCACGCGCTGCCGGTTTCGGTCGTGAACCGGATCGCCGCCGGCGAGGTGGTGGAGCGGCCCGCGAGCGTCGTCAAGGAATTGCTCGAGAACGCGCTCGACGCGGGGCCGACGCGGATCGACGTCGCCCTCGATCAGGGAGGCATCGGGCTGGTGAGGGTCTTCGACGACGGTTGCGGGATCGACCCGGAGGATCTCCCTCTGGCGGTGTCCCCGCACGCCACGAGCAAGCTGCGGGTGGCGGAGGACCTCGAACGCATCGAGACGCTCGGGTTTCGCGGGGAGGCGCTGGCGAGCGTGGGGGAGGTGGCGAGGCTCGTGATTCGCTCGCGGCAGGCCGGCGCGGAGGCCGGTGCGGAGATCGAGGTGGACAATGGCGACCGCGGCGGGGTGGTTCCCTGCGGCGTCGCGGCCGGCACCACGGTCGAGGTGCACCAACTGTTCGCGAAGGTGCCGGCGAGACGGGCGTTCCTGCGGGCGCCCGCCACCGAGTGGTCGCACTCGGCCGAGGCGTTCGTGCGCACGGCGCTGGCTCATCCCCGGGTGGCGATGACGCTCGAGCACAACGGCCGCCGCGTGCACGACCTCCCCGCCGACGCCGACTGGCGGACGAGGATCGGAGCCCTGTTCGGCACGGCACTCGCCGACCGGCTGATCGAGGTGGAGGGGCGGGATGGTGAGGTGCGCGTGCGCGGATTCGTGGGCCGTCCCGACGACGACATGGCGAGCGGGAGGCTTCAGCACCTGTTCGTGGCCGGCAGGCCGTTTCGCGACAGGTCGATCCTGCACGCCGTCCAGGAAGCCTATCGCGGGCTGCTGCTCACGGGCCGGCAGCCGATCGTCTTCCTCGCATTCTCGCTGCCGCCCGATGCGATCGACGTGAACGTGCACCCGGCCAAGATGGAGGTCCGGTTTCGCGATCCCTCGCGGATCTACCGGCTCGTGCTCTCGACGCTGCGAACGCAATTCATGGCCACCGACCTGTCTTCCCGCCTCGCTCCACCGCAGGCGTGGGAGCGTGGGGCGCCGGCGGTGTCGCCGGCAGCCCGGACCGGCGGGTTCATCCCCTTCCCCTCGTCCACAGGTGGCGTCGGGGTTGCGATCCCGCCGCCTGCGCCGGCTCCCGCGCCGTGGTGCGACGGGGAGGCGTCGATCGTGGCCGATGGCGGAGAGATGGCCGTCCAGATGCACGACCGCTACCTCGTGGTCGAGAGTGCCGACGGGATCGAGGTCATCGATCAGCACGCGCTCCACGAGCGTGTTCTCTACGAACGGCTCCGCGAAGCGGTCGCCACCGGCTCGCTCGAGGTCCAGCGACTCCTGATTCCCGAGACGGTGGAGTTGTCATCGGCGGAGATCGAGCTCGTGGAGCAGCATGCCGAGGCGCTCGCCCGCGCCGGAATGCGCGTCGAGCCCTTCGGCGGCGGCACCGTGATCGTCGCCTCGAAGCCGGCGCTCGCGGGTGACGCGGCGGCCGCCGCGCTCGTCCGCGAGGTGCTCGGCCGGCTCGCGGCCGCCGCGACTTCTTCCGAGATGCTCGTGGACGAGATCCTCCACGGTCTGGCCTGCAAGGCGGCGATCAAGGCGGGGGATCCGCTCTCGCAGGCGGAGGTTGACGCGCTCGTGCGCGATCGGCGGCGCGTGCGGGACTCGCATCATTGTCCCCACGGCCGGCCCACTTCCCTGACCCTGTCGCGACAGGAACTCGACCGGCAGTTTCGCCGGACCTGACCCGCTCTCCCAGCGCCCCGTGTCCATCCCCCGGAGTCGTCCATGATCTGCGTGAGCATCGGTCGCGGCCGCCATCGGCACGTGATCGCCGAGCACAAGCATCTCGCCGAGAGCGGCATCAGGCTCGTGGAACTGCGGCTCGACTACATCCAGGGCAACGTGCAGGTGAAGCGGCTGCTCCAGGACCGGCCCTGTCCGGTGATCGTGACCTGCCGTCGGGCCGCCGACGGAGGCCGCTGGGAGCGATCGGAGGAAGAGCGGCTCCTGGTGCTGCGCAGCGCGATCGTGGAGGGGGCCGAGTATGTCGATCTCGAGGACGACGTCGCCGCCAAGGTGCCCCGGTACGGCGCCACGAAGCGGATCGTCAGCCATCACGACTTCCACAAGACGCCGCCCGATCTCGCCGCGCTCCACAAGCGGTTGGCGGCCATGGGCGCCGACATCGTGAAGATCGCCACGATGGCGAATCATCCCATCGACAACCTGCGGATGCTCGACCTCGTGCGGTCGAGCCGGCTCCCCACCGTGGGCATCTGCATGGGCGACATCGGCATGCCGACCCGCGTGCTCGCGGGCCGGGCTGGCTCCCCGTTCACGTTCGCCACGTTCCATGACGACCGCGTCCTTGCACCCGGCCAGATCGGCTGGCGGCAGATGCAGGATGTCTACCGCTACGACTCGATCACTCCCGCGACCCGAATCTACGGGGTCGTCGCCGATCCGGTCGCCCACAGCCTGAGCCCGATCGTCCACAACGCGGCTCTGGCGGCCGCGGGGATCGACGCCGTCTACCTCCCGTTTCGAGTCCCAGCCGAGCAGATCGGCGAGTTTCTCTCGTCGGCCGGCAGGTGGCCGCTCGCCGGCTTGAGCGTGACGATACCACACAAGGAGGCGGTGATTCCTCTCGCGACCGGGCTGGACGAACTCGTGACGGCGATCGGGGCGGCGAACACGCTCTCGTTCGCGCCCTCCGTCGTGGCTGCGTTCAACACCGACGCGACCGCCGCGGTCGAGAGCCTGGAGGCAGCGCTCGCGGAACCGGACGCGGCGGCCGACGGGCTGGGTGTGAAGAAGACGCTCGTCCTCGGAGCCGGCGGCGCAGCCCGGGCGGTGGCCTTCGCCCTGCGCCGCCGCGGCGTGGACGTGACCGTCGCTTCCCGAACTCTCGAGCGGTCGAAGAAGATCGCGGCCGACGTCGGCTGCAAGGCGGTGGATTGGAACGCCCGGTATCGCCTCCCGTACGACTGCCTGGTGAATGCCACGCCCGTCGGCATGCATCCCAACGTCGACGAGACTCCGTTCGACAAGGAGCACCTGCGGCCGTACATGGTCGTCTTCGACACCGTCTACAATCCGGAGAACACGCTGCTCGTGAAGGAGGCGCGTGGGATCGGCTGCCGGATCGTCACCGGCGTGGACATGTTCGTGCGCCAGGCGGCGATCCAGTTCCGCATCTGGCATGACCGTGAGCCTCCCCTGCAGGTGATGCGCGAGGCGCTCAAGCGAGCGACGGCCTCGGCAAAACAGCCGACCTGATCCCGCCATGCCCATCGTCACACTCATCGGTTATCGCGGCACCGGCAAGTCCACCGTCGCCAGGCTCCTCGCGGACCGGATGGCCGTCCCATGGGTGGACGCGGACGAGGCCCTGGAGGAGCGGACAGGCTGCACCATCGCGGCCCTGGTGGAGCACCGCGGTGAGGCGGCGTTTCGTGACGCGGAGGCGGGGGTGCTCGCCGGGCTCCTCGCGACGTTCACCGGCGTGCTCGCGACCGGCGGTGGTGCGGTGCTGCGCGAGGAGAACCGCAGACGGCTGCGTGAATCCGGCGGGCCGGTGGTCTGGTTGACGGCCCCGGCGGACGCGATCCGGGCCAGGCTCGCCGCCGATCCGTCCACGCCGCAGCGGCGGCCGGCGCTCGGCGGAGGCGATGTGCTCGGGGAGGTGGAGGCAGCGCTGCGCGAGCGGGAGCCTTTGTATCGAGCCTGTGCCGATTGGGTGATAGACGCCTCCGCGGCGACGCCCGAGGACGTGGTGGGGGAGATCATGGCTCGAATGCGGCGTGCGCAGGGGGCCGCCGGCGGAGGGAGTCAGGCATGACCATGGATCCGGTCGGCAGCTGGGCTGCATCCCCCGCGGGCGTGGCGATCGCGGGCGTCCTGGGGTGGTGCATGGGCCTGCTCCTCGCCCGCGCCGTCGATGCCTGGTTTCAGTTCACGGGTGATGGACGCGTGTCGCGGCGCATGGCCTCGGTGGTCGCGGTCGCCGCGGCCGTGACCACCGGGATGCTCTGGTGGTGGGAGGTGCGTCTCGGCGGGCCCATGGCCGGCGGCGGAGCTGACGCCATCGCGCGGTGCCTCGCCCACATGGTTCTCTTCTGGCTGCTGGGAGCGGCGACGTGGATCGATTTCCGCCAGCGTGTCATTCCCGACTGGATCACCGTTCCAGGCGTGGTCATCGGTCTGGCCGCGGCGTGGGGCTGGCCGGCGACTCTGCCGCCGGTCACGGTCGAGGTGGCTCGGACGTTCGCCGCTCCCGCGCTCGAGGCCGACATGCTGGCATGGCACGGCGGGCTCGATGCGGGGAGCAGCGGTGCGTGGGGCGGCAGCCCCCATCTTCCGGGGCTCTGTCTTGCGGCATGCATCTACGCCGCCTGGTGGTTCGTGTGCACCGAACCGACGGATGCGGATCGCGGCATGTTTCGCGTCTCGCCCCGCAACGCGCTCTTGGCGGCGGGGTTGGCGGCGCTCGCCGCGGCATGGTGGGCCGATGGGAGGCGGTTTGACGCCCTGCAGTCCGGTCTCGTCGGGCTGGCTGTTTCAGGAGGACTGGTGTGGGCCGTCCGCGCTGGTGGGTCGGTCGCGCTCGCTCGGGAGGCGATGGGGCTCGGAGACGTCACCCTGATGGCGATGGTGGGCGCATGGCTCGGTTGGCAGGCCTGCGTTCTCACGTTTTTCCTGGCGGCGTTCATCGGGCTCGCGCACGGGATCGTGCAATTGGTCCGCCATCGTGAAAGCGAACTCCCCTTCGGCCCGAGCCTCTGTCTGGCCGCCGCGGCCGTGGTCGTGGCATGGAGCCCGCTGTGGAGGGCGACGCGCGTCCATTTCGAGGAGCCTGCACAGTTGGCGCTGGTCCTGGCGATCGTGGTCGTGCTCGCCACGGTCACGTTGTGCGGCTGGCGCTGGTTGCGGCCCGCGGGCTGAATTCCGCCGATTCCAGCGGGCTTGCCCCGCCCTCGTCGGCTGCCTACCATCCCGCCCCCTGTCGGCTGGGAGCCCGATCGATGGAGAGTCTCTTGCGCCCGTTCGCGCACGCCGCGACGTGCCTCCTGGCACTGTCATGGACGGTCGGCTGCACGCAGAACCCGTTCCGGACCGCGGGCTCGCAGCCACCGCCGGGGCTCCCGGCCGCACCGCTCGCCGTGGCACCGTCGGTCGCCGTTCCGCCGCCGGCTCCGTCCTACGTGGACACCGATCCGCGGCGGCTGGAGGCCGGTCTCGCCCGCAGTCGTCAGGAGTCGCTCGTCATGCAGGACGAGATCGCGGCGCTCCGCGAGCAACTCGCCAGCACGTCGGCCCAACTCGTCCAGGCGAGGGCCGTCGGCCTCGCCTCACCGCCGGTCTCCGCGGCGGCCGCACCGCCTGGAACGATGACGCCTGTGGCGATGCAGTCGGCGATGGGGATGTTGGCCGTGACGGGAGTCGAGAAGCGGCTCGACGGCGGCGTCGTGCGGATCGAGATCCCCGCCGACAAACTCTTCGAGTCCGGCGGAGCGAATCTCCTGCCGGCCGGGACGGCTCTGCTCACGCAGGTTTCGGACGAGATCGAGCGGGTGTTCCCCGGGCACTTTCTCGGCATCGAGGGACATACCGACACGGAGCCGCTGCAGAACGCCTCGTGGGGCTCTCAGCACCAGTTGAGCGTGGCCCGTGCGTCGGCGGTCTTCGACTTCCTCACCAGCCGGACATCGCTCCAGCAGGGGCAACTGTTCCTCGTGGCCCACGGGCCGAACCACCCGGTGGTGTCCAACGCCACGGCCGCCGGCCGAGCCCGCAATCGCCGCGTCGAACTGGTGATCTACCCGGAACGCTCCGGAGCCGATTCCGCGTCCGCCGGTCATCCGGCCGCCACGGCCGCAGGTGGCGGCTGACGGCGGCGCCGTTACACTCGCGGAATGGTCGGAATCGTCGATTACGGCAGCGGCAACCTGCGGAGCGTGCAGAAGGCCTGTGAGCGGCTCGGCGTTCCCGCGCGGATCACGGACGATCCGAACGAGGTGGCCGAGGCGGAGCGGCTGATCCTGCCCGGGGTCGGTGCCTTCGGCGACGCGATGCGCGAACTGCACGCCCGCGGGCTCGTGGACCCGATCGTCGCCCACGTGCGAGCCGATCGGCCTTTTTTCGGCATCTGCATGGGCCTGCAACTGCTCTTCGAACACGGCCTGGAGGGAGGGCGTCATGCCGGCCTCGGGGTGCTCGGCGGCGACGTCGTCCGGTTCGAACTGCCGAGCGGCTTCAAGGTGCCGCACATGGGCTGGAACACCGTCGCTTGGACCGGCCCGTCGCGGAGCGGACCCTCGCCCGACGCGGAGTACTTCTACTTCGTGCACGCCTACCACGCCCGGCCGACGGATTCATCCGTGGTGGCCGGCACGACCGATTACGGCGGCCCTTTCTGTTCGGCGGTGAGGCGTGGTCGGCTGGGCGCCACGCAATTCCATCCCGAGAAGAGTCGGGCGGCCGGGCTGCGACTGCTCGCCTCGTTTCTCGCCTGACGCACCGTGACGCAACCTGGGAGGCCCGTGACGATGGAACTCTGGCCGGCGATCGATCTGCGGGGCGGGCGGTGCGTGAGGCTGCTGCAAGGCGACTACGACCGCGAAACCGTGTTCGGTGACGACCCCGTGGCCCAGGCCCGGCGGTTCGTCGCCGCCGGAGCGAGGCGGTTGCACCTGGTGGACCTCGACGGTGCGAAGTCGGGCGAGCCGGTTCAGGCGGCGCTCGTCGAAAGGATCGTGCAGGCCGCCGGCGTGCCCTGCCAGGTGGGTGGAGGCATCCGCACGCTCGAAACCGCCCGCCGGTATGCCGCCGCCGGCGTCGCGAGGCTGGTCGTGGGCAGCGTGGCGATCGAGCACCCCGGACTGCTCGAGCAACTCGCCACCGCGCTTCCCGCCAGGATCGTTCTCGGACTCGATGCCCGGGACGGCCGGGTGGCGGTCCGCGGCTGGGTGGCGACGAGCGAACTTCTCGCCGTGGACGTGGCCCGCCGGCATGCGGCCCTGCCGCTGGCCGGCATCGTATACACCGACATCGCGACCGATGGCACGCTCGGCGGTCCGAATCTCCCGTCGCTCGGCGAGATGATTCAGGCGGTGCGGTTGCCCGTCGTGGCCTCCGGGGGCATCTCGGGAACCGCGGACCTGGAGCAGGTGGCGGCGATCGGGGCTTCCGGCTGCATCGTGGGCCGCGCCCTCTACGACGGCGGGCTCACCGTCGCGGCGGCGGCGCGGGCCTGCGGGGAACACGATTCCTGATTCCCATCCGGGATGCCGTGTCGCGGGGGACCGCTCACCGTGCCCAGCCTGCCGAGAGCCCCGAGCCTCGCGCCGGGGCGGTCGAGATCGGGAAATTCGGCAGGATCACTCAATTTCTCCCGTGCCGCAGGCCGACCGTACGGGTGTCACATTCGGGGGGCAGTGTTCGGGCCACGGCCCGGCGTTTGTTGCCGGTGCCGCGGCCCGATTCTACGATCCACATCCATGGCCACAGATGTTCGTCTGAAGGAGCAGTTGCCCGAACTCACCCGGCGGATCGTGGAGACGTACCAGGCCGTCCCCACGATCCACTACCTCGGCCACTGCCCCCTGCCCAATTACGAGGCGATCATCTCGGCCTGCGAGGATCTCAAGGAGATCCTTTATCCGGGCTACCGCCGACGGGAGAACCTGCACCTCGGCAACGTCACCTACCACGTGGGTGACCTCGTGGACGGACTGCACGACAAACTCACGACGCAGATCGGCCGGGCGTTGCGCCACAGTCTGGCCGCACAGCATGCAGCCGCCGAGCATGGCGTGGAGGCTCCCGCCGTGCCGGATGCGGTGCAGCACTGCACCGAAGAGGGAGACTTCGACGCGCTCGGCCAGGCCAAGGCGATCGAGTTCCTGGAGCGGATTCCCGACCTGCGGCGCGTCCTCGCGACCGATGTCCAGGCCGCCTACGACGGCGACCCGGCCGTGCGCACGCTCGACGAGGTGATCTTCTGCTACCCCGGCCTCGAAGCCGTCACGATCCACCGCCTCGCCCACCTCCTGCACGCGCTCGAGGTGCCGCTCATCCCGCGCATGATGGCGGAGTGGGCCCATGCGCGGACCGGCATCGACATCCATCCCGGCGCGACGATCGGCGACCACTTCTTCATCGATCACGGCACGGGTGTCGTCATCGGCGAGACGTGCGAGATCGGCAGCCGCGTGAAGCTCTACCAGGGTGTCACGCTCGGCGCGCTCTCCTTCCAGACCGACGGCGACGGCAACCTGATCCGCGGCACGAAGCGGCACCCCACGATCGAGGATCGCGTGGTGATCTACGCCAACGCCACCGTCCTCGGCGGCGCCACGCGGATCGGCCACGACTCCGTGATCGGCTCGAACGTGTGGCTCACCCGCTCGATCGACCCGCACACGACGGTCGTCCTCGAACGACCGAAGCTCCGGATGCGCGGCGAGGCTCCGACGCCGGAAGCGGACTACCAGATCTGACGCTTTCTCCTCAGCAAGTGCGCGGCGGCTTCGGGCTCCCCGTGTCCCGTCGCCGGACGTTCGCTGCGGGCATCCTGCCCTGCGCTCACTCGACTCCGACTGCGCTTCGCCATCCTGGCTGCGCTTGTCTGCATACGCCGGCTCCCGGGACAGGGGGATCCCGAAGCCTTCCCCTTCTTTCCAGTTGGGGAGGCTCGGGACTGCCCATGCCCTCGAGCCGGGCTATGGGAGCGAGCGGAGCCATGGATGGCGAAGCGAAGCGGACATGCAGAGAGCCGAGGCCGGGAGGGCCGAGGCGAACGAACGGCGAGAGGGGCTGGGCAGTCACGAGCCGGTACGCCCCGAGGGGTGATTACCGGGGCTCGGTGCTCATCGGCCGCCCGTCGATCACCACGCCCGTGCAGTGCGTCGTGTACTCGAACGGGTCGCCGTCGTAGAGCGCGACGTCGCCGTCCTTTCCCGGTTCGAGCGAGCCGACCCGGTCGGCCACGCCGACGATCCGCGCCGCGTCGATCGTGATCGTGGCGAGCGCCTGCTCGAACGACAGGCCATGGGCCGCGGCGAGGCCGGCCTCGAAGAGCACGACCCGGGTCTTCGGTACGTACGACTCGTAGCCGCTCTGGAGCGCGATCGGGATGCCCGCCTTGCGGAGCGTGGCCGCGGTTTCGAAGCTCAGGTTCTCGGTGTCGCCGCCGCCGCCGGAGCGGCGCATCGTGGGGTGGATGACCACGGAAACGCCTGCGGCGCGGATGCGATCGGTGAGCAGATAGGCTTCGGCGGCCGAGTCGAGCACGATCCGGAGGTCGAATTCCTCGGCGATCCGCAGGGCCGAGGCGATGTCGTGGGCGCGGTCGGCCGTGACGAGGAGCGGCCACTCGCGGGCGAGCACCTTCGCGAGGGCTTCCCGCCGCAGGTCGGGGTCGGGACGCTTCGACTCGTCGGAGAGGCCGCGCTTGCGGAGGTATTCCTGCGTCTTCACCAGTTCGGCCCGGAGCATCGCGACGGCCTTGCTGCGGGTGCCCGGCGACTTCTTGTCGGCGTCCGGGCCCTGGGCGCGGGCGGCGTCGCCGAGTGTCACCGCCACCATGGCGGTCGGCACGAGCGTCGCCTCCTCCACGGTGTTGCCGGAAAGTTTCACCACCATCGTCTGCCCCGCCACGAGCGCGCCGGGGGCGTGGCCGGTGTGGATCGTCGTGACCCCGAAGCCCCGGAGCCACTCGATGAGACGTTCCTGGGGGTTGTAGGCGTCGATGGCCCGCAATTCCGGCTGGATCGCCTCGACGGCGTCGAGCTGGTCCTGATCCTGCGGCTGGTTCAGGAAGCCGCTCAGGCCGACCACGCTGTGGGCGTCCACGAGTCCCGGCGTGACGACCGCGGCGCGGAGGAGTCGTGCACCGGCGGGCAGGGGTGTGGTCGCAGCCGGGCCGACCGCGGTGATTTTTCCTCGCTCGACCACGACCACGCCGTCGCCGATCGGGGGGCCGGCCATCGTGTGCACCACATCGCCGTGGACCACGAGTGCGTCCGCGGCGAAGGCCCCCCGGGCGACGACGGCCGTGACGGCAGCCGACAGGAAGACGGCCCAGTGAAGCGAGTGCGCGTGCCTCATCGCATCGCCCCCGTCGCGGGCCCGATGCAGCAAGGCTCGGCTTTCTGGTCGCGGCTCGCGCCGAACCCGCCCACGGCGAACAGCCGGTCCTCGGGATCGTCGAGATCGAACACCTTCCGCCCCTCGACGAACGTCGCGAGCACCTTCGTCCGCACGCCCAGGGGATCACCCGAGAGCACGATCAGGTCGGCGTCCTTGCCGACGTCGAGCGAGCCGATCCGGTCGCCCAGCCCGAGCATCTTCGCCCCGGCGAGCGTCAGCGACTCCAGTGCGCCGGCACGCGACATGCCGGCCCGCACGGCCAGAGCCGCCGTCCTGAGGAACAGCCGCGAGTCGGTCACGGGATCGTCGGTGTGCAGCGCGCACGGCACGCCTGCTTCCTCCAGGACCGCGCCGGTCACGAGCGAGAAGTCGGCCGCCTCGATCTTGCCGCCGGGGCTGTCGAGCACGATCACCGAGCAGCCGACGCCCGACCGCGCGATCTCCGGCGCCACCTTCCAGGCCTCGCTGACGTGGTGGAGCACCGCCTCGAAGCCGAACTCCTCCCGCAGCCGCAGCACCGTGATGATGTCGTCGGCCCGGTGGCAGTGGTGGTGGACGATCTTCCGCTTCTCGAGGACGTCGATCAGGCTTTCGAGTTCGAGGTCGCGATCGGGAACCTTCTCCGCGTCGCCGGCCGCGCGGGCGATTTTGTCGCGGTGCGCGATCGCCTTCAGGAACTTCTGCCGCACGAGGGCCGCCGACTTGCCCCGCGTGCCTGGAAAGGGCGGATCTCTCTGGGAGTTCGTGCCGTTGGCCATCTTCAAGCCGCCGAGTGGTCGACCGGCCGCATCACGATAGAGCAGGTCGTCGATGGTGCCGGCCCGCCGGAGCTTCACGTACACCGTCTGGCCGCTCGACAGATGGCCTGAGCCGGGCATGATGTTCAGCGTGGTGAGGCCGCCCGCGAGGCATTTTCTGAAGCCTGCATCCCGGACGTTGATCGAGTCGAGAATCCGCACGTCGGGCTGGACCGGCCCGCTGCCGTCTCCTCCCTGCCCGCCTCCGACGTGGCTGTGCGTGTCCACGAGTCCCGGCATGATCACGCGGCCGCCGACGTCGATCCGTCGGGCGTCGGGCGGGATCGCAGTCGCATCGACGGGGCCGACTGCGGCGATCCGGCCGTCTCGCACGACCAGCGTGCCCACGGCGATCTCCGGGCGGCCGATCGGGATCACGCGGGCGCCCACGAACGCCACGACGTTCTCCGCTGCCGCCGCGGGGACGACGGAAGACAGGACGAGCGCGGTGACGGCGACGGAGCGGAGCAGATCCACCCCCCGATTATCCGCGGCGTTCCGCCGCCCGCACAAGGGCTCGCGCCGCCTCCTGGGAGGCGAGCTTGGCGTCGATCGCCTCGTCACCCGTGGCCCTCGTGCCGGCGATCTTGTCGAACTCCGATCGGGCGGCGGCCACGTCCACCTTCTCCGCGGGCAGGGCCCGCTGCGTGATGACGGTCACCGTGTCGTGGGCCACTTCCACGAATCCGCCCTCGACGAACAGCCGCCGGACGGCATCGGCCGCGCCGCCCTGCTCGCCCAGGATCCGCACCTCGCCCGCGCCGAGGCGGCCGATGAACGGGGAGTGGCCATGGGCCACCCCGCGCAGGCCGTCGAACAGCGGCAGCGTGACCGAGCGGGCCCGCGTGTCGAGGGACGTCTGCTCGGGCGTGACGATGACGCAGCGGACCGCGTTGGTCTTGGTGGTGTCTGCCATGATGTTTCCGTCAGGCCTTGGCGGCCATCTTCTTGGCCTGCTCCTCCGCCTGCTCGATCGGGCCGACGTACATGAAAGCCTGCTCGGGGAGGTGGTCCCACTTGCCGTCGGCGATCTCCTCGAACGAGCGGATCGTGTCGTCGAGGCTCGTGATCTCGCCCGGCTTGCCGGTGAACACCTCGGCCACGAGGAACGGCTGCGAGAGGAACCGCTCCATGCGACGGGCGCGGTGCACCACGAGTTTGTCCTCCTCGGAGAGTTCGTCCACGCCGAGGATGGCGATGATGTCCTGCAGTTCGCGATACCGCTGCAGCGTCCGCTGCACGCGACGGGCGATCCTGTAGTGCCGCTCGCCCACGTACTGCGGGTCGAGGATGCGGCTCGACGAAGCCAGGGGATCGACGGCGGGATAGATGCCCTTCTCCGAGATCGACCGCTCCAGGTAGAGAAACGCGTCGAGGTTG
>Ga0136644_10001017_pt1 | contig 22396 bp, 22 predicted proteins | sample C_130820_EF_Meta_FD_94780 | JGI IMG/M metagenome (GOLD analysis project Ga0136644, IMG submission 94780) | Freshwater microbial communities from Lake Croche, Canada to study carbon cycling - C_130820_EF_MetaG (v2) (version 2) | ecosystem: Environmental > Aquatic > Freshwater > Lake | place... | reverse complement strand
TTAATATTTTGATTGAAATTGTTTGTATTACTAAACATTTGACTCATATTAGTAACTTTTGAAACGTTCCAGTTACTAATGTCAAAATTAAATAATGTTGCACCATTAAACATACCAGTCATATCACTAACGTTTGAAACAGTCCAACCGCCAATATTTTGATTGAAATTGCCTGCATAAGAAAACATGTTATTCATATCACTAACTTTTGAAACATCCCAATTACTAATATCTTGATTGAAATAGTTTGTATTACTAAACATTAGACGCATATTAGTAACTTTTGAAGTTTTGACACCCCACAATAAAGAAGCATTATTATTATTGAATATTGCTGTATTAAAAAACATGTAACTCATATCATTGACATTGGAAACATCCCAATTACTAATATCTTGGTCGAACGCGAGTGCACTAGCAAACATATTATTCATATTGCTAACTTTTGAAACATCCCAATTACTAATATCTTGATTAAAATTTCCTGTATAAGCAAACATTTGACTCATATCAGTTACACTTGAAACATTCCAAAGGCCAATGTTTTTATTAAAAAAGTTTGCCTCAGCAAACATGAATCTCATATCAGTGACACTTGAAACATCCCACCCGCCAATGTCTTGATTGAACGTGGCTGCATTATTAAAGATGTAACTCATATTAGTAACATTCAGTGGTAATGTACTTGGTACACTGCTTAAAGCAAGACAATTTGTAAATGCACCTGTTAAATCAGTTAAACCAATGGTTCCAAAATTTTGGCATTCAGTTAAATAATAGCATGAGGAGTAATTGTTTAATTGTTGGTTCATTTTAGTGATACCAGTGCCTGTTACTGTTATGGTATAATTCCCAGATCCAGCTCCACCTGGAGCGCTGTAAGTATGCGTGTACATTCCTGGTGTATCAGTAGTACCGTCCCCCCAGTCTACTGATGTTAAAGTACCGTCTGTAGAAATAGGTAATGTATATGGACCATCAGGTAGATTGGTGTATACCAATATTAAAGAAGCAGAAACCATATTTATAATATATTAAAATATTAAAATATATTAAAATATTAAACTTCCAAAATATATATCATAGCTATGAGTATTTTGAATTGCCTATTACCAAAAGAAATTATCATGACTATTGGCGCTTTTTTACCCCCTAAAACTCTAATGTGGTTGAACAAAGTATTTTATGTGAAATTTCATAAAAATGTACGATCCATGATCAACCGAAATCTGTATGATAATTATATCAGAGATATGATAAGGCTAGATAATTCATTCGTTTTTTACTTTATTGTGAAAGAAAATATGAAGCGCTGGACCATATGCATTAAAAATCTTGTATATAAAAATGTGTATTATCCAAATTTCGCGTCGTTTGTAATTGATTATTGCATTCAAAACAATGCGACAAAATGCCGGAATATTGTGACCGAGTTTTTAAATACAAGCGGTTTAAGTAAAAACCAACATAAAAAGAATCGATATCTAAATATAAGATGGAGAACTTGAATATAAATTATTTATTAAATCGCGAAGAAAATGTTAAAAAAATGAAAGATATTCTATCGCATTTTGAATTGAACAAGACGGATCCACTCATTAAAAAAGGAATTTATGTCTATGGTGAACCCGGTTCCGGTAAAACATCATTCGTTATGAATATATTGAAAGAGTTAGATTACGATGTTATTAAATATGACGCAGGTGATATACGTAATAAATCCGTAATCGATACGATCACTAAGCACAACATGTCTGATAAAAATATCATGAGTCTTTTCCACAAGAAGATCAAACGCATTGCGATAGTAATGGACGAGATCGACGGTATGAATAATGGCGACAAGGGTGGAATAAATACATTAATAAAGCTAATACGTCCCAAGAAGACGAAAAAACAGAAGCAGGAGGAGGTCACTATGAATCCGATTATTTGTATAGGTAATTATCACATTGACAAAAAAATTAAGGAGCTTATGAAAGTATGCAGTAATATTGAGATAAAAACGCCAAACGCAATGCAAATTACCAACATTGTGCGAACAATAATCCCTATAGACGAGAAAAAGGAAGTGCAAACGTTTCATAATATAGTTGAATTTGTGCAAGGAGATTTAAGAAAGTTGAATAGTATTTATCAGATTTATAAAAACAAAGCCAGTGTTTTGAATTTGAATATTATTGAAAAAATATTTCACATGAAATCGTATAATGATGATACGAAAAATATTACGCAGAAACTAATCAACGATCCTTATCACATTGACAGCCACCTGACCATTATGAATGAAACGGATCGGACTATAGTAGGACTCTTATGGCATGAGAATATTATTGACGTGATTAGTAAAATGAAGATTAGCGAAGCGCTTCCTTTTTATTTGAAAATGTTGGATAATGTTTGCTTTGCAGATTATATTGATAGAATAACTTTTCAGAAACAGATTTGGCAGTTTAATGAGATGAGTTCTCTCATCAAGACATTTAAGAATAATAAATTGTATCATGATACTTTTGATAAAAAACCGAAATACAATCCATCGGAAGTAAGGTTTACCAAAGTGTTAACAAAGTATTCGACGGAATACAATAATTCAACATTTATACAAAATTTGTGCCAGCAACTGGGGATGGATAAAAAGGATGCTCTCTCGTTTTTCTTGGATATAAAACAGAAATATGACGACGCGCAATTGGTCGCATTATTTGAAAATTACGATATCAGTAAATTGGATATAAATCGGATTTACAGATATTTAGAAAAATATACGAAGGAAGATGCTGAGAGCATGAGTGATACTGAAATAGAAGAATATGAAGAGGAGTCATTCCCGGAGGAATAAGGCCTTAACCGGAACCCAAATCCACCGGACTAAAAATCGCATGAAGCATCCCAATCAGAAAATAGACCGGCAGTGGTTATGTTTGGTAGTAGAGTATCTAACTCCGAGCTGAAACCAATTTTATGAAGATCATCTTTAACCAACTCAAGCGGCAAGGTTTTCATGTAAGACTGATTTAAGTATTTCAACAATCGCATATTAAAATGATGCTGTCTAATTTTGTTGAGAAGTTGGAATTCTACCAATACAGATTTCATGGTTGTATTGTGTCTTTGGTCATAGCCACCGAAAACGTGCTTATCAAAGTCAAAACTTGACTTCGTGCTTGTTTTCATATCGGTGTTTGACTGTAGGTTCGAGTCAAACTTCAAATACAATCCGGTATTGGCAGCCTTATTATTTTTTAAAATGAAATTTGAACAAACCACGAAAAGAAAATTAAATATCATGGTTTGCTTGTTTGTTATATTCTAATAAACAAATTTATTTCTAAACTTGTTTATTTATTATTTTATTGGTATAGAAATTTTTCAATTCACAACTGTGTAATTCCTGCTCCTATTGTGTGCATCTTCCTGCTCCTTTCTTAGCCTAATGTCGGCTTCCAACTTCTTGTCAGCCCACTTTGCCTTGGTCTTCGGCTCAACAACAAACTTGGTATGCTTTTCATATTCATCTGGGCTAGAATAAAAGAAGGTAGGCGATTCATGCCTGTTCAATCGCGCACCAGACAATCTTACCTTGAAAAAAAGGTCTTCATGTCTTGAGCCCACAATGTAATTCCTGTAGCGCTCGCCCGTGATAGGATCACGAATTCTCGACCCCGCATCCCCGGAACCATAAGCCTCCACCTTGACAGGCTTTCCGATGCCGGGAATTTGTCTAGTCCAAGTATAATATCCCTTGTCCGCATTCTTGATATCATCCAAGAGCTGGTTATTAAACTTGCGATTATCCTGAAGGTCGTCATTCGTGTTATCGTTAATATAGTCGTCTTGATACATGCTTTGCGATTCTAGCTATGCTTCTACACTTACATGGCGTGGTTTCTTTATATTGTTTTCCGTATATTGTTTTCTGAACGGGCTTAAAGACCCAAGTTCCCGATCCCGATCCCGATCCCGGTCCCGGCCCCGGTAATCCATTACAAGATCTTCATCTCAGAAAAATCTATCAAATATTTTTTAGAACAGCTTTCCACTAGCAGTCCATTCGCATAAACTCCATAATTTCCATAATTATTATCGTTTTCTAATGCGAAGTGATAAATGGTGTACGAACCAGCGGTCTCATAAACCTTGCTTCTTTTATCAACACATGCCGGAAGGCGAAATTTATCGTCTGTCTTGTAAATTTCACTATTTACTTCGCGCGTTTTTTCGCGTTCTTCATCCGAAATAAAGTTATTGACCAGGATAGAATGGCGTCCGGTAATAACTAGGTCTTCAAAAAGTGTGGGATAATTTTGAGCACAGCATTTGTAAAGTTGATTGGGTATGCGTTCATCCAGCGCAACGTGGTCGACAATTTTTGTACCTATCGCGTGAATGGGTTTAAATCCATGATAAAGTGTCTTTACTAGAGTACCCTTTTTCAGATTCTGGACATAAACATAACCAATGTCGGTAAGAATTTTGGTATTTTCCTTGAAACAAACGATATTGTCGGGTTTATATATGTCACCTTGAATAGTCCAGCCAAATTCTTTTATTAATTTTTTGCGAGCAAGAGCTGCTGCTGCAGAGGTATATACTATATTATCAGCATCAAGTCTAACACCACGATTGACAGATTGCTTTGACAAACCAATCAAGAATTTATGATAATTTGTGGATGAAAGCCCGCTATTACTTAACATGTGTGTCATATCTTTTACCCCTGAAAAATCCATAGCACTAATATCTTGATTGAATGATGTTGCGCCACTAAACATGTAACTCATGTCATTAATATTCCCTGTATTTTTTGGGTTAAAAGGGTTGTAATTGTTATTAAATGATTGTGCTCCTTGAAACATACCACTTGTATTTTTGACATTTGATATATCCCAGTTACTAATATTTTGATTAAACGTACGCGCACCATTGAACATATTAGCCATATTGGTGACATCGTTTACTTGCCAATTATCAAGTGCTTGATTAAATAGAACCGCATTTTGAAACATAGAAGACATATTGCTAACACCAGATACATCCCAATTACTAATAATTGCTTGATTAAATACAACTGCTCCATTGAACATAGAAGACATGTCCGTTATAGATTCAAACGATGTAAAAAGTAATTCGTTAAACGATGTTGCACCCTGAAACATAGATGCCATGCTTGTTACATTTGGTACGTTCCAATTGTTAAGTGGTTGATTAAATGCCGTTGCCCCCTGAAACATAGAAGCCATGTTTGTTACATTTGTTACATTCCAAGTATTATAGCCTTCATTGGTATTTAATTGTTGATTAAATGCGGTTGCATCCTGAAACATGGAAGACATGCTTATCACATTATATACGTTCCAATCATTAATATTTGCATTAAATGAGGTTGCCCCCTGAAACATAGATGCCATGCTTGTCACGTTATATACGTTCCAATCATTAAGTGACTGGTTGAATACAGATGCACCCTGAAACATGGAAGATAAATCTGTAACGCTTGAAGGTATTTGTGATGGTACTGTTGTTAAAGTAATGCAATTATAAAATGCATATGCAAATGTCGCTTGCGTATAATTACCAAATGATACAACCTCTGTAAGGGTATTATTAATGGGATTTGTTTGTGAGGAAAAAATAATATTATTATCGTAATTTGTGGTACCTACACTAATAGTAAATGTAGGTCCTCCACTTCCTATTCCATATGTGTGATTTTGAAATGTGCATGGGATCGTGTATTGATTTATGCCAGTATCGCCCCAATCAATCTGTACAATTTCATTGGTTGAAACATCCGTAGTTATTAGTGGTAAATATACAGGATTTTGCTTTCCTGAAGGAGTATTTGGAACAACAGACATTATAGGCCCTTGGTAGATAGAAGAATAAATAACTCCAATAGGAAGGCCAGCGGAGTTGTATTTTTCCTTCTGTCCGCACATAATTGCATAAGAACCGTCAACAAAACATGTATTAAACACTCCCGAAATACTAAAGTTTGATTTATCTTTGTTCCAAATTTGACCACCATCTATGGAAAAATAAACAATACCATTAGTATTTGTACTTGTAGAACTTGGGCTGGTTTGAGGTGTGGCTCCAACTGCAATTGCATATGACCCATCCATATAACATGAAACCAAACTAGATGATTGAGAAAAGTCTCCTGAAGCTGCTGGAGCCCAAGAGGTGAATCCAGAACCAGTATTTTTGGAATAATAAATAATTCCATAAGAAGTAACCGTAGCGCTATTTAGTCCCACCGCAATCGCATTTGGACCTTCTATAAAACATGAAAGTAATGCATAAGAATCACTAAAGTTAGATGTACTTTTAGACCATGTTGACCCGCTATCAATTGAATAATAAATAATACCATTTGTTTGTGCATAGTTTTGCCCCAATGCAATCGCATATGAGCCATCAATAAAACAGAAAGGTGAATATGGAAAATAATCATTAGAAGAGAAACCAAAAGGTCCAGTAAAGTTTGACGTGTAACTAAAGTCTCCTGCACTTTCACTCCAATTTTGACCACGATCTATGGAAAAATAAATAATACCATTTGTTTGTGCATAGTTTTGCCCCACTGCAATTGCATATGACCCATCCATATAACATGAAACCAAACTAGATGATTGAGAAAAGTCTCCTGAAGCTGCTGGAGCCCAAGATGTGAATCCATTACCAGTATTTGTGGAAGTGTAAATAATACCATTTGTTTGTGCATAGTTTACTCCCACTGCAATCGCATATGAACCATCTATAAAACAGGAAGTGAACGTATAAATATTATTGAAACTTATATTATACCAAGCATTAAAACCTGAACCAGTATTTGTTGAATAATAAATACCTCCACTACCACTATCATACCCATTAATGAATGTTTGACCGCCTACTGCAATCGCATATGAGCCATCTATAAAACATGAAGTTAACTGAGGTATCTCGCTATACGCTCTATTTCCAACTTGTTCCCAAGTTAAACCATTATTTGTTGACCAATAAATAATGCTACCTAAGCGACCGCTATCATATGGTATAGAATCATATCCAACTGCAATTGCATTTGAACCATCCATAAAACATGAATTGAAAAAACCTGAATTATTAAAGTTGTTTTGAATTTCATCTGTAAACCAGTATGGAAGAGCAGACATATTTTATATACATATACACATATAAATAAATATAAATATAATTTATTTTATAATTTATTTTATAATTTTCTCTAAAGAAATCAATTCTTCTTCATCTCTGCGATGCGATCACTAATAATTTGCTTTAGCTTTTTATCCAAATGCTCATTCTTACTCTTCAATTCGCGATTCTCTCGCATAATATCTTGAATAATATTATTTTGGTCCGCAATCGTTTTTTCAAAATTGGCGATCAATTCTTGGATTGAAACTTGTTTTGGATTTGAATTTTGCTTTTGCTTTTGGATTCTTTGTTGCGCAGCCATCATTTCTTCTCTCCGCTTCATTATTTCTGCAATTTGCTTCATAACATCTGGTTTGTTTTCTGGTCTTCCAGGCTCATAATTTGCAAGCGCTTCTTCCACGTCTTCCATATAAAACTGCTTCATTAATGGCTCTTTAATAAAATCATCCACATTTAACTGCGATTCTTTCACATAAGGATTCATATTTTGCGCTTCCAATAGTATTTTTTTGTCCAGTGAATTGTGAATATGCGAAATAACCAATATCGTTTTTTTCGTATCTAGTTGAATCATAGGTACGGAATAATCTTTCAAAAATTTCTTCTCTTCGGCGCAAGATGTGTCGTTTTCATACACAGACTGTGCGAGATATTCCTTCCTAAATGCAAATGTAGCCGCTGTAGCATGATTAGGCCCATATGGCCCAAATTGATACATTTTCTGGATATGTTTGAAATAAATATGCATTTCACTCGATCCCGCTACCATTTTATCTGGATTGCACTTTAACATGTCAACAGCGTGTGATACTCTCTCTGGTGGGTAATAGTCGTCGTCATCCATGTAGACTATAATATCCCCGCTGCATTTTTCATGCATCAAATTGCGCTTTGCGCCTAGCGACATTTTGACATCATATTTAAAATACTTAACCTGTGGAATATTGCTATTCAGAATAAGATCCTCTATCTTATCAGTCCCATCGTCAATAATAATCCACTCCATTCTCTCGCGCGGGTATGTTTGATGCTTGAAGCATTCAATTGCAAAAGGAATAAATGGACGACGATTGAATGTTGGCGTACAGATACTGACAAATGGTAACCCTGAGTTTTTTTTTCTATTTTTTGCCATGTAATAGTTTTCTAATTTTACATTTATATCAATTTTACATTTATATCAATTTCAAAGGTGTAAATGTAAATCAAAAATTAGAAATCGAAATCGAAATCGAAATCGAAATTAAAACCATAATTATTTTGCAAGCTCTTTGCTTAGTTGCTTCAATTGGCGCAACAATTTATTTCCTTCGCCCCCACTTAAAGCCGCGATTCCAACCTCTTTTTTTATGCATTTTTTCGTTGCCAGATTAACTTCTGGATTTATCAAACCAGGTGTTGAGTCTGTTGGTGGGGTTGAATTGCTATACAAATGATTTCCTACTATTCCAAAAAATAAAATTATATACAAAACAATAGAAACGATGCCACCAGTGGATCCAAAAAAGGAAAACGTTAATAAAATCATTAGTATGGTTATAAGTATCATGAGGTTGCGCATATTAGAAACCAACAAATCTTTGAATGTTTTACTTAGACCATAACTTTGGCCTTCATTTTCGCCATCAGCTATAACAGATTTCATTAGTATTGCACTTATTAAACACATAAAAAAAATAATTGTTGTCATACTTGAAACCGCAGCAAAACCAAAAATGTAAAATAGTAATAATCCTATAAACAACCAGAAGCCAACAAAACACGATATACCAAAATTATATGCATTCAAAAAGGTAACATCTTCCCATTTTGGTGCACGTTTTGAATCAGTATTGGTGTTTTCTTTAAACATCCAATTAAAGTTCACAAACCACAAATAGATGGAATAAAAAAAGGAAAAAAGCGATATAAAACCCGATAAAAATAGCAAAATAAAGGGGCCAAATAATAAAATAACAAATTCATAGAAATTTTTATTCATGAAATGTAAAATACTATTGATAATCGAGTAATTCATCATGAAAAGATTTTCCAAAACCGAAATGAAATACATTTTAATAGCCCAGGAATCTGGCACTTTCTTTTGTTTTTCTAACCAATCTATTATGAAATTAGATCTGTTGTAATCGGCAATTTTATCTATTAATGTATCACCATGTTTATTATAAGGAAAATTTATTTTTGTTGAATACACCTTGTCGCCTACTTTATTAATATCAACATCAACATCAATAGGCGCCACGTTGATTTCTGAATATTGATCACAATTTAAATCAGACGGCAGTACATTAGCTGTGGCAACTTTGCAAGCGTATAAAATTCCGGAGCCAATCAATATATCTAGTAGTATGAAGGCAACAAGCTTTAATACAGCCAAAAAATAATTTAGATAATTACTGGGGGTATTTATTTTATTTTTATTAGTTCCGGAATCCTTTTTTTCATCAATAGCACTGGTATCATTTGTTGAAGACATGAATGTGTATTATTATAAAAAGATATAAAAAATTTCTACTTCTTTCCAATTTTAGCTAAACTAAAAAATAATATTATTTTATACTATGAAAGCGTATAAAACAATACTATTATGGGCGTTCATTATTTTATTGATAGTAGCCGTAATAAAATATGGTGATTATTTAATAAAAAATGGTTACATTGTAGAGTGCTTTACTTCTCTCACGCCAAATCACAGATCAACTTCTATATTAGAAGACACAGGATCGCCTGATACAAATCATAATGTTCCCCAACCCATCAATACCACATTTAGCTGCAAAAATATGTGTGGTCCGTTGGCGCGATGTTCAATAACCGGTGAGCAATGCACGTCAGACGTGGATTGTTTTGGGTGCGTACCAAAAATGAAGACGATACCGAATTATGGTCGCAATGTTGGTGGGCAAAATGATGCAGGGAAATTGACCGGTGGTGTTACGCCAACGTATTCTACTTTGACTACTGATATTGGCACCCAGGCAGCGCTAGTTGAACCAGGCGATGAATTGACGAGAGCGCCGCAATACAATCAAGGTGTCGATTTATGGCGGGCTAGGTTTGACAACGGATACAAACTATTTAATGAGAGATACAAACCACCTAAAGACTTGATATATGAACCCGTATACCAACCCAGGTTTACATTATCAGGTGAATTTACAAGTGACGGACCCTTGGCATCCAATGCATATCTCTCTAAATAAAAAAAATGAAAACAAAAACAAAAACAAAACCAACCATCAAAAGATAAGCCTTGTCTATCGTGACTTGTTTTGCGTCCTGTTTTATAATTTTATTTATTTCATCAGGGTTCGCCGCCATTTTCTTCCGATACAATCTTCAAATATTTATCATTATTTTGTGATAATAATCGTTATAGCCCTCGTGATATTTGGCCCACTCACCAACCTGTTTCGCATTTCTAAAAGATATTTGTTTGATTTCGCGTACTTAAAGGGCGCGACCCCGGGGTTCTCGCAGTCTTTAATACTGTAACAAATAAATTATTTTGTTACCTAAGTAGCATATGCAAGACCGCAGTTGCCGCCAACGAATGTTATCATATTGATCCTGTCTTCAAACAAATAAAGATCAAAATTATAGTCATAGATGCGCCATGTGGGTTTGTTAATTCCAATGACATTACCGGTTGCAGGGTCGCAAATAGTCATGGTTTGCGCAAGCGGGTCTAGTGGAGGATTTATGGTGACAATTTCAAATTCGATTGTGTTAAAACGGCTCATATTAATAGCGCCCGAGGGTTGCAATTCGAATGGCGAACTATTTAAACAATAATTGTAAACATAGAGGCCTGCCGGTGCAGCGCCATCAGTTCGAAGGTATTTTTCAATAAAACTGTAAACCCCCGCGGGTTGGACATTCTCTCTATATTGCCCATCAAACAAAATAGCCAGACTGATAAGAATACCCTTTTGATTTTGCGGACTATAGTCACCGGTAATGAACCAACCTGTCATTTTACCATCAGGATTTACCCCCGGACCACTTAATGTCGCAACATTATTACCAAAGTCAGTAAGGGTTTGCGTTACTTGGTAGTGACCCGTGGTGGGTGCTTGGATCAAATCATTAGGCAAATAATTGTACGGCCAATTCGTGTAGTTACTCCATTCGTTCCTAAGGTTGGCATCACTTCTTCGCAGGAAGAACATGTGGCTAGCAACCATACCAATCGAGTCTAATTCGATTTTAGTCGACCCTGATAAATTATAGTAGGGGCGCTCGTAGACTTGCCTGAACAAATATTTTTGCTCATTCAATGCGAACAACTTGGATTCATCATTCGAGAGAAAGCAATAGGTACAATTCAAATGAATATCCGCATTCCAGATTCCTCTTGTATCTACATAAGAAGCCGGGCCTAAAGAAACATCTGGTGGCGGCTGCAAAAATCGGTACATTTGCATGTAATACAAATTGAAATTGGGCGCCACATAAGGATAATTATTATATTGATCGAATACGTCGCGAATCTGGAATAATTGATTAATGGGTCTGAATGTAATTGTAATATGGAGTTCATTGTATTGAAGAGCCACAAGGGGAAACGCCATTTGGCTGCGCAAATTGAACCACGCATTCAAAGGAATGTATATTGTTCGACCGCGAATAGATGGCTCGGGACCAACAGGATTCTCGGTATAAAAAGCATTCGGATATGCATTCACGCGTCCACCATAATTGGCGGGATTGTTTAAATCCAGTGTATTTCCAGACATTTGATCAAAGAGCAAACGCTTTGTGCCATTAAAGTCTCTCTGTAATTGGGCAAGTATATAAGCACCGGAGAATTCCTGGAGGGTTTGATTGCCACATGTAATAGAAACTTTACTTATCATTTGCGCACCCAAATTTTCGATCCATTTGAATTCATAAGGAGCCCAATTTGTGTTAGTGGTTGTGTTTTGAGGCGGCAAAATAGGAGACCAAATACTCGGGATATCGACAGAAACATAACAGTCCATTAAAAGATCAGCATATCTCGGTATTTTGAAAGTGAAACTGGACTCCTCGGTAAGTCGAAGCGTCTTTGCACCCTCGAAATCAACGCGAAACTTTTGCAAACCAAAATTGGTATATTTTGCATATTTAGCCTTGAAAAAAGTTTTTGAAGGATTACCATTTAAAATAATATTTTGTTGTCCTTGTGATACTAAATTTAAAAGCCCACCAGCCATTGTCTATATTATAATATTATTTTATTATGTATTTAACCTTTTTTCTATTTTATATGTGTCTTTTAACAAAATGTATATTTTTACCAAAAGTATATTTTTACCAAAATGTATATTTTTACCAAAAGTATATTTTTACCAAAAGTATATTTTTACCAAAAGTATATTTTTACCAAAATGTATATTTTACAAAAAGTATATTTTTACCAAAATGTATATTTTACAAAAAGTATATTTTAATAAATGTATATATTAAGAATATATACATATAATGCCATCAACCGCTATCGACAATACAATTAAATATTTAACATCTTTGAAAGAGGACTTTGTCGCAAAAATGATATTTTTCATTATTCTTTTAATCATTATTACGATGTTATGCTATGTTTTTTATATGAGAAGATTGGAGGCAAGCGAATGTTCATTCATGGACTCGCTGTATAGCAAATTAGATGGAAATATACGTTCAATAAATTCGAGCGATCCACAATTTGCTTATACTCTGAAAGACTACTACATAAAAACCGCATATAATGCTTGTAGCGGTGGATCGTATAAGAACGACTATGTGGATATTTGCAATTTAAAGAACGTATTAAAACAGGGCGTGCGCGGTCTTGACTTTGAGATTTATTCTATTAATGACGAACCAGTAGTTGCAACATCGACGAATAATAGTTATTTCATTAAGGAAACATACAATTCTGTAAAATTTTCGGAAGTCATGTATACGATTCAAAATTATGCATTTTCAACAAGCACGGCGCCAAATCCAGGTGATCCTATAATTATTCATTTAAGAATTAAGAGTTCGAACGATAAAATGTATAATAATTTTGCTAATATTTTTAAATCATACAACTCTTTACTATTGGGTAAAGATTACAGTTATGAGAATCATAATACAAATTTAGGAGATGCCCCTATTCTTACTTTATTAGGGAAAATAATTGTTATCGTAGATAGATCAAATATTTCTTTTATGCAAAGCACAGATTTCCAAGAATACGTAAATATGACTAGTAATTCCATATTTATGCGAGCATTGCATTATAAAGATATAAAAGAAACACCTGATGTGAATGAATTGACCGAATTCAATAAAAAAAATATGACGATTGGATTACCTGATATCGGTACAAATCCACCCAACATGAGCGGTGTACTTGTGAGAGAAACTGGATCACAAATGGTCGCAATCCGTTATCAACAGGTAGACGAGTATTTAGAAGAAAACAAGTTATTTTTTGATAAAAATGGGTATGCCTTTGTTCTTAAACCCGAGCGCTTGCGTTATATCCCAGTTACAATACCGGCGCCAACGCCTCAGAAACCAGAATTAAGCTATGCAACAAGAACAATAAGTAAAGACTATTATAGCTTTAACATTTAGGTTTCACAAAATAAGAAAAGAAGCAAACAAGAAAAAAAACAAGAAAACAAGAAAAAAAGAAAAACAACGAAGATATAATTTTTTATTCGTATAATATAAGATAAAATTATACGAATATGACAAATGAAAAAAAACCAAAACAATGTGATAAATCAATGACTTTCAATGAATGTGAACTGGCTATTTTAAGAAGCGCTGTCGATAAGGCACAAGAAAAAATAGGTAAGCGTTTTGTAAACACGCCAGAGATTCAAGAGATGATCACAATCGTTGAAAATTTCATAAGAAAAAAAAATTTAATTTGTTATGGCGGCACAGCGATTAACAACATATTGCCAAAAGATGAGCAATTCTACGATAAAGACACGGAAATCCCGGATTACGATTTTTTTAGCCCAAAATCATTGGAAGATGCGAAAGAATTAGCCGATATATTTTACAAAAGCGGCTACACTGAAGTTGAAGCAAAAAGCGGCCAACATAAAGGCACGTTTAAAGTATTTGTAAATTTTATTGCTATCGCGGATATTACTTATTTGCCAAAAGAACTTTATACTTCGTTAATGAAAGAAGCAATTCGCGTGTCTGGTATATTGTATACGCCGCCAAATTATTTACGCATGTCCATGTTTTTGGAATTATCCAGACCCGCAGGAGATACGGATCGCTGGGAGAAAATCTTGAAACGCTTGACCCTTCTTAACAAACATTATCCACTAGTAGGCAAACAATGTGCGACAATTGATTTTCAGAGAAAATGGGAGGGCGACATAGATGGTAATTTGGTATATGATGTCGTAAAAGATACCCTCGTAAATCAGGGCGCCGTTTTTTTCGGAGGATATGCTATTTCTGTGTATTCCAGATACATGCCAAAACACGTCCAGAAGCTATTCCACAAAATTCCGGATTTCGATGTTTTATCCAATGATCCAGAAGCCACTGCAGAAATTGTGAGAGAAAGGTTGAAAGATGTAAATGTGAAGAATGTGAAAATTGTCAAGCATGATGAGATAGGCGATGTTATTCCTCTTCATTATGAGATCATAGTTGATAAAGACTCAATCGCATTTATTTTCAAGCCAGTAGGCTGTCATAGTTATAATAATATCAATATTCAGGGTAAAACGGTAAAAATCGCGACAATTGATACTATGTTGAGCTTTTACTTGGCTTTTTTATACGCTGATAGGCCCTACTTTGATCCGGACCGTATTTTGTGCATGTCGCAATTTTTGTTCGATGTTGAACAAAAAAATCGATTAGAGCAAAAAGGTGTGTTGCATCGGTTTTCTATAACGTGTTATGGTCATCAACCTGGAATTGAAGAGATAAAAGCAGAAAAAGCCGCAAAGTACAAAGAGCTAAAAGAGAAAAAGGGAACAAGAGAATACGAAGAATATTTTCTCTCGTACAAACCTGATAAAATAAACGAGAGAAAGAAACGAAATCTACCGGTAGAGACTACATCAAGCTCACTCACCAAACTCAAGGTAAAGACGAAGACAAAACGAAACAAGACAAAAAAAGCGAAAAAAGCGAACAAAGTGAAAATATTTGATCCTTATAATGCTAGAGTGAAAACACACAAAAACAAATAAAACATAAAATAAAACAAAATAATGCGATTTTTTATATTTTAACACAATCGCATTATTTTCTCACCTTCAATACTTAACGAATTCGTCTTGAGCCTCCTCTGTATGAGGGACGTTCATAGTTCCATATTCCAATGACAAAAAGAAAAATAAAGACAAGTACAGAAATACTAATTATTCCATCCGTATCCATATTATATTATACATTTATTATTTTTATTCTAGTTTTTATTTAGTGCTTTTTAGATTTCTTGGATTTTCTAGATTTCTTGGATTTTTTTGATTTCTTGGATTTTTTTGATTTCTTGGATTTTCTACCTTCTTTTGATATCTTTGTTTTTTTTCCTCCACCAAATACATTCTCATAACCTTTTACAAATTTAATTAATTCTCCCAAACGCGTTTTAATGTAAAATTTATTTTTTTCTTCATCAACAATACCGAACGGCGGCAAAAAAAAGGAAATAGAGTTCCCTAACTGAAAATATGTAAGAAATTTATTTTCCAATTGATAATTATCAAAAGTAAGGCCTATTACACTAAAATGATTAACTGTATCACGCGACAACATAACTGAAAAGATAACATGTTCGTCATTTTTAAAATCAAATAACATTTCATTTAGATGGGGTTCGTTTGTATGAAAAAACCAAAGTAATTTTTTACTAACGTTATGATAAATATCTGGAGAAGTTAGATTTATATCGCTTGAATAACAATCAATATTTGCTATAACGCCATCGGGCAATACTTCATGAGTTGAATCACTATTTAGATCGCCAAGAGAGAGTGCTGAATCATCAACTACATCAGACATTTTATATATATGTATATATATATATATATATATTCATTATATAAAATTATTACATAATGAATTGTTTAAGGGTTTTTATGCGGGTTTTTATTATCTTTTGTTCAAAAGCATACGCTCTATAAAAACATCGGGATTTTTATTTGACGTCAAAAACATATTAATAATCTCCGCTTGCGAATAAAAATTCGGTTTTATTTTTTTCAAAATATCACCATCAATTTCCTCTTTTGTTAAATGATGATAAAGCTCCGCAATTATTTCGTGATTCGGATTACCAAGTTCCATCGTAACATCAATCCGTCCTGGGCGAACCAATGCCGGATCCAAGTCACCGTAACAATTGCTACTAATGATTAAAACTCGCCCAGGCGTTTCTCTCAATCCATCCCATAGGTTTAATATATCATCCAATGTAATGGGTTCTTCTTCAAAAGGCAAAGGGCCCAATTTCAACGCGCCTTCATTGTTCTGATCAACAATTGTTTTTAATACTTCGCCAACATTTACATTTGACTTTGGCGTTAGAGAATTCAAATCAACCCCGCCACTAACCGCATGACCGCCTTTGGATTTTTTTCCTCGGGTTTTCTTACTGCGTTTCAATACAATATCGCCAATACAATCGATATCTTCAATAACAATTATTTTTTCATCAAATCCGACACTACCCTTCTTATTTGCATTATTATATCTGTCCTCAAAAAAGAAATCATCCAACTGTCGTTTATTTTTTATCAACTTCAATGAAAGATTGATAACATGACGGTTCAAGCTATTTGCAATACACTTTATTAACGATGTCTTACCCGTTCCAGGTGGTCCATGTAAGCCAATGCCAATTGTGTAAGGTATCCCCATATCATAATACCATTGCTTATTGTTGACGAAAAAATCCAATTTTTGTATGATATCACTCTTCCCTTTGAAAAAAAGATTATCAAATGTTTTACTGCTTTCAAAATTGCATTCGCTCCAGCATTCGCATTTGTTTTCCTCAAATTTGGTTTTGATTAGCGTATAAATAAATTTCTTGTTGGATCTTCCATTTTCAATATTTTTCAAATAATTATCCGTAATATTATCAATAAATTGTTTTATGGTCTCCAGGTTAGTTTGGTATGAAAATATGTTTATGATAAATTTATCGATTTTTGCTGGATTTTTGGAAGCAATGTTTTCCTTATCATCCTGGGTCTCAGAATAAACACGAGTTGTTGCATATAGTTTAAGACCAGCATCAAGCAAAAATTCACGTTCTTGCGTAACAAGAAACAGTTCTTTTTGATAATCTTTCAAACCGCGGCTTTCACCGTGTGACGGCATAGGTCCGGCTATTTCTTTAATTTCATACACCGATTTATTGTTTTCAATGTGCGACATGATATAATGTAAAATTGCATTGAATCGGTCGCTATAGAGCGATGAAACAAAGATGTTTTTCTCATACCCGGATGAATATGTGCTTTTTTTCCCCTCCAATATAACCATATTTTTTCTGAAAAATAGATTTTTCAGATTGATGAATGAGAACCCCAAGTTGATATCGCCAGTTTGTATTTTTCTTACGAGATAACTCATAAATGTAAACCCAAAAGTAGTAATTATCGTATTTATCAATGGATTTTTCGTTTTAAAATAGTCGAAAAATGATAATTGAATGCTTTTATTGAAAATTTCCGAAAAATATAGCGCGTCGTACATTTTCCTTTTGTTATTTATTGAATTACTTTCTAGGAATATTTTATATTGTTTTCACAACAACTATTCTTGCTAAAATCTACTACGATGTGTTAAAATCTGTTAAAATCTGTTAAAATCTGTTGAATTGGTTCATAATCTTGCTAAGAAGATAATAACAAAGACCAAAAAGAACGCTCATGAAAATGAAGCCTTGAATATTGTAATTTCCGTCTTTGAAAAAAAGAAAGGGCAAGAACGTGTACAACTTTTTTTTGAATATAGGCAATTGAAACAGGAAAAAAAGTACCGCTAATAGTAATGGGATTTGAAATTCTTCGTACATATCATCTAAAGTGTCGCGTTGGTTAACGCTTCTATTGTAATTTTCCAAAACAGCTTGTGGTGTTTCGTAATCTTTGATGTAGTCTCTTTGTTGCGCAGGTGGTATATAATTGGCCTGAATTTGAGGGTCTTGCACCATGGTTTCGGGATTTCTAGGTATATCTCTCGAGGGCAAAAGTGTCGCACCCGTTGTGCTTGCTTGTTGGATCCCGCTAACAATTTGGCTAATTGTACTTTGGTCTAGTGATAGAGATGGCGACGGATTAGGATTGGATATGTTGGGTATTTCGTTAGCATTTAGCGAAATATTATTTGCTATACCATTAGAAATACTGCCGCCACCTGTGGGATCTGTAGGTAAGTCATGTATACTAGTTGAATCGGTCATTGTAAATATTATGAAGAAGGTTTGATTATAATATTTACGCAAATTCTACAATTTTTTTGGATGCATCACATTTTACAGGAACAGGATTATATTTGTAACATTTGTCGTTGTATTTGTAGACTTTGTCTTTAAGATCTTCCAAAGGTGGTGCCTTGAAAATGATGCAATTCTTCTCTTTACAAACACTTCTAAAGAGAGAAGCGATGCCAAGACCTAATATTATGGATAACATGTGTTTACCGGTTTCAGAATGAAAAAATTTTGCCAAATACATGCTGTCTTTAATATTATAAAATAATATAATTTATTTCATTCTATTTCATTCTATTTCATTCTATTTCATTCTATTTCATTCTATTTCATTCTATTTCATTCTATTGCAAAACACCACCACCACCACCACCCAAAAACAAGCCTCGCGTTTATGTTTGAATGGGTATTGTTTTAATTTTTGTTTTATCAGTAGGGCACTTGACTTCGCTTGCTTCAAATGTGAAGCAATTGTCGGCTTTATCCTTGTATAAAATCTGGTGTACATTTTCTGGGCTCGGGTACACGTAAATAGTTTTCATGTCATTCCCATAAATGTAGACAAAAAATAGACCGACGGCCAAGCTTATTAAAAACGTAGTAACGGATATTTTATCAAAAAACATTATAATATATATATTGTATATTATATATTATGATAATATGATAATATGATAATATTTTGCTTTTTCTTCTCCTTGTCCTTGTCCTTGACCTTATCCTTATCCTTCTCATTGGGCGCCTTTATTTCTAAGTAGCCCGGCAATTTCTAAATAATTCTTATTTATGGCTTCTTTCAAAGGTGTAAATCCCCAGTTAGCAGCCACATTGATATCGCTTTCGGCACCGTGATCTAATAAGTATGTTACCACTTCTAAATTGCCGCTTTTGACCGCAGCATACAAAATCGTTTCGCCTTGAACTGTTTTTTTATGGACGTCCGCGCCAGCTTCGACTTGTTGACGAACCTGGTCTAAGTTCCCGGATTGCGCTGCCTTGAATAATTGGCTTTCGCCATTACCATCTGCGAACGTTGTATCTATTTCTTCTGGTACGCCAGTTGGTACGACCTCGTCTTCGTCTTCGTCATCGTTTAGCCCAGCACCTTCGCCTTCGTCATCATCAATTACCAATTTGGGTTTTTTTGCGGCCGCGGTGTCCATTTTGATTTTAGCAAAGGATTGTTGTTTCTGAGTTTTTGCTTTGGTTTTGGTTCCAGTTTTTGATGTGGGTTTTTTCAAGCCAAATTGTAAAACTTCGACGCCAACCTCGTGATTAGAAAAATTAGTTTCAATGTCATCAATTGTATATTGTTTTTTTATTAAATGAAATGTATTATCATCTTCGTCATAAATAATCTCCCTGTATGGAAATTCAAGTTTATCGGTTTTTTCGATCAAAGGAATCAATTGTTCTACGTAGAGAACAATCGCATCTTGCACAAGTCTCAGATTATCATCACGGTCATATTGTCTAATATAATCTTTGATATTTTGAATGATTTGATATATAGAGATTTTGTCTCGTATAATGCCGTTGTTTTTCACTTTGTTATCGGTAATACTCATGAAATTTTCCAAAGTAAGCTCATAATTACTGATTGTTAAATTAAGATCCTCTTTAATTTCTTCGAAACTTTTCACAGCGTCTTCGGGCGAAATGTATCCAAAAATAAGATCATTTTTTTCTTTAATAATGCGGTTCTTAAGATCCATAATTTCTTTTTCGAGAGAATAACAATCATTCAGATACGTTGTAGTGTCACCTAAATTAATGACAATATTAAGTGGGCATGGATCCACACGGTCACCGCAAACTGCGATTAATTTACGCCCATTTTCTTCTGGATTGTATGAATTGGAAAAAATGGTTCCTACAGGGCGTTTGCAATTAATGCATTTTGGTTTTAGTTTTTTATACTCGGCGCGCTTTTCTCTCCAACTTAAACCCTCATTTCGTATTATTTTTTTGCGAATAGCTTGGTTCGTCTCTTCGTATTCACTTTTCATTTTATAATAGGTATTTAATCCTTCCAAAAATCTTTGCTTTTTTTCTTCTTGTTTTGCTTTTTCATATTCTCTCTCACTTTCCATAATATATCTTTGGTATTTATATAAATATATAAATTTATAAAAATATAAATATAAATAACAAAACAGAACGTTTATACTTTGTAAAATATGCCATGTTCATTATCCCAACCCGGTAAACCAGTAATGAGTTCTTGATGTGCAAGTCGTTTAGCATCTTGAAAATTTTTAATTTTTGATAAAATATATTGTTTTTTCATCCTATCTTTCATGTCTTTTTCTACTGGCGTGGGTTTCCCTTTGTATTTATAAAGTAGAATTGCTCCTAAAATAACCATGAATGCAAGAAATAAACCTATATTGAACATAAGATTATGATATGTATTTCTGAATTCTCTACATTGTTTGAGTGTTTCGTTGAGAAAATATTTTATTCCGGGTTCAATTAGAGCAGGTTTAGAAAAATGATCGGTATACATTTTTGAGTATATTAGTAATTACTTTTATAATATCAAAATAAATTATACCCAATATCTATAATGGATAACACTTTTTTGAATATAGTTGCTTTTATTTTGATTACAATATTTTATTATCTTGCATTAAAACCAAAGTTAACCCTAGAGATTTTGACAGACCCGGATGCTTACCAAAAATATAGTAAAACGACGTATTTTTATTTAGGTATATATTTTCTCTTGGTAACATTAGTTCAATTTGGTATTAATGCTAGTGTAGTTATAAATAAATGCGGAGGAAGTGTTAGTCAAAATATTGGTCTCGCAGGTCTAATGACATTTTTGCCATGGGTTTTAATTTTTGGTGTTATAATACTTGTATTGATTGTTTTTCCTGGATTCAAAGGAGCTTTTTCAGATGTGATTGGCTATTTTTATGTGTCTAAAAGTGCGAATGATGCTTTGACTGAATTACTTATGGATACAAATGTTTATAACAAGATAGATCAAGTGGATGCGAATGCGAATGCGAATGCGGGTGCGAATGCGAATGCGAACGGCGTTTCTTCGACTTCCTCTAGTGAAGTCTCTGATGCATTCCCCAACCTTGAACCAGATCGAACCAAAGTAGGAGGAAGCAAAAAACAAGCGTTGCAAGATGCGGCTGATGCTATCATCAAGTTATGTGGTAACATGTCAATCCTCATTAATCAAATTGTACCCAGTAACTTTTTGCAATACATGGAAATGTTGAAACCATTGATGAAACCGCAATATCAAAGCGATCCGGCACTACTAAATGCGGTCGAACAGAAATTATTGGATGTAGTAGTGACAAGAGACAATATTGGCGAGGCTTTTTGGTATATTTATACCGCAATATTACTGATTTCTATTGTGCAGTACAATATAGCCTCGAGACCATGCATTAAAGATACTGCGACAATACAGGCAAATTATCAAAAATTTTTGGATGAGCAGGAGGCCACGAATAAAGAAAAGGCACTCGGTCAAGGTGTGTATACAATAAAAACTTAAAACTTTGAATAGAGTCTAAACTATTTGATTTAATAAATTTTCATATAATTTGAGTAGAGTTATATGAAAATTATTCTATTTAAGTACTCCTGTTCATTCTCTTTCTGCAATAAGAACGTCTTTTGCCGGATTTTGTATTCTTGCAACCATATTTCTTCATGCACCTGCTAGACGTCTTGCCGCGGCAAGAGGAGCTTTTAACGCGGGCTCTGTAAATTTGCTTTCTTGTGCGCGCATGCGCGGATTTACTGCGAGTC
>Ga0136644_10001015_pt1 | contig 22417 bp, 13 predicted proteins | sample C_130820_EF_Meta_FD_94780 | JGI IMG/M metagenome (GOLD analysis project Ga0136644, IMG submission 94780) | Freshwater microbial communities from Lake Croche, Canada to study carbon cycling - C_130820_EF_MetaG (v2) (version 2) | ecosystem: Environmental > Aquatic > Freshwater > Lake | place... | reverse complement strand
CCTTTTAACTTGAAAATAAGTCCTCAAAATACAGTAACTACTTCAATGGCTGAAGTTCGCCCGCCACAGAGTGTTGATTTTCTAGTCATTGGTGGTGGTGGTGGAGGAGGTGGTGGTGGTGGAGGAGGTGGAGGGGGAGGGGGAGGAGGTGGAGGAGGTGGAGGAGGTGGTGGTGGGGGGGGAGGAGGTGGTGGGGGAGGTGATGCAAAATCAGAGATATTATACCAATATACGAATTTACCATTTGATACTAAAATTTGTTGTCCAGTTACTTGAGTTACAGTACCAGAATCTCCAGGAAATAAAATACCTAAAGGATTATTTCCTGGCAATTTTACAATACTTCCGAGACCTATTGTATCCTGAAAATTTTCTCTCATTTGGATTTTTGGTAGACATTTCCAGACAATTTGATTGTTAGAGTTTTTATTTGCTCTACAAATCCACTCAACTTTGTCCATATTAAAATAGGGGAATAAAAAAAATTATTAAATATTTAAAATAATTTTTAAATATTTAGGGTGATTTAGCAAAATAAGGGTGGTTATTAGGTAAAGTAGTGTTGACGCCCCATTTCCAAGCCAAGTAGCCTTCTACTTTTTGAACATCACTTTCAGACATAGGACCTTTAAATGCTAATATTTCTCTGTATCTACCAACATATCTTACCCAATCACCATTTCCTTTGGTACCAATTGTTGAAATAGGATCAGTAGCATTTGGTGATAAGTTTAATGACTGAACTAAATTACTTCCATCCGCCTTTACAACTTGAGCTCCAGTTAAACGAGTATAGATATTATTATCAGATCGATAATTAATAGCATAAATTTCAGGAGTTGCACCTGATTTATTATTTAGAACAATATTTTTATCTCTGTCACTGATACGTTGTTCATTAAAATTTGAAGTTGGCATTCTAAACCAAGCGGCATCTTGTCCTATCATATAACGACCATCACCTCCGCCACCTAATAAGATTACATAACGATTTCCATCGCGACCAACTCCTGTACCAGTTACAATGAAAACGGTATAATAAGAACCAGACATCCAACTCCAAGGAGTTTTAATATTATAGAATGTATCTTTAAAATCAATATATGGTTTACCATCGTTTTGAAATGTTGGTACAGGACCGTATCCATTTGATGCTGTTGCATTATTTTTAGTATCTGCTTTATCAGCCCAAGTTTGAATTGCAGTTCCTACACCAGGTGCAGTACCTGTACCAAGAGGGTCACTAGCATCGTACCAGTTTTGTAGACCAGACATTGATGCAATATTAAAAGAAAGAGAACCAGAAGCAGTAACAGGTGTAACTTGTAAATCACTTGCATTATACCAGAATACATTATCTTTATTATTAGGGTCAACAAATAAATAATCTTTACCATCAATTCTAGTAAGTACAGCATCTTTTACAGTTGATAAAAAGCTATTAGAATCACCAGAAATTAATGAAATATTAGGCATATCAGAACTTATACTAGTAGGTAAAGGAATATACTTTTGAACAATTAAAGATTGCATTTGGTTATTCCATTTAAAACCAGTATTTTTACTATCAGTTACTGAAGATAAATCAGGAGTATCATCTATTATAGATTTACCTAATCCAGTAAAATCACCATTTTGATACAAGATAACTTGTAAACCAGAAGGAATTTTAAGAGATTGTAATGTTTTTACACCAATTGTTTTCAATTGAGAGTTATTGTATCTACCAACCGAGAAATAGTTACTATTTGCTCCATAATTAGTACCTGTAAATAATTGAGCAGAATTTACGGTATCAATTGCATAAGGATTTGAAGTAGGTAATAAAGATGTAAGATTCCATTTTACGCCTAAATATCCTTCAACCTTTTGTCTCTCGTCGTCACTTAATGGATTATTAAAATACAAAATTTCACCAATATCTCCTGCAAATCCATTATCTCTCTCACCAATTTTTAACCAATATGCTCCTCGAATAATACCACTATTACTATCGAAAGGCTTACCGTGTATAAGACCTGGAGGTGTTAAAGTTCCATTTATATATGTTTGTATAACATTATTTTTGGTTATAGTAGTAATTGCCCATTTATTTAAAAGATTACCGGGATATACTGAAATACTAGAACCATTATATATAGAAAAAGTTGGAGAACCTATACCAGAATGATTAGTAAATTGAAATACTAAACTACTATCATTATAGGCACCCCAGGGTCCAAGTGAAAATAAATTTGAACCATGCATAGTAAATTCAGTTAAATAATGAACTAAAACTATAGTATAGTTTGGTATTGGTGGATTGTTATGATTTCCATATGCTGCCATAAATTTTTTAGTATTATCATCGTTATTAATCATTGGTACAAATCCATTTAATCCATTTAATCTTATAACTGATAATCCATTTTTAAAATTCTTTTTAATTCTAGGTAATCTTTCTTTTGCTCCACCCCACCTCATTCCACCCATGTGTCCTCCAGGTACACCATCAACACTTTTAACATCATCCATAAAAATATCTTGTTGCAAGAAAGGCATTCTCATCATTTTAATTTGATTCTTTGATTTATCTTTCCAATAAGTAACTGGTTCATTATCATTAAAATTATTATTTCCATCGCCATTTGGGTCATTTGCGTCAAACCATAAAAATAATTTTGAACTTAAATCTGAAGCTAATGTTGGAGGAGGACCACTATTACCTGGGTCTCCTTTATATGGATAAGTTGATCTTACAAAAGGTTTAATAAAAACTTCATAAATTGAATTTTCAATTGGTGTTCCTCCACTCTGGCCACTAAAAAATACTTCTACTGGAACATTTAAATTATCATAAAAACGAGTTTTATCTAATGGGTTACTTCTTCTGCCATATCCATCTCTATAAACTAAATATGTATCTGAATCTGCATTAGCTATATATTTAAATGATACTATATTTACTTTACTCATTAAATAATAACTATTAGGATTTGATTTATTTCTAATAAGAACAAACCACTTTGAAGTGAATTCTTGATATAATTGAACTTCCATAAAAGCAGGTTGAGTGTTTACACCATTTGCATCTACTACAGAAAATCCTAACCATTGATTCCAGGCTCCACCATCTGGCATAAAATCATCACCACTCCAATCACCATTTTTACCTACGTCTTTTCTTACATTCCAAAATTCACCATTGTTTAAATGACTATTGTTATATTGTGGCATATTATCAAATTTCATTTTCCATTCACCTAATTTTGTAAACCCAGTAGTATCCTTACAAAATTCTTCAGTTGGTCCAAAGTTAGCGGGACCGAGAGTAATATCAATAGCCGGAGGGAGTTTAGTACTTCCTTCTAATGCACCAGGACGAGAAGTTGATTCAAAGTGTTCTTTTATTTTAGGGCTGCACATCCACACAATATTATTATTAACAGTTTTAGCCTTACATATCCAATTAATTTTTTCCATATTAAAATATAAAAGAAAATTCTTTTATATTTTTATATTTTTTTGGACCGTGCCCTTACAAACCAAAGGTTTAGATATTTTAAGCACTTGCGTATAAATCAGCAGCATTATACCAAAAAGTATTATCAACATTACTAGGATCGACAAATAAATAATCATCACCGTCAATTCTAGTTAATTTAGCTCCTGCTACTATTGATAAAAAGCTATTTGGGTCAGGAGAAATTAACATTAGTTTGGGTATTGTTCCTGATAAATTTTTAGGTAATGGAGTATGGGTTTGAACAATCATAGATTGCATTTGATTATTCCATTTGAAACCATTGTTTTTTCTATCAGTTATTGCAGATAAATCAGGAGTATCAGCTGTAATAGACACACCTAACCCGGTAAAGTCACCGTTTTGATACAAGAGAGCCTGCATACCAGATGGAACTTTAATAGATTGGAGAGTTTTAGGAGCAATAGATTGAAGTTTAGAACCAGAATATTTACCAACACCAAAAGTATTATTAACTTTTCCAGAACCATAAGGTTTCATATTTTGAGAAGTACTGAATACAAATCCAGCGGGATTAAAAGCAAGTGCATCAGGAGAATTATTCCAAGTAATACCATCTTGACTATATACAGTTTTAAAGTTTTCATCCAGTCTAAAAGCTTGTTGTAAAAACATATGTGCAACAAAATATTGTCCAGTCCAGGTAATGGAACCACAATATGTACATCCAAATGAATCTGAATTAGTTTTTTGCCAATTAGTACCATCGGTACTATAAATAATAGCATGTTTATTAATATTGGCTAAACCTGCAACTACAACTTTGCCATTGGTACATAAACTATATACACCATTTCCGTAAGTTTGAATATCTAATAATTTAGTTGCACTAGATTGAATAGACCAGGTTTTCAAGTCAGTACTAGTATAAATAAAATTATCAGCACCTTGATTTCCAGTAAAAACATAACCTGCAATATACATATTATTAAAGAATACAATATCAATAGTTGAACTATAAGAACGATGTTGACCTTCTAAAACCCCAACAGGTGTAAATTTCTTTCCATCTGTAGACATTGATATTTGAGCATTATCTCCAGCTAAAAATATACCATTTAAATAAACAACACAATTAAAATTATATTCTCGTCTACCTCTAGAAAAATTTATACCATCGCTACTTACATAAGTTCCGCCAGTTGCACGAGCTACCCAAAGACCATTACCATAACAAATACCGAAAGCATTATATTCTTTAGGAAGACCATATGCAAGTCCATTAGTAGGAATAGGACTCCAATTTATACCATCTGTACTAGATAACATACCACATTTACTAGGATTATTTTGAGTGCACGCAATCCACATGGAACCATTATAAGCACACCCAAAAAATTGATTACCAAATTGACTACTGGATGGAGATATTTTCCAATTAGTTAATCCATCTGCACTGTATGCCATTTGATGTGGTTGTCCGTTTCTAGGAGGTACATAACCAACACAAAATGAACTTATTGTAGCTTCTGGAGTAGCAAAATTAGTAGTAGGGAACAACTGAACAGCATTAGTGGGTTCAGAAGAAGATCCTGCACCTGATCCTGTTCCTGCTCCAGGAGCAGGAGCTCCTGGTAAAGGAATATTCATTGAAGATGTTAAATTCCATTTTTGAGCTAAATAAGTTTCTACTTTTACACGCTCGTCATCAGTTAATTCTTCAGGAAAACAGATTACTTCAGCAATATCTCCAGAGAAACCTTGATAAGCATTAGGATTAGCACCTGCACATCCAATTGATAATCCATCATCCCAGCGTCTAATATAACTAAAATCCCATAAATCAGGACGATTTGTAGGGTCATAATTTTGAAATGCCCAGTTTTGATTTACTTGAGTGCCATTTACAAAAATTTTATGACTTGGTTTTTGACTAGATTTAAATTTAACCACACTGGTGATAACCCATTTATTAAAAATATTATAATTGTCTACTAAATACCTTGCTGCATCTTGAGTTAAACTAGATCTACCAAATCCTACAATAGCAGGTACATCTTTAGAAGAACCAATTCTGCAATCTCCTACAGAAAAAAGGACACCATCTTCAGGACCATACTCAGTTTGGTAAGATAGAATAAAAATACTATGACCTTTTAAACTACCTTGGTCTTTAATTTGTCCAACACCAGATGGATAAAATTTATTCCAGTTTTCATCAGCACAAGGACCTGATCCATAAGGTCTAGTAAATCCATTATTTCCATTAAATCTAATAACAGATAATCCATTTTTGAAGCTTGATTTAAGTCTTGGAAGACGATTCTTCCATTTATGAACTATATTACCTTGTGCGTCAAAATCGCCTCTATCTGCAGTATATTCACCATCATTCATATCTAAATTTAGTTTAGAGTCATCATAAGGACATACTGGTGCTCTTACTAAATTAAGTTTATTAGGAGATTTATCCACCCATTTTTTAAGAGGAGTATCATCAGTAAGAGTTGAACCATCACCGTTTGGATCAGCAGCATCATACCATAAAATTGTTTTAGCTTGTAAATCAGAAGGTAAAGGACTAAAATTACTAGTTTTAGCTTCAGGAGTAAAAGGAAAAGTAGGTCTAGTAAAAGGTTTTACAAAGACTTCATATACAGTGCTACCGCCTTTAGGAGGAGGATTTCCACCAGATTGACCATTGAAAGATGTTTCAGAAGGAAAGCCAAATACATCCATAAATGCAGTATTATAATTAATACCATATTTATAAGCTTGTTGTTCAAAAGTTGTATTTTGAATACTAACTGCAGGAACCAAAGGATTGCAATTAAATTTAACTCTAGGCATTAAGTAATAATTAGTAGGTGTGTTTTTATCTCTAATTATTACACTAAAAGCAGCACTAAATTCTTGATATTTAGTAAAATCTTGTACAGCACTCATAAAGTTTTTTCCATTGTTATCAATAGAATTGAAAAATACACCCCATCCAACACCTTCAACTGCAGAACCACAAAAATCTAAGCCTCCCCATTGACCATTAGGTTGAGGTCCATCAATCCACATTTTACCGGTTATACCTTTTAACGTATCGGTGTTGTAACCAGGATGTGCCCAATCAGGTTGAAAATTATATTCTGCCATTTTGTAATATCCTGTAGTATCTTTACAAAAATCTGAGGATGGTCCAAAGTTAGCAGGACCTAGAGTAATATTTACAGGACCTTCATAAAAAGAAGTAGTTCCTTGGAGAGTTACACCAGATGTTGATTCAAAGTGTTCTTTTATTCTTGGGTGGCACATCCATACAATATTATTATTAACAGTTTTAGCCTTACATATCCAATTAATGTTTTCCATATTAAAATATAAAAGAAAATTCTTTTATATTTTTATATTTTTACGGGCGATTCCCTTACAAACCAAAATTTTAAATATTTTTACTTTAAATAATACTAGCAAATTCTAACCATCCACCATTCATTAACACATTTGGTGTTGCAATCTTTTCCCAATTTTTCCCATCGGTCGTAGAATAAAACATATCTTTTGGGTTATCAAACCCCCAATAAAATAAAGCATCGCCCATTTTAAATAACGAGCCATAAGAGTTTGCTGGAGGTTTTACTTCATACCAAGTCCTTCCTGCATCGTCACTACACATTAATAATGTTGCATCACCACCTCTAACCCACCATTTTCCAAAAGCTTTAGTCAAGTTAGAGAAACCAGAATATTTTCCAAGTTGCCAATTACCAGTTGCAGGTGTCCAATTTACTAAATCATTACTCCAAAATAATAATTTTTTACTACCGTCATCACCTTGTTGAGAACAAGATACTAAATATGTATCTTTATCAGAATCATAAGCAATAGAATTAATTCCAAAATAACCTCCGCCTCCTAAACTTGGTGAAGCCTTTGTTACTTTAAAATTAGCATCCAGTTGGTTAACAGTATTACTACCAACTAAAAATTTACCATTTAATACAATAGGTTGAGAACCACCATCGTCACTAATTTTAGTCCAATTAATTCCATCGGTACTGCTATATCTACCTCTATCGTATACACCAAGATATAATTTATTATCATAAGCTACAAGTGATATTATAGCATTACCAAATTTATCAACATCTGGACCAATTGGTTGCCAGTTCTTTAAATCAGTACTACTATACAATACTTGTTTTTCCCACGGACCGCAATTAATATAATAAGTATTATTTAGTTTAGCAACCCAAGCTCTTTCTTTGCTTTTTTTCCCAGGTATATTAGGAACAAACCAATCGGTACCATTCATAGTCATCAATAGACCAGGACTATTAGGATTTTCATTTTCACGTTGTAATCGAGATAAAACAAGTAATGATTCGGTTGATGGAAATTTTAAATCATTTTGTGTATACCACCATATAACATCAGGGGTATCAATACGAGCAACTAAATATGGTTGAGAATCAGTTGCTACCTTTATAATTGTTCCCTCACTCCCGTCTGCTAAAATACCACCAGTTGAGACATTTTTTAAAGAGACTTTAACTCCAATCATTTTATCGGAGCTTGATTCAAAGTTTTCAATAGAATCAAAATGTTCTTTTTCTCTAGGACGACAAGACCATACAATAGTATTATTAATTGTATCAGATTTACAAATCCAATTAATTTTTTCCATATTAAAATATAAAAGAAAAGAAAATTCTTTTATATTTTTATATTTTTTATGAGCTGTAAAAACTAGTTTATCTAAATAATTACATAATAGAAACTTGAGATAAGAATCCATTATTCATTAATAAATTTGGTTTAACAACCTTTTGCCAATTTTTTCCATCGGTCGTTGAAAAAAACATATTTGCTGGGTCATCTTGTCCCCAATAAGTTAATATATTATTAAAGTAAAATAAAATACCGTAAGAATTTACTGGAGCTTTTATTTCATTCCAAGTTTTTCCTCCATCTTCACTACAAACTAATAATGATGAATCGCCACCAGTTGCCCACCATTTCCCGAATGCATTAGTTAAATTATAAAAACCCGCATATTTTCCAGTACGCCAAGTACCAGTTGATTTGTTCCAATTTACTAAATCATTACTCCAATAAAATAATTTAGCTTGAGGATCACCTTGGTCTGGTGTACTACAAATAGCCAGATATGTTTTTGTATCAGAATCATATCTTAAATGATTAATTGAGGAATTACCACCAGCATGAAACATTGGTGAAATTTGTTTACTAGTATTTGTAGTTTCGTCAAATTGACTAATTGTATACCTGTTAACTAAATATAAATTATCATTTATTATTCTCATTTCACTTAAGTGACTAGCGTACATATCAATTTTAGTCCAGGTAGTTCCATCGCTAGTGCTATAAAATCCACGGTCGTAAACTGCTACATATAATTTATTTTTAAAAGTAATAATTCCCATTCCACCAACATTCTTAAATATATCATTTGGTGCTACGACTGGTTCCCAATTTCTAGCATCGGTACTACTATATAACATTTGGGGTCCCCACATACACGCATAATACTTATTATTTAGTTTAGCACCAATTCTGACCTGGTTACTGTTATTGTATGTTCCCCATACTTTTCCTGCTATATTAGGAACAAACCAATCAGTACCATTCATTGTCATTAAACACCCAGGACTATTAGGATGTTGGTCTGGACCAGCTAATTGAGATAAACAAAGTAATGTTTCACTTGAAGGAAATTTTAATTCATCTTGTTTATACCACCATATAACATCTGGGGTATCAATACGTGCAACTAAATAGGGTTGAGAATCAGTTGCTACCTTTATAATTGTTCCCTCACTCCCATCAGCTAAAATACCACCAGTTGAGACATTTTTTAAAGAGACTTTAACTCCAATCATTTTATCGGAACTAGATTCAAAGTTTTCGATATTTTTAGGACGACAACTCCAAACAATATTATTATTAATCATTTCAGATTTACAAATCCAATTAATGTTTTCCATATTAAAATATAAAAGAAAATTCTTTTATATTTTATATTTTTTTAGCAAAATAAGATCTAGAGATTTTAATTATTGTGAAATCATACTTACGGGTCCATTCCAATTTAATGCAACAATAACTGAAAAGTCTTGTGAAGCTGATATAGCAAAATTTGAACCAGAATAACTTGTTTTTTTCCAAGTTTTACCTAAATCTTTACTAATATGAATTTGGCTATCACCTCCAATAACTATAGTAGAACCATCGCCTGATACTCTTAAACAACGACTATATGGTCTAATGGGAGTTGGTAGTTGCTCCCAATTTTGTCCTGTATCTTTACTGACTAAAAAGTCACCACCTCCACCAATTGCTGACATAATCTTACCGTCAGAAGAACAAGCTATCATTTGCCAACCATTGTTAAATCCTTTTTTAGACCAAGTATTACCACCATCAGTACTTACATATATAAAACCCGGATTTCTATCTAATCCATATGCAATGACTGCAACAATAGAACCATCGTTAGAACAACATCCCCAATTCCAAGCACCACTAATTTTATCACCACTACAATTAGACCAACTATTACCTTTATCAGTACTCTTTAAAATTCCACGACCTTGGTCAGTAATATACATTATTGAAAGATCTAAAGAACCGAAAACACCAGCAATATATCCACTTACTGCAGGAGCATTTGATTTATTCCAGCTTCCACCCATATCAGTAGAAGTCCAAAAACCGTATCCATTATTAGCACTTGCTATAATAAATGATGCATCTTGATTAATTGCAACAGATAACCAAGGTTGAGCATTGTTATTAATATTTTTCCAAGTATTACCTGAATCTTTACTCATCCATACATAATTGTTATTATTATTTAATGCTACAATATATTTTCCATCGGCTGATACTGCTGCATCTATCCAATTTCCGCTAGGAAGAGCTGAAACATTAGTAAAATTTGTTTTAAGAGTCTTAGGAAATGGTGTGGAACCAGAAGGAGCAGCAGATTTAAATGGATGATTATCGGGTAAGTTAGATTGTAATCCCCATTTCCAGGCTAGGTAACCTTCTATGATTTGAGATTGAGTAGTATTCAATTGAGAATCAAATGCTAATACTTCAGATATACTTCCAACCAAATTATTACCTGCATCATTATAAAATCTTGAACCTAATTGAAAATAATGAGGATTTTGATTCCAAGTATATGAATTAGTAGACATAATTTGTGTTCCATTACGCTTAATGTAAAAATTTTTTTCATCAATTGACCATTGCATTAATAAAAAATTAGTTGATGTTTCTGCAGAAGAAGCTATTGCATTGGGTGTTCTAGTAAAAAAACTAGAACCATTGTGCCAATAATTGCGTTTATATTCACCAAAAGTTAATGAATTAAAATCATCAGCATTTTTTGCTGCAAGACCACAAATATCAAATGGTCCATTAGTATCATTAACTTTTACAACTATATATACATCAATTGGATATGGTAAAATATCTTTCGAATTATAAAGAGACCTGTTAAAATTTAATGAGTTAGAACTAGTAGTATATGTAGCAGCTCTTTGTGCTTTCATATCATTTTGTTTACTAGATTTATCTTTCCATATATCAATAGAAGTTCCATCGGCAGGTGGATTACCATTATTTAATGGGTCTTTACCATCTAACCAAAGTTGCATACCACTAATATTTGCCATACTAAATGGAGGGATAATCTGTAAATCACCTGCATTATACCAAAAAAGATTATCTTTATTATTAGGGTCAACATACAAATAAGACTTGTCATCAATTCTAGTTAATACAGCTCCAGAAACAGCTGTCATAAAACTATTTGGGTCAGGAGCTACCAATGATATCTTAGGCATAGAATCGCTGATACTAGTAGGTAAAGCAACATAGGGTTGAACAATTAATGATTGCATTTGATTACTCCAATTAAATCCAGTGTTTTTAGAATCAGTTTCTTTAGATAAATCAGGAGTATCGGCAGAAATAGCCTTACCATAACCAGTAAAATCTGCATTTTGATATAAAAGTGCTACCAATCCGGATGGGACTTTGATTGATTGAAGAGCTTTAGGTCCAATCTTATCAAGTTGAGAGCTGGTATATCTACCTATACCGAAGGAACTGGAGTTACCACCGTAATTAGCAGCTGAGAATAATTGAACGGTGTTAGATGTAGCTTCAAAGTGTTCTTTGACTTTAGGATGACACATCCATACAATGTTATTATTAACAGTTTTAGCCTTACAAATCCAGTTAATGTTTTCCATATTATATATATAAAGCTTGAAAATTTTTATATAATTTAATATAATGTCAAAAACAAATAATAATAATAATCTAAAATTAGAACAAAATGGAAGAGTATTTCCAAGTTGGATTATGAAAAATTTTAAAAAATATGTATTACCCGAAGTTATTAGGAAAGAAGGTGAAGACCCTTGTAACGAAGCTATAGAAAAAGGAAAATTAACCACCTATCAAAAATTTATTGGTGAATATTTAAATTATCGTTCTTCTTTCCGTGATATCTTACTTTACCACGGGGTAGGCGCGGGAAAAACTGTTTCAGCCATTAACGTTTATAATATTCTTTATAATTACACTCCCAAATGGAATATTTTTATTTTAATTCCCGCAGCTCTCCATAATGACCCTTGGTTAAAAGATTTAAAAATGTGGTTAGCTAAAGAAAACAGCGAAGACAGAATGAAGAATTTAATTTTTATTCACTATGATTCTCCTATAGCTGATAGAGATTTCTTAGATAAAGTTAAAAGAGCCGATAGTTCTAAACAGTCTTTATTCATCATTGACGAAGGTCATCGTTTTATTAATAACGTTTATAATAACATTAGTTCAAAAAATGGCAAAAGAGCTCAAGTTATTTATGATTATATTCAACAAGAAAAGAAAGAAAATCCTAATGTGAGAGTTATGTTATTGTCTGCAACTCCCGCGGTAAATAATCCTTTTGAATTTGCTTTAATTTTTAATTTATTAAGACCTGGAACTTTCCCAACTAGTGAAGCTATTTTTGAACAAATATTTATTTCATCTACTAATTTTCAATCCCTTAACGAAAATACTAAAAATATGTTTCAAAGAAGAATTTTAGGTTTAGTCAGTTATTATATTGGAGCTACTCCAGATAAGTTCCCTTCCAAAACCATTCATTACAAAGCTATTACTATGGAAAAGTATCAAGAAACTGTTTACAATCATTTTGAAGAAATAGAAGAAGAAAGAGAAAAATTAAATCGCAAGTTATCCAGAGGGAGAGTTGGCGAAGAAATATCAACTTATAATGCATATACTCGTCAAGCTTCTAACTTTGTTTTTCCTCATATTACTGATACCATCAATGGAGAAGCTAGACCCAGACCTGGGAAATTTAAAATTAAAATAGAAGACGCTGAAAAAATAGACGAAGGTAAAGATATTAGTAAGATTAAGGAAATGAAATTAAATGATAAAGAAGCAGCTGCTTATGATGCTGCAATTAAATCTTTTGTCAATGGATTTACAAATTATTGCAAGGATTTTCATAATAAAGATAAACAAGCAAATTATACTTTACAAGATGATATTAAAACTTGGAGAACTAAATATAATTCTAGTTTTTCAACCTTTTTGGAGAAGGAAAATAAAAAGTCAAAATTATTTGACGTATTAAATACTTGTTCTCCTAAATTTATAACTTGTATTTTTAATATTTTAAAATCAAACAGCCCCGTTCTAGTTTATTCAAATTATGTGTTAATGGAAGGATTACAAATTCTAAAAATTTATTTAGGTTTCTTTGGGTTTATTGATTACCACAATGAAAACAGTGAAAAATACGATGGATTTAGATATATCGAATATCACGGAGCAATAGATAGAGAAATTCGTGAAGAAAACAAAAAAATCTATAATGATAAAGAAAATATTAATGGAAAGAACGTTAAAATCATTATGATTTCTCCAGCAGGTGCTGAAGGTATTACTCTTCATAACACTAGACAAGTTCATATTTTAGAACCATTTTGGAATGAAGCTCGTATTGAACAAATCATGGGTCGTGCAGTGCGTATGTGTGTTCACAAAGATTTACCAATGGCTGATAGAAAGGTTGATGTTTTTAGATATAGAATGATTCGTAAGAGTGGAAAGGAAACAGCAGATGAAAAAATGGAAAGAATATCTCGTAAGAAAAATAATTTGTTAATATCTTTCATAGAAGCGGTTAAAGAAGCAGCAGTTGATTGTGAATTGTTTAAAGCTCACAATATGATGGGTTCTAAATACAAGTGTTTTCAATTTAATGAAGAATCATTATTAGAAAAGCCAATTGGTCCTGCATTTAATGATAATTTAGAATATGACCAAAAGATTGATAACGGTTTAAATGCTAAAGAATCATCTAGAATGAAAATTAAAGTTCGCAAAGTAAAAGCAGTTAAAAAAGTAGAAGATAATTTATATTCAGAACCAGCAGTATATTGGTTTTATGAACCATCTGGAATGATTTATGATTTTGATTTATATTTCCCAATTGGTAAGGTAGATAAGGATGCAAATGGAAACTCTATTAAGTTAGATAATGAGACTTATGTAATAGGGGATGTAATTGATATCCCAGAGTTTAAGATTTATTCAGACTAGTTAGAATTTACAAAGTAAATTCTAATTTAGTCTACTGAGCTTTGCTGCGATATATGATAAAGTTAATTCACATTAAACCATTAGTTTAGAGTTAACTCTAATCAGAGTTTAATTTTAAGTGCTATTTATTTAATATTTCATTTCCAGAAGTATTATCAAATCTAAACACGGGCACTTTTCCAGGAGTTCCTTTAGGACCATAATTAAAAGTTATTTGTTTTCCAGCTTCTCTTTTCTTCTTTCTTTCTAAAAATGCCATTCTTAAAGGGTCTTCAGTTGACCCAATACATTGCAAGGTAAATTCTTGAAAGGGTGATTTATCTAAAATAGTAATATTGTGAGAATCTAAATATGCTAATCTAGCCTTTAACAATCTAGTTATCATAATCATATAGTTTCTTTCTTCTACCTTGTTTCTTTGGGTTTTAGCATATTGGTAATCAATTAATAAGTATAAAAAGATTAATTGAAAGGTACCGAAAAATACTTCCTTCTTTTCTGAATAATTATTAACTATACATCTATTATTGTGTCCATATAATTTAAATACACAAACATCTTTGTAATAATATTCTGTATGTGCATCATAAAATTGAAAGTATGGGGTAAAATGTTTTATAGTTAGTTTATCTTTAAATTCATCTTTCAAAAACTTTCCAACTTTTTCATTATCTTCTTTATAATTAATAGAAACAGCTTGATAATAAGTAAAATTATCAAATTCTAAATTTAATTTTACTTTCTTTACTAGATAATTATAAGCGTAATGACCAATTACAATAAAATCAGAATGATGTAAGACTTTATGTCTCACAAATCTTTTAATAAAATTTAAATCATCTAGTTTATTTGGATAACTTGGTCTATCACTTTCAAAAGAAGAATCAAAAGGATAATATCTCATTAAAGTACTAAAACGGTTAAATGTTTTATCTAAACGAAAATAAGAAGTTAATGGATCTGAATAAACTCTAAATGCATCTACCAACATAAAATGTGGATGAGTAAATCTTAATCCTTTATCTTCTATATAAGTAAGATTATCATAAACATTTTTAGGCATATAAGATAAATCACAATAGTTTTGAAAATTTACAAATATTTTATAAGTTTCTGGATGAACGCCATCCTTACCTTCCACGTGTGAGAATCCTTTAGAATGTAATAAATCACACAATTCTACAACATCAGTTAATGGTTCATGAGAATAAAATTCAATATCAGCTAAATCAGTATCTCTATAAAAGGTATCGTTTTTGTTTTTCATTTTAATTAATTGATTTTGTGCATATCCACCATAAATAATTTTTTTCTTTTTCTTAATATAATCTAAAATATTATTGTAAACATCTTTAAATTCAGATAATGTTGGTTCTAAAGTATCTAATTTCTTTTTCATCGCCTCTTCTTTGATATCATCCATCCCTTTTTTAATAACTTCTAAATCTATATCTCTATACATTATAATAATTAAAATTAGAAATTAAATTTGTAATTCAAATTCCATTTCAAAATCTTTATTATTTTTCTCAAATGTCTTTTCATAATTATTAGATGTAAACATATCATAATTGTTTTCTGGTTTGACTTTTTCATATTCTTCCATAAAAGTTTCAAATGATAAATTATTAGCTTTGGTTAAACTATCAAAAATAGGAAACTTTAATTCAAATAGTACAGGGATAACAAAATTAGGATTCTTTTCTTTTTCTTTAGTAAATAAATTAAAAAGTTTTATATCTTCATTGTATAATTTATTCTTTTCTACCATTAGCTTTTTGTCATATTTTATTTTATTAATATCAGTAACTACATCTATTTTTTCTTGTGCAATCTTTTTATAACTTTCTGAATTAAATAATTCATCTAATTTTTTCCCTTTATCTTTATTTGATTCTTTTGATTTTTGCAAAGTTTCTTCTTGGATTTTATGAATCTTTTCATGTGTGTTTTTATTAAATCCCACTTTACAACAACTATTCATTATATATTGTTCTCTTCTTAGATTTTCTTCCTTAAAAAAGTTATTTTGAATTCCTCCTTTAATAAAAGTATTAAGTGCATTTTCATTGTCAAAAATTCCTAACAGATTATTATTTAAATATAATACAAAGGCCATATATTAATTAAAGATTATTATTCTTTAATTAATTTATTAATTATTTAGTTCAAAAATTTTGAAACCATTTTCTAAATCTTCTAAATTTATTAATTTTTTTATTATATTTTGATTTGTAAATAAACGTCTACTATGAGTTCTTTTGCATTTTGTAAATAAATTTTCCATATCTCTTCCGTAATATTTAAAATGAGAGTAATATTTTTTGAAGAAAGTAAAATTAATATCTGGAGCTAATACCCAACCAGCCTCCGTTACAATTTTATTAAATATACTAAATAATTCTTTTGGTGAATAAGGGTCAATTGTAAATTTAATATGAAATCTTGATTTTAATCCTGAATTATAAGAAAAGAAACATTCTTCTACTTCTTTAGGATAACCTGCCACGATACAAATAAAGTCATTTTTTAATTCCGTTAACTTTAGATTTAATGTATCAATTGCTTCCTTAGAAAATGAATCACTCATATATCTATTACCTAATGAATAAACTTCATCAATAAACATTACTCCTCCTTGACAAGATTCAATCAATTCTTGTGTTTTAATTGCAGTTTGTCCTAAATATTTTGCAACCATATCAGCCCTAGATACTTTTTTAAAAATATCATTTTTTAATATTCCCATACCCAAATATATTTTTGCTAAAATTTTACCTAATTCAGTTTTTCCACAACCTGGAGGACCTTGAATTACTGTATGCAAAAAATCAGTGTTTTTATTATCTAGATTTTGTATATAAAACAAGATATGTTCTACAATATCCATTTTAACTTGTTTCATCCCTATCATATTATTTAAATCTTCCAATGGTCTTACTAAATCATTTACAACTTTTAAATTAATATTGTAAATTTTAGTAGGGTCATATGATCTTCCCAGTTGAATTAAATCAACAAGATTATTAATTTTAGAAATAACTATTTGTTCTTCTTTAAAAATCGTTGCTTCTAGTGGTATTAATGCTGGGTCTGTAAATAAATAATTTAAAGTATCCTCTTCGTCACTGTCGATTATGATTACCGGTTTATATCTTTTCTTATTTGGTGATCCGGAATCAGGTGGAAGAGGTCTTTTTTTATCATCATTATCCATTAATCTTATTAAATAATATCTTTTAAAACAATTTTGTTAAATTTTTTTAAAAAAAAATTAATATGAATATGAATATGAATCGCCAGTGAAAAAATTCTTAATTCTCATAAATAAATAATATAAGAAAAGTGCTAATAATACATACCATATATAGTGCACATATTCCTTAGGAATACCTGTTAACCCTGATATTGCAGATTCAATTCCATTACCTATTCCAGAAACTACACCACCTATTGCGCCACCTATTGCACCACCTGCACTTACACCTAAAGATGCTACTGCATCGGGTAAACTTTGTCCAGTAGTAAACATATAATAAGCTAAACCGGCAGCACTAAGTGTTAATAAAGGATGATCAGCTATAAAATCACCAGCTTGACTTAGAAGTGATTTTTTTGTTGCTACATCAGCAGGACTATCTGTACGTTTTATAAAATCAGATTCTTTCATTTTATTTAAATTTTCAACTTCATCGGCATCTGAACCGGGTGGTCTTTTAGTACCCTTTTTAATAGGGCGACCAGAAGAATCTATATCACGAATAGGTCTTGGTGAAGAAGGATCTGTATCGTGAACAGGTCTTGGTGAAGAAGGATCTGTATCGTGAATAGGTCTTGGAGGAGTTGGTTCGTGAACAGGTCTTGGAGGAACTGGTTCGTGAACAGGTCTTGGAGGAACTGGTCTTAGAGGAACTGGTTCGTGAACAATTGGACGAACAATTGTAGAAAAAAATTCTGTTAAATTTAAAAACATTATTATATTATATTATAAAATATTTTTATTAATACTTTATAATGCTTTAATTATCTTCTTCACTAGTATTCCTATTATAATATTTATATATTAATACTGCAATAATTAAAATAAATGCAATTAATAAAAATAATTTAAAATAAGCTGAATAATCTGTTTTTTTACCACTAATATTTTTACCACTAATAGATGTTTCAGGTGAATATTCACCTGAATAATTTTGTTCGCCAGATGTTGGATATTCATCAGTTGGATATTCATCAGTTGGATATTCATCAGTAGGATATTGATCAGTAGGATATTGATCATATGGTGCAACAGGTGGACTTCCCATACCAAACATAGAATAACCCATTAATCCAATGCCAGCTAAACTTAACATATCTGACATATTCATACCTCCTAAACCTCCTCCACCTCCAGAATCTGGATGATTAGTAGGATGGGGTTGTGTTGGATTAGGTCCGTCAGGATGGGGTTGAGTAGGATGGGGTTGAGTTGGATTAGGTCCGTCAGGATGGGGTTGAGTAGGATGGGGTTGAGTTGGATGGGGTTGAGTTGGATGGGGTGGAGGTGGAGGTGGATGAGTTGGATTTGTAGGTTTAGATGGTTTTGAAGGTGTTCTTGGACGGAATCCACGGGGCATTATCTTTATATATTAAATTTAGATAATTATTTATAAATTAAATAAATTTTATATTATATATTAATATGAAAAAATCTATAAAATTAATATTAATAGTAATTGTAATACTTATAGTTGGTATTATATTATTTTTTTTAGCTAATAATGATAATATTAATAATATAAATTCTATTACCAAAAAAAATACAAAAAATACAAAAAATCTAAATAATCTAACAATTCCAGAAAACAATTCAGAAACAATAGATGAGGATGAAATTAGTAAACTATTAAAAGATCAACAACTTAGAACTTGTGGTTCCAATGGAATACCTCCTTGTAAAGATGGTGGTACATTAACTAATATACCCGATCCACAATATGTAATTAGTAATTATAATTCAGCTTTTTCAGAGACTATAAACGGAGAGGTTGGTGCTGCAATGGTTGCTTGTTGTACTTATGAATATAATCCAACTATTAGTGATTCAACCATAATAGATGCGATTGTTATAGCTGGTTTAGCCTCATTAATGGACACAATGATGAATATAACAGATTTAGTACAGATGAGTTTCGACGCAGTAGAACCTTTACTAGGCAATCACACAAAAGTGATGAATACAAATAATGTTAAAGCAGCCAGAACCAATATAAATAACAATATAGAAAAAATAAAAAATACAGGAACTAAAGAAATTAATAAATCTATAGGAACACAAAATAATAAATTCGATGGAAAAATAAAACAATCATCTCAAATTAAAATGGAAGTTGAACATTTTAACAAAGGTGTAAAATTAACTCACGATAAAATAGATATAAGAACACAACAAACTAAATCTTTTACAAATGTGAGATCAAATAGAGTAAATCAAATGAATTTAGGTAAAGAGGCAATAGAAGGTACTAAGAATGGACCTCAGATTTTAGAAAAAAAAGGACTTGGAATTGGTGGTAGAAGTTCAGCAGGAACACTTGGTCGAAATGCTGCAGATATTGCAGTTAGAGATACTATTGATGACACTGTAAAAACTGGAGTAAGAGTTGCATCAAAAGATACCGCTCAATTAGCCGCAAAATCAGCTGGTAGATTAGCAGCTAACACATCAACTAGAATAGCTTCTGGTTTAGGTTCTGGTTTAATTAGAGGCGCAATAGCTTCATTATTTGAGCCTTTGGCAATTATAATGGGAATAATAGATCTAATAATGGCATTTATGCCAACGTATACATCTGAAACATATGAATTACCTAATGATACCGCGAGTTTACAAGATTTAATAAAGTTTCGAGATGGAGAAATAATAGCATTTAATAAATCGAAAATTAATGCAGGGTTGCCTTTACCTAGAATTTCTGGACCTCTTGATCATTTACCAATTTATCCTACTGGAGACTTAGATATATATAATCCAAAAAGTATTCAAGAAATTTATCAATTACTACAAACAGAATATTGTGTAAGTTTTATTAGTAGAGCACTTGAAGAAATTAAAAACTTTGACACATTTAGTCCAGCTGATAGAATAGCTATTGTTGATAAATTAAGTATTTTTGCAATGAAATATTTTGATACACCAGCTGGAGAAACTTATTTGGACCAAAGAAGTTGTTTATTTGTCAAAGGATTAAATATTAATGGAATGTGTTCTTGGCCAAATAAAGAAAAATGCGAATCTTCATATAATTGGGAAAAAATTGCAAAGCAACTAAAAAATCCAGATTCATATCAAAATGATACTCAAAATGATATAGATGTAACTTATGTTGAATGGCGTCCCGCTTATAAAGTTGACCCAGCAACTGGTAAAGATATTATTACTGGAATTGAACCACCTTCTGCATGTATTCAAGTAAATCCTAATATTAAATATGAATGCTCTGTCACGCCTGGTTTAGAATACAAACAACATATTCAAGCTTGTAGTTATAAAAAGTCATATTGCTGCGAAAGGGGTATGAGTTATTTACCAAATGAACAAGGAAAAGAAATTGGTACATGTTATGCTGGTTACGTAACAGAAAATTGCGTAAACTATGGTGCGTATGGTTCGCAGAGATCGTGTAACACAATCCATTCACCTATAGTAGGATGTAATTAAAAACATAAATAAAAGTTACAGTAAAATTGGTATCTTTTTTTAAAAACAACCAGGTGGATAGTCTGGATAAAATAGGTTCTAAAGTTTTTTAATTAACATCTCTAAATTAGAAATAATCAGAAAATCCAACTCCATTAATTCTTCCTTGATTTAAATCATAATTAATTACTAAATCAAATAGTAAATTTTTACAAGATTCATCTAAAATTAAATTTTTAAAATTATATTTTTCTGTAAAAATTTTCAAACTGTCAATAGTATTTTGCATTAAATAAATACCAATACTATTATTATAATATTTATAATGAAACATCATATTAATTGGATTAGGATATATTTCTTTTAATTCATTAATTAATTCATCTTTATTTAATTTATAATTTGATAAAACTTTTTCTAATTCATCGTAATTGAAAACTCTTGAATACATACTTTCTACTATAATTTCATTTTTATCTATATCATAAGTATAATTATAATGAGTAGTGTGATTTTCGTTTGCTAATACATATAAATGTAATTTATTATTAAAAGAAGAATCTTTTAATTCTAAATCAAAAGAAATTAAAACAATATTATATTTATTAAAAAGATTTTCTATATTAGTATTTATTTTTTGATCAAATTCATTTAATATAATATTTACATCTTTTTTAAATTTATCGTAATTAACATTAGAAAAATTTGATTCATCTACATTTTTACTATATAAATAAATTTCAATTCTATAATTACCATCTTTATTTTTAATACCATAAACAATATTTTTTCCAGTTTTGTTTCTTATATTTTTTAGTTTATTTATTAATTCATCCTTGGCTCCAATAGATCTTAACATTTTTTCAGAATGTTCAAATTTATTTTTAAAAAATCTAGATTTAAGTACATTATAATCAGAAGGATGAATCACAATATCATTAGAAGGATTAATTACAATATCATTAGAAGGATTAATCACACTATCATTAGAACTGTAAGATTTTTTTATCGAAACGGAATCATCTACATTATTAGAATAATAAAAATTATAAATAAAATACAAAACTAAAATTATTAATAAAAATATTAAAATTATATACATTTATATTAATACTGAGATTTTTTATAATTAATTAATTTTTATTGTATCTTTCTTATAAAAAATTGCAAGTTAGAAACAAAAATATAATCTATTCAATAATAATGAAAATTATTGCTTGGAATATAAATGGGATTCGTTCTTCTATGAAAGGTAAAGAATTATATGATTTAATTGAAAATGAAAAACCTGATATCATTTGTTTTGGAGAAACCAAAATATCTTGTCCTTTTATTGATGTTCAAAATGAATTGAAAGATAAAATAAAAGGATACAAATATAGATATTGGAGTCCTTGTAAAACTAAAGGCGGTTACAGTGGTACTGCAATCTTTTGTAAAAAGCAACCAGATAGTATTATTTATGGATTAGATGATATTGATGAAGAGGGTAGAGTAATTATATTAGAATTTGAAAAATTCTTCTTGTTACACGTTTATACACCAAATTCAGGAGAAGAATTAAAAAGATTAGATTACAGAACGAAAACTTGGGATAAGGAGTTTAGAAAAAAGGT
>Ga0136644_10001014_pt1 | contig 22418 bp, 24 predicted proteins | sample C_130820_EF_Meta_FD_94780 | JGI IMG/M metagenome (GOLD analysis project Ga0136644, IMG submission 94780) | Freshwater microbial communities from Lake Croche, Canada to study carbon cycling - C_130820_EF_MetaG (v2) (version 2) | ecosystem: Environmental > Aquatic > Freshwater > Lake | place... | reverse complement strand
TTTATTACGTGCAGTTAAAGTGATCCTATTGTGAACACGGGCCAAGATCTTGTTAAAAATAGATACCTGTTTCAAGTCGCGTTTTTGACGATTTTCAAACAAATCGTCGATGTTTATCTTTCCCGTGGTTTCTTGGTCATTTACGAATAAAAAACAAGACATATTTTTGTGCGGGGGTTTTATACAATACTGTTTATCTGTTATATATTTTTGCGAAATAAAAATATATAGATTTTAGCGGACACTATAGCATGGCATCAGAAAACGAAATAGTTTTGGAGGATTTGTCCAAGAATGGCGTTTTATTAGGGATGGATGAAAAAATGGCACAGAAAATGGAACCAAAAATGATAACGAAAATTGAACATTTGGTGATACCGGGAGGAGGCATTTCCGGACTCATTTGTTATGGAGCATTGAAAGAGGCACAGCAAAACGGCATATGGGATATTTCAAATATAAAAAGCATCTATGGAACTTCAGCAGGTGCATTGTTTGCAGTAATCTTGTCTCTGAAATACGAATGGAAGATCTTGGACGACTATTTTATACGCCGACCTTGGCATAACATTTGCGATTTCAACATGTATTCCATCATTGGGTCTTTCCAAAAACGTGGTATTTTCGACATTCATTTGGTTCGTGGAATTCTACAGCCCTTATTTGGTGGTATGGATATTCCATTATCCATTACAATGGCTGAATTCTATGAAAAAACACAGATTGAAATCCACCTTTATACATCTCTCATGAATTTCTCGAGTTCTACTACAAATGTCCAAGAATTGAGTTTGGTAGATATATCATATAAAACACATCCGGAATGGACCGTTATAGATGCTGTATATGCATCCTGTGCATTGCCGATATTTATGAGTCCCTTGGAAAAAAACGGCGATTATTATGTAGATGGCGGTGTTTTCCTAAACTATCCTCTTGGACCATGTGTTTTACAGGAAAATGTGGATCCAAAAAGCATTCTAGGTTTCCGTAAAATAACAGATCGTCAGGACACTTTATCCGAGGAGTCCACTTTGTTTGATTATATTTTGATTCTGTTTAACAGAATCTTTCGATTTATTTTGTCCAAGAATGAAATACACAAAATAGATCACGAAATAGCTATAAAAACACCGCCGGTTTCAATATACGATTTGTATAAAATGGCGTCCAATGAAACCGCTCGTATAGAATGGATACAAACCGGTGTAAATGCAGCTAAAGAGTTTATTGCAAAACAGTTTGTGTGAATTGTATCAAAGTATCGTTTGTAATCTTGGAATCGAAGTCAATGCGATTTCCATCATTTACCAATTTCAATGTGGGATAGGAATCAATGGCGTATTTTTGAATGAGATGGGAACTTTCCCCCCCTTCTTCTGTGCAATCCACGTCAATACATTTTATTGTCTTTCCGTTTATTTCTTTACCGTCATATCCTGCCTTGAACTTTGCCCATTCTGGTTTAGCTTTTGTGCAATGAGGGCACCAGTCTGCGTAGAAGAAATAAATCAAAACGGGGTCGCTTCGGTCATTCATATTTGCCATATTTTGTGTAGATTTATTTGCTATAGCGGGTTTTGCATACCATTTATACGCAAAATATGCGGCCAATATGAAGATGATGATCATAATTACGATCAAAATCAATGTCTTTATGCGCGGTGTAAGCAAATCATTATAAAGGATCTTTACAATAGATGTTTGTGTCATGGATTTATATTATATTATACAAAGAGAATTATTTAGTAATATTTAGACGCGAAAATATAAAGTCATATGATAGAGGTGGGGTATGGTAAATAAAACTCGTAAAAATAAGGTACGTTCAGTTTATACCCGAAAACATTATGATAGTAATGATGGTATGTTAACCACAGTTTGGGGCCCAAGTACATGGCATTTACTACATACTATGAGTTTCAATTATCCTGTGAACCCGACGTGTGATGATAAACGTAATTATAGGGATTTTGTATTGAATTTGCAGAATGTTTTGCCTTGCGGTAAATGTCGCAAGAATTTGAAGAAGAATTTTAAGAAATTGCCCTTTTTATGGAAACATATGGAATCGCGGTACACTTTTTCTAAATACGTTTATAACTTACACGAAGTTGTAAATAAGATGTTGAATAAACAATCGGGTCTTACTTATAATGATGTTAGAGAACGTTATGAACACTTTAGAGCCCGTTGTTCACAATCTTCTAAAGAAAATGTGGGTTCACCAAGCACTGGTTCGGATCCTTCACCAAAGACAACGACCGGTTCGGATCCTAAAAAACAGGATCCTTCACCAAAAACGACGACCGGTTCGGATCCTAAAAAACAGGATCCTTCACACAAGGGGTGCACGGAACCTATTTACGGAGAAAAATCAAAATGTGTTCTCAAAATTGTCCCACAAAAATCAAAATGCGACACATTTCAAATGGATAAGAAATGCATCAAACGAAGAGAACCTACACTGTAAATATGTGATATCACATCTGACAAACTAGTAAAAAATAGATATACTATATATCTGATATATAGTATATAGTGTGTATAAAATATCATATGTCTGCACCACAATCAGGATATCAAAAAATGAATATACAAACTGTAGATAAAGATGAAACGATCGTTAGTCCCGCCATTGTTGTAGATGCATCTGTCCAAGAATCAAAGGTTTGTAATTTAGACGAATCTAATTTTCCATCAAAAAAACGAAAGTCTAGCAAGTCTATACCGTTTTGGGGTATGAACCCAAATGTGCTATTAGATACAACTTATGTATTTGAATTATTCCCAATAGAATCAATGACCTATGAACAAAAGTTGAATGCTATTTCGCGTATGGTTATTCTTCTCACAATTATATCTTTTTTGTACTCACAAAGTTATCGTCTATTAGCAATTTCTGCATTTTCCCTACTCGCAATTTGTTTATTGTTTTATGCACATCAACAGACGTGTGCAAAAGAAGGATTCGGTGAAGGAAATGAAATAGCAATAGGAAAAATATTGGAATCCCATGGGAAACAACGTGATCCTGCAAATACTTTTGTTGCGCCGAGTATTCAAAACCCACTTAGTAATGTACTCATACCAGAAATTGAATATGACCCTATGAGAAAACCCGCACCACCTTCCTATAATACAACAGTAGAGGCCGATATTTTGCAAAAAGCCAAGGATATGGTTCAAAAGGCAAATCCGGATCAACCTGATATAGCCAAGAAATTATTCACAGATTTAGCCGATGAATTTGAATTTGAACAATCGATGCGTCCTTTTTTCTCAACCGCAAATACCATGGTACCCAACGACCAAGGCGCATTTGCTGAATTTTGTTATGGAAATATGGTGTCTTGCAAAGAAGGTAATATGTTCGCTTGTGCAAGAAATGATATGGCGAGATACAACAATTACTAGAGTATTCTATTTACCATACGATTATTTTGTTGTTATAATGTATTAGTGTAGTATATATAGCTATCATGTCAACCGTAAAAGATTATACATTTTATAATGTGGACCGAATCGATTCGGATGCTACATGCAAAACCCAAGAATCTGTGCAAAACATGAATTATGCGAATTATACGACAACCAACTTTTTCCGCGAATTTCCTTCCACCGCTCAAATCGATTTTGCTACATCACAACCCGTTATCATGCCTAACTCTACCTTTGGTGGAAGCGGCGTCGGAGTAAATGTCGACGTGGATTCTATCCTCCATTTGAAAACGGAACAGGAACGAAGTTTAGGGAGATTGCAATTGATGCAACGACCTTTTACAACAGTCCCCTATTTAGGAAGAGGATCGGCTGATCCCGCTTTAGAGTTGCGATTGCTAGAGGGTGAATCTGTGTTTGAACAGAAGAGCACATCCACCATTATGTCCAAGAGTTTTATGGGATACACATTGTATCCTACGAGTAGCAAGATGAACGATCGTGTCCAAGATCCAAAATACACTGTAGAAGAGGTCGCACTCGATGGTTGGGTTCGCGGTGGTTCATCCACACGTGAAATGTCGGATGATCCTTACTTGAAACAGAACCACAGACCCGCTGTTAATAGTTCTTATTAGGCAATAATGGTATAAATAATTATTAGAATGATACAATACAAGTGTGTATTTTATCACTCAACCGATCATCCATACAAATATACCTGTTATGTTTTACAATATTGAAAAACCCATATTGGAGTATTCGAATGATCTAGAATATCGCCAATGTATGCGTAGTTTGTTTTGCATGATATCGCCCGAAGTAGAAAAAGATGGAATGGACGATTCCTTTGAAATTGATGAGATAACTCGTGATGAATTGGATTATGACGAATCGGCCGCATCCAAGATTCTCGATTTTGTTTTCGAGAAAACCTTTGAAAACGCACTATTCCAAGAATTGTACGATATTGCAGCGGCGAAAATGATCTCCATGGATCGATCCATCGGTCTAGCCGTTTTGTTTTCTTATGATTACATGGCTCTTTTTCACAGGTGTTTGTGTTGTTATTTTACTAACCCAGCCGACTTTAGCGAAACCTCGGATTCTTATGTATGTTTGAAGAAGAAGATACAGTGAATAATGATATACAATAATATCTAGTCTATATACTAACTATATACAATACAGTTTAGATACAATATACACACATGGCATCCACTAGTAATCGAAATACACCCGGAAATTATTGCATGGAACAATGGACGAATAATAAACAGTCCGCGTATTCAACGTACGAACCTTACGGTGTAGCTAGTCCTCAACTATTGGCCGGAGATGGTCTCATCATTGGACATATGGGCAGGGAGACTATGTCTTACAATTCCGAGGACATTGAATCGTATTTGTTTGGTATTGGATCGACCAATTTAGTAAAACCCAAAGCCCCCGTTCAACCTCATTTCAAAACTTTGGAATCATTGTCGATTATAAATCGTTTGCCGTTGATCATGCCGAAACCATTGGAAGTTCAAAACGATCAACGCCAATATCCTATGCAATAAAATTGATATTTGATGACATACACAATCTATGTTATCAAACCGACGAACGAACAACATGTCTTCAACTACCAAACATATGTCTTTTGCAGAAGCCCAGGCTATCATGTTGCCTTTTATGTTGACCCATTTTCAGTTCAAGCAACATAACGGTGTGCTTTATATGAAGTGTAAAGATGGTTGGAAAGTATTCACTGAGAAAGTTTCAAAATTAGACCCTATCTTTATAGAGGTTATTCACATAGACGACAAAGAACACATCGAACAAAAAGAAGCGATAGGTCTCGTGAGAAATTCCGTGAGTCATTTTACAAAATTCCGAAAAAGTCTGCGCGTCTATGCCATGGAGAGAACCCCAGACAAGGTGTATCATCAAGGCGATGAACCCGAATCTACTGTGGAATATGATGATTTATATGTGGAGGAGATTATAACACGTATATTGCTTCCTGAAGAAGAAGTGTTGCAAAAGATTGCTGAGGAATTACCCGTCATCTTGACGAACGAACGTCTTGCAACTGAAATCTATACTATTTGTCATATGACGTGTCTAGCATATGTTCTCTTCACACTTCGATCGCAAGTATGCGATGAATTTCATAGCAAGAAAAGCATACCAATCAATAAAAAGGGTGGATTCAAACCAGTGAATCCGTTAGACGGAGATCATTACAAAGAACACATTTACTTAGGGAAAAAATCTTATACATCATTGACTGGTGAGCAGGGTGTTATACGTTGGTCTACCGAGACCGCATTGTTTTACTTGATTCGGTCTCTGACACATGACAATAACGTTCCAAATTTAGTAAGAGCAACTGATCACATTATCGATTTGATATATGATCGATCGGATAAAGGGACTATTTACCGAAGTGATTGGAAATCTGAATTACCGGTTTTGCTAAGCGACTCTACTAATGTATTGACGGTATCAGATAAACATGTGTTGAAGCAGTTCCCAATATGGACCAACCGTATTCTCGAGAAGGTAGATGCTAATCTGATACATATCGGCGCAATATGTTCAAATGGGTTCTTCAATGATCGAACTAATATAATGAAGGAGAAGGCTAATATCAGAAAAATCGTATCCAATTATCCATTCATGTTATAGAAGTGTATACGTGAATGAAAACCCCCCGCAATTTGTGCAAAGTTAATGTCTATCGGTATAAAATTGATATTTTGTTGATATGCATGTTTTTTTGTATATCAACAGAAAGGTCTATAATAAAAATGCGCGCAGCTATACCATGGAAGTCGCCTTTGCAACGAGCTTTACATGATCAAGAACAGGTCCAATCTGTTCTGGATCATCATCTACAGGAGGCCGTTGCTCCCGTTATTCCGCCACAGTTTTGCGATAACTGGTCGATTATTTACCAATGCGGTTTGATAACAATGACATTGATCAGTGCTGCTGATTTATATTTTGTACTCTATAGTGATTATGATATTACATGTTTAGGTCGTGGATATGATTTATTTTCGAGTCTTACCCTTTCTGCCGCAATCGTATTCTCTAGTGTGCTTTTATATTATGCAACCCGTAGTTTATATGCGCGATATAATGCGAACGATAACTTTTGGATTATTATGGCAAAATTCCTGGTGCGATCTTTCTTGCTTATTTGGATTATGTTAGGTGGATCATGGGTTTTATCCCAGGCCGAGAATCCATGTGATATTACATTCTATTTGTATTTGCAAATATCATTTTCCGTGAAAATTATGCTTGTTATTTTCGAATTTGCTTGGTCGTTGAAAACTTGTCCCAAATAAAATGACCAAAGTGAAACGACCAAGTGAAATGACCAAATGAAATGACCAAATGAAATGACCAAATGAAATGACCAAATGAAATGACCAAATGAAATGACCAAATGAAATGACCAAAGTGAAATGACCAAAGTGAATACAGAAATAAAATTGAAGAATATATTTGTATTTTTCTTGAACGCAAACCAAACATACAAACGTATTGAAATATGAGCGCAACTATTATTCCTTGGTCTTCGTCGAGTTTGCAAAACCCTCTGAATGAACCTCCGAACAACGACGACACAGTTATTGATATCCAAGATGCAACAGAAGTGTATGCTATTGTAGACCCAGTCAATCGTCCTGTGGATGGGTTCGGTAATTCTTGGATATATCAATTAGGGTTGATCTTGATGTCTATGACCAGTATGACAGATATCTATATTTTGTGTAATCAATCGGATGAAATCAGTTGTTTTGCATATGGATCGACATTGACATACAATATGATTGTATCTGCGGCGTGTATTTTGATTGTGGCAATACTGTATTATTATTCTTACATAACCGCGATCGAAGGGTTTTTGGCTAGTTATTGGGCGAAGGTTGCCAAATATATGATGCGAACTTTCTTGATAGCTTGGATCATAACAGGTGCGATGTATATTATTGGAATAACGCGGAATCAATGCAATTCCGGTATTTATCTATATTTACAGGTGTCTTATGTCTTGAAAATTGGTCTTATGATATTAGAATATACATGGGTTTTATCAAGTTGTCCTGTGTAAATAGTGTAAAGGGTGTTTATAGGCTATCAGAGGTTTTTACACCATTGCGCATTTGAAATGGGCAAAGGTGTAAGCCAAATGTCTACAAAAACACGGATATCCCTTAATTAAATTTTACTACTATTTTTACCATTTCTTTTTTGATGCATTTGCATGCAGATACGGAGAGCTCCTCGCGCTTCTTTCGCGTTTTCCCATTTTCGCCTACAATGGTGAGCTCGGCGCGCTCCTCCTCGGACATGCGTTTCTTGGAAATGCTATTGCGCTCATTCATATCTGTTTCGATTTCTTGGTAATGGTTCTCGATGTAATCGATGATGTTGTTTTCTATTGCCCATTTGAAGAAGTTTAGTTGTCCTATGGTGGTTTCCATGAAGTTTTCTTCGTCATAGGGGATGGAGATTCGTTCCCAACGGCAAAAAGGGTCGAACCGGCGCTTGGAATAAGCCTTTAGTTTAAGCTTGTAATCGTTATATACCTTGAAACGTTCTACGCCGGTTAATGCGGTTGTTAGCTCGTAGACCGTATAGTATTTCTTGGAATAATTGGTAACAAACCAATCCACGATTCTTAGAGAAATCTTGGACTCGCCGTTGATGATTTTCATCATACGTGAAAGATGCTGTTTTTCTTTGTAGAAATCCATGAGGTTGGTTAAGAGGAGGTCATTTTGGGTATGAATTCTTTGGTTGGAATATGACATTCTTTGATGTGTTGATGTTTTATATGGATGGTTATAGAGGCCGAGGTTTAAATATATTTTCTTTGTAATTGTTATTGTTTATCTACCGATAGACATTAAATGTTAGATAACAACCTTTGTCTCCAACCTCTTGAAATAAAACCCTTGATAAGCAACGGGTTTGTCCAAGGCTTTCGCCAAAGTTTTATCGCTCATGGACAGTTTTCGTAAACAATCATATTTACATACAAATTCTCTTACTAATTGATGATGTTGATCATATTGACCAACACCTTCTTTGTACAAAATGGGATCGCAACCTCGATTGCGCAATTTGAAATCTTGCTCCTCCGATCGGAGGAGCAAGATTTTTTATTAATATACATTATTTGCAACCAATCTTTATAATAACGCTGCTGCATTATGCTAAGAAAAATCTTGCTCAACCGGCGGGTTGAGCAAGATTGCAAAGAACATAGTTAATAGTCTCTAGCTATTTGACAATTTTATAGTAAACCAATATTCAAATAAAATTGATTCCTATATAAAACAATATATTAATAGTATTATTCGTTTTTAATGGAAGAACTTACCACTAAAAAATGCACGACATGCTCCAAAGAGTATGAACTCTCCCATTTCATGGGGATGAAAAACAATATTACCAAAACCTGTAGTAAGTGTAGAGAAATCAATCGAATCAATGACGCAAAACGCGACAAAGAACACCGTAATGAAGTTGCACGTAAAAATGAGGCAAAACCGGAAAGAAAACAAGTGAAACAAGCGTGGAATGACAAGAATCACGATAAAGTATTGTTAAAATCGATGAATTATAGACAAAGAAAAATAGAAAAAATAGGTATAGATCAATATTTAAAGGAAAACGCCGAACAAACAGCAAAATGGCGCGAAAATAATAAAGAAAAGATGGATCTTATAAATGAATCCAAGAAACGAAACAAGACGATTCAATATGGTATTTATAAACGATGCGCAAATATAAAGAATCTAGATTTTGAGATATCTTTTGAAGATTATGAATCTATTGTTAGCAGTCGATGTTATTATTGCAATAGCATGGAAGAAAAAGGATTCAACGGTATTGATCGTAATGATCAAACAAAGGGATATGTAGTAGACAATTGTCTACCTTGTTGTACAATGTGCAACTACGTAAAAGGATCATTACATTCATATGGATTTATAAAACGTATTGAGCATATTTTGACACACCAGGGTTGTATTCAAGGATCGTATTATCCAGAATGTTTTGCAGATCATAAAAGTGGGTCGTATAATGTCTACAAAACTCGTTCTGAAAAGAAACACCTAGAATTTCAATTGACCCAGGAAGAATTTCTTCAAACATGTTCAGACTCATGTTATCTGTGCGGTAAAATAAACTCAGAAACGCATACAAATGGATTAGATCGTCTTGATTCATCAAAAGGATATACCATAGACAACATAAAATCATGTTGTGGTGAGTGTAATTATATGAAAAAAACGTATGATCTTGATAGATTATTGAAACATTTATACGCTATACATCTACATTTTGGTCAAACTGTAGATCAATCATTCTCAGAACCTTTGCAAAATAGGATGATTGTATGTAATGATGGAAAGAAGTCGAAATCAGAATTACATGCTGAATCCGAACACCGTAAAGCCACAAAAAAATTGGAGCTTATAGAAAAGTATAATAACGAAGAATATAAGAAGATCAAGGCTAACGTTCTAGCACAAAAGCGTCTCGATAAAATATGAACCATAGAATAAATCTGAAATCTGTGGCATTTCAGATTTATTTTTATTTACTCAATTTGCATTGAATAGAAAAAGATAAAATCATGCATTTTTTGTGAAAATACAAAAACGTTTAATTGGAATAGGCGCTCTACTACCTCTAAGTTTCCCTAGAGGGATGGACTGTATCTTAACCCGACTCTGGCTGCTTAGGCCTTCATCATCGAGCGACTACCGTTCAGTCTCTGACGGCTAACCGTAGACTAGCAATTACAAATCGTCTTTAGGTTATTACCATGCGGATTGCCCAATCCTTAACATTATTACTATACCGGAGTTCTATTCTCCGCCATATACTGGTTTCCCAAGTATACTTAGTAGTTAAGGCTCTAAGGGTGTCCCCGAACAACAAGTAGTCTTGCAAGCTCTTACAAGCTTACTAACAACAGGCTATTAATGCAGGAGCCAAATCGAAGTTATCCACAAACATTGCCTGCTTGTTTGTGGCGTGTTGTTTTTCTGCGCCATTGGCAAATTCTAAAAACAACTGTAGTTGTTTAAAGAACCGGACCAAAACGCCAGCCATTCCGCTCATCACGCGGAGCACGTTATAGTTGGTAGCATAAACACGGACCTTGGCCGTGGCAGTTCCGGCAACTGTTCCGGATGAGAGGATAAGTTGCAGTGTGGCGTTATCAATTCGTGAGAAATTGCACGACCCGCTGGGTTGATGCTCTTCGGGGCGGAGGGCAAATGAGTACACGTTGATACCAGTGTCGGGTGCGCGGGTGTGGTGTTGGAAGGGTTGAACAACGTCGAAGTAAGATCCTTCGCGCTCGGAGAAGCGGTCCTGTCCATTGAGCTGGAGCTTGGCAGTGACAACAGGGTTCTCACCCCAGCAGTGCATGTCAAGGGCAGTCTCGGCCAAAACGAAGGTTCCGGCATCAGAGACGAAAGATCCAGAGGGGGCGGAACCGGCAGCAGCGTCGAAGACGTTGTTGGGTGTGGGTTGCCACTCCTGAGCTGTGCCAACACTGGGAACATCACCAGCTCCGGGCATCTGGAAGAGACCGTTGGAGGCAATGAATGAACTAGCACCTGATGTCTCGGCGGGTCCTCCGAATGCGTGGATGGCGTTGGGAAGAGCATCGATGGCATCGGTGTAGTTGAAGGGCTGGGCACCAAGAGTCTTGTAAAGGACGTTGCCACCCTCGAGGGAAGAGCAGTAGTCAACGTTGGCATCGGGTTGAACAACCCAGATGAGCTCCTTGCAAGGGTGGTTGAAGTTGAGCTTGATCTTGTTGGAGGAGGATCCAACAGACTCATCACCAGTAAACTGGAGCTGCTCAATGAGGTACTCGTGGGGGTTCTGTGCCATCTTGCGGCGCTCATCAGTGTCCAAGAAGATGTAGTCAATGTACAAGGAGGCAGCAACAAGGGATTGTTGGTAAGCCTGGGAGACAGAGACTGTTGAGCTGGTGGCAGCAATGGAGGAGACGGCCCACAAGCACTCACCAATGGGGCGGAAATCAATGTTGATCTTGACCTCGTGATACTGGAGGGCAATGAGAGGCAATGCGAGACCAGGGTTTCTGTTGAACCAGAACAACAAGGGGATGTAAAGGGTGGTCTCGGGGAGGGCATTGCGTGGGGCGCAAACCTGGGCGGGTCCACCGGCGGCGGCGCAAGGTCCAGAGACGGCGGCGAAGGTGGGGTCAGTGATGTAGGTCAACTGGGTGGTGTTGCCGATCATCTTGAAATAGCCACGGAGTTGCTCAGAAGACAAGGTCAACTGGTTCCAGATGTGCATCCAATCACCATATTGGCGATCGATTCTCTGGCCTCCAATCTCAACCTCAACCTGGGCGACGAGCTGCTCGCCAATGAAGTCCAACCAACGGGCATAGACATCACCAGTGCTTCCCTTCATGGATTGGTTGATCTCGGGGAGAGTCACCTGGAGGTATGTGCGGTAGCACAAATCACCGTTGCGGCTGATTGTGCATGTCACACGGCGACCGAAGTCAGCCTGTCCAGAGAAGGTCTGCTCAATGGATTCCATGGCAAAGTTGGTGTGGCGTCTGTAAGACACCTTCCAGAAAGTGATCTCGGGGGTTCCGGTAAGGAACACGTCTTGGGCGCCATAGGCGACTAGTTGCAAAAGGCCTCCTGCCATTGTTCTCGCTTTATAACCTTACAATAGAAAATAATTTCGGACAAATGAACAAAAATAGAAAATACAAGTCCAAGAAAAATAATACAACACAATACATATTTTGCTAAACAATACGTATTATGATAATCCATCAGTGTGTGAATCAACATTTTCCACATAGTATAGACAGAAAATTTTATCATCAAAGTGAATCGTAAAATGCCTAAAGAATCGGTGATAAAAATGGTCCATCCTATCCATCTTTGCGTTTTTTCGCTAAATTCCATAAAGATCCAAATCCACCAGCCTACACAATCTTCATACACAATCTTCCTATACAATCTTATATTTTTTGGTCTTTTTATATTCACGATTGCCCAAAGGTATTGCCTGATCATTAGAATACAGTTCCCGTCCATGATGTTTTAATATAAACCGGATAATACTTAAATAACTGCGTTTGCATGCACTCCGTCCATTCACTCCAAGACACCCACTAGATGGATAGACGCGTTTTATTTCAGGACTTAAATCTAATATGCGGTTTTGCAATTCTAGGTTTTCATCCAAATCGGTCAATAGGAACGTATGATCGCCATTAAAATTCAATGTATCTAAAAGGGTTTCAAAAATTCGCGTTTGATCTTCTGAATACTTTATATTTTTTTTAATATCCGGCATCCATCAGATGAATGAATACTATAGATCACAGAGTCGATCTATATTATTTTCAAGTGTAAATATATTCTTACCTAATATCTATTTCCGATTTTTCTTGGTAATATTATACCAATATTTACCCCGTATTTTCTGTGTTCTTGGTCGATAAATTGCTAAATAGAAAAACTCTTTTATATGGTACATCAATTTCTTGGACACTTGAATATCCAATTCTTTCTCATGTTTCGATTTTATTCTTGGACCTACAAAATATCCATGATCAATGAACCAATCGTACAAACGTTTATCCCATGAAGATCCATCTATTTTTTGTCCAAGACCGCGCCCCCCAATATTTGCAATAAACGATGACCCAATAAATCGGCGAATAATCTCATTTATGGATAAACTGTGAAAATATGCCTTGGGTTGTATGTAAAACACGCGCGAACCCTTCATTCTTGGAAAATACGTATTATCAATAAAACAAATTTCGGCGGATTTCGCTGGCAATAATGTGCAACGTATCAAATCTTGGACAGTCTTCGTAGCGGTTGTTCTTTTGGGTTCTGAAATCACACGGTTTATTTTGAACGCACCAATAATTTGATCAAACAATCCTTTCATTTTCCCCTTTGTTTCAATAAAATGGATTATCATTGTTGTCCAAGATTTCGAAAAAACATTATTTGTATAGAGATAGACATTTCCGCACTGACCTTTCGTTTTTTTATAATATAGAAATTCCAAGATAGTTATAATACCATATCGCAAAAATTCCGGATATAAATCCAAAAGTTGATTCATATATTCCTGGGATTCAACAAAAGGCTCGCCGGTATCTTCTTCAAATAATTGCGCGATTCCCATCCATAATACTCGTAATTCAGAAAAAGACCCTAATGTTTCATCCAAATCAAAAACAAAATGCTTGGATTCTTTGTGTATTCGATTATTATCATCCGGATAATAAAACCCACCAGAATATATTTGTATTGGACTAATGCATTCGTTTTCTAAATTCATCATATTAATACAATATTATGTGTTTTATTTAATGAATTTTTGAAAACCCTATCTATATATCAAAGATATATAATCTACACGCCGGTGGATCCAAACCCGCCTTCTCCACGTTTTGTTTTCTCGAAGAAAGATTCTGGAACAAGTCTTACCAAGATGGGACGTAAATCGGGTGCACAAATTTGCAAAAGTCGTGTAGATTTTTCTACTGTATAGGACGATCCCGACACTCCAAGAAAGCGAAATGCACCCATAATCCAACCTCGATACCCACTATCAATAATACCTGTATGATTTGCCAACATAAGTGGTGTCTTGGACATACTCGATCTAGGATATACGTAATAACCGGTTGATTTCCATAACCTAGATGTTGTTTTGTTTTCATCATATATCTGCATCTCCGCCTTTATTCGATAATCTACAAATGTTGCATTAACACTTGAAAATACGTGAGATTCGGGTGTCAATAAATCAAACCCCGAGTTAGGATAGTCATCGTTTCTCACTGCATCGTTGTGTTTTTCAACATGCCTTGTATATTCTGAAACAAGTTCCGTGTTAGATGCATCTACGTACAAGTATAATATGGCTTCGTTAACTGTACCTTCAACAAAAAATGACATTTTCAGAGAACACTATGAATGAATATGAATATTCAATAAATAGAATAGATTATAAAGACTATTCTATTTATGTGGTTTTACAAAGAAGACGCATGATCGCGTTTATACTGATTCCAAGATAGGGTTTTACTAACTACAGGAACAATACGCGCGCTTTCATGTTCCTTATCTAAATTGTCCGCACGTTTAATCGCGGAATCCAAATAAAGTTCTTTCAAAATACGACCCACCAAAACCGATCCCTCGTGTTGATCAACCTTTTCATCTTCAATCAATTTCAAAATCACTAGCAATTTGGACATGATAGTTAGATCAAGTTCGTCCTTCATTATTTTATTAAATAAATCAGTGTAGTTATTGTAGAGAAAACTGGCTTGGGCTCTAGCCATAACTAAAAACCCTTCTGGATCTACACTTCGAATCGTTGCATTTTCTATCTTAAGGGTATCCAATCTACGAATATCATCGCGAATTAATACACTGTGCTTTAACTTACGAATATTTGATGTATTATCTTCACATTCGGTTTCATTGATCAAACGTTTCAAATTTAGACGTTCTTCTGATGTAATAGCAGACATTTTAAACAAAATTACTATATAATACTTGATATACTTTGTTTATGTATATTTTGCGGCAATACAATAATACAATAATCAAAAATAATGAATAAAAATACAATAAAAATCTACCAATAATAGTGTAAATAGTATACATAGAATATGCCTACTGTAGAAGAGAATATAAATAAAGATACAACAGAAGCAATAACAAACCCTACAAGGGAAACTCTATCAAAAAATGCATTGATTTATTTTATACCTCCCGTAATGAATAATTTTATGCAGTGGGGAGAAACCATTATGGTTATAGTTTTCATTTTAGCATTATTCTTTGTTATTTTACTATTATACGTGTATGTAAATTTAAATGAGTACAAAACACGTATTAGTGTAATTTCTAATGCAGCATTGTTTGGACAAGACCCTCAATCTATGTTCCAATATTACATTAAAAATGCACAGGCTGAAAGTATTGCTACTGCCATGAATAATATACAGACTACAACACAAGACATTAATGCTGAAACATATAGATTGAATGATAAGTCTACCTTGTTATCTAGACAAATGGCAAATGATGTACCTAGTTCAAATGCAGAATCAAATAGTTTAGGAGTTTCTATACAAAAAGGCATATCACAGATACGTGATACTATTTCAAAATTAGGCGGAGCATTCGTATTGAATAACTATATGAATAAAGGTGCTGTACAAACTACACAATCTCCAAATTAAGAGTTATCCGTGCTTTTGTAGCAAAATGGCTACAAAAAATGTGGATTTCTCTATATGTCTGACTTTACAAAAAATTAGCGGGTTGTATTATATGATAAATACGTAAATTATAAAACAAGATGAATAGTATTGATAATGTAAAGTATATACCAATTAGTTATTATACATATAATTCACATAATCTATTCTTATCCACTACAATTACAATTCTTTTTTCTGTATTTTTTGCTATATCCTATTTAGCATTTTCATATGAAACATCAAATAAAGCCGATGTTTGCAATCCTACTTTTTATTACGGAAATGCGTGTAAAAGACAGATCGCAAAAACGGCTTTATTAGATCACAACTTTTTAAAAAGAAAGCATGAATATTATCTTGCGGCAAGTAATAATAATAGAATAATCGATAAAGACGCCAATAATAATTCTACTGTCAGTGATACGGTATCTGGGTATTTGACGGATAACAAAGAATTTAATGAAGCTACTATACAAGAAATTGAAGACATCACCGATGTATTAAATTTGATTGCGACTAAATATTTAGGCAATATACAGCAATTCTTGGCTTCATCTACACAGAGTACTTCTGAACCCGTTATAACTGCACTAAATAATATTCCAGGTATGATAGAGTCTATTCAAAATAAATTAAATAATGCAATCGTTGAGCCAGCCTCGGCAGTTTTTGTTTCGCCCTTGCAAAAATTATACAAGGCATTATTGAATGTCAATACAGTTCAAAATCAGTAATTGACTTTTTGTATACATTTTTATCTAATAAAAATGTATATTCAATAGAGACACGTATTATAGATGAAGTTGTCCATCGGTTTTTACATTGCCATTGTCATATTATGTATTGTTTTAGCATTGTCTTTGTCTACTACACACAATGTTTCTCCTTATTCATCCAATTCTATGTTTTTGAATCAAACAAAGTTTGAAGGATTCCATGGTCTTAGACCCGTAAATTATTCAACTTATCCCAATAATCTAGCAATTGACGCTAAAGATAGATTCCTAATAGCAGATACATCCGCAGAAAAAACCGCTCAACGTGTATGGGGTCTTGACGGTCTCTTTGGACCATATGATGCTAACGATAATACATTGGATATATACTCAAATACAAAATCTTCGTTAACATGTGCGAATACTTCGTCGGGTTTAAGTAATTCTACTGGTTATTTGTGTTTGGATGATAAACAGATCAATCTTCTGAAAACCAGAGGAGGAAATCAAACTGGATGCCCTTGCCAAATAGGAAAATAATGTATATTCTACCCGTATCCATATCATTTGGTGAAAGTGGTTTCGCAATAAACACAATAGCATATTGTTTCTGATTTTTCAGGATGGATATCTATTGTATCATAAACCTTACTATGTGGACAAGACTCATCTATATATTTTTGTATTCTTTCATAGATGTCGCGATAAACTATGTCTTGTTCAGAATCATGAATATACGATAGAGCCTGTTTTGCCTTTACCATTGCATAAATAATAGAAGGTATTGTGGGTTTGTTTTCGGGGTAATTGTTTGAATCATTATCGTTCACATCAAGAAAATCCATTACACTATAATGAATATAGGTGATAATCCTATATTCATTTCATTATATATTTTTGTATATTCTATTAATACCAATATGGTCTTAGCAATACATTGCAAGTAAACTCTGATTTTGGTGTCGTTCACTCTTGATCAATACTTCAGCATCCTTTTTTCTCACAGTAAATGGAAACTGGACCTCCATATCCATTTCTTTTACAAATAGATTTTGCCCGGGTTTCATGAGTCGAAAAAGATTCAATTTCGTGTGAATAATCTCTAGACATCGCTTCAAATTACGAACACCGTCTTCGGATTTTGTCATGCCTTCATTCTTTATAATGGCCTCCAGTGTTTCCTCTGGAATAATAACATCGCCATCATTGAAACTAACCTGTTGCCGAATCTTTGGCAACAAATAATTTCGGGCAATAATACTCTTTTCCTTTGCATCATACCCCTTGGTTTCAATACGATACATACGATCTCGCAAGATAGGGTTAACCTTGGATTCATCATTATAACTAAAAATGAAAAGACATTTGCTTAGATCAAAGTCCACTTCCGAAAAGTATTTATCGTGGAATTGATTGTTCTGTGTTGTATCCGTTAAGTGTGTCAAAATACCTATGATTTCTTCACCTCTAGGTGTATCCGATACTTTATCCAATTCATCAAAATAAATCACAGGATTCATACACTTACTGTCAATCAAGATTTGCACAATCTTTCCCCACATACTTCCTTCGTATGTATAAGAGTGTCCCTCCAAAAAACTGGCATCTCCGGTTCCACCCAATGCAATGAAAGAAAATTCGCGACCTAGGATCTTACTAATTCCTTCCTTCACTAAACTGGTTTTACCGGTTCCCGGAGGACCTTTGATCGCAATAGCCGATCCCATAGCGTCTGGATTTGTGATCCATTGACCCAACATCTGCATAATTTGCATTTTAGCGTCTTTTAATCCATAAACACAGGTATCCAATGTATTCATGGCATTTTCCATAAATTCACTGCATTTCTCGGTTCCATCCGTAATAGAAATAGACAGGTTTTTATTCACAGAAAAAGGTACGCGCATAAAAGTATCCACCCATGTTTTGAGTTTATAATATTCCGGATCGCCGGGTTCCATTGAACGCAACATATTCAACTTTTGCATAACTGTAGCCTTGTATTTTGCAGGAATATTCGAATCAAGAAGAGTCAATCGGTATGGTTTTTCAATGTGAATGCGATCATTGATTTCTTTGAGCTCTTTCATAACCCGTATTTGTTCCTTGTGCGAAAGTTTCTTCTTGAAATAGTCAATTTCACTAGTTGGTCTATCTTCTCTATTGACGAGTTTATAATATTTTTTGGCATTCTTCATACGCGCTTTTTTCACGAGTTTTTGGATTGATATGCGACACTCTTCAATCGCATGTAGCAAAATCTTGCTTTTGGGCTTCATTGCCAATTTATCAAGTAAATGCTTCTTGAGTTCGACCAATTCATTGTATTCGGCTTCTACTTCAGTTTGTATTTTTTCCACGTCATCAGAATCACCATCTTCTTCTGCATCCTTGGAAGAACTATGTTTCCCCTTCTTTTTCTTTGACGATGATGATTGATCCGATTTCTTCGATTTTTTTCCGCCGTTCTTCGACTTTTTATTCGATTTCTCTTCTATTGGGTCGCCCGATTCTTGGATCGACGAAGGTAATAGAATTGGTGTATATGTTTCCTTCATAAATGTCTTCTCATCATCACTATTGCAGTCATCCTCTGCGTCCGCGTCATCACATATTGCATTTTCATCTTCGGCATTTCCATTATCCATGGCCGTAAAAAATATACTGAAGTTTTTAGCAGGATCATTGTCTGCGTCTTCGTCATCATATTCGTCGTAATCATCCTCATCGTCGTCGTCTTCGTCGCTGTCATCTTCGCTCTCGGTATCTTCGTGTTTTGATTTTTTCGATGATTTACGAGATGATTTTTTCTGTTTGGATTTATGTTTCTTGGATGTATCCTTCTTTTTGGAAGCCATTTTTGAATCTTGTTTCACCTTTTTGTTGATGTAATTGGATGGGAATAAAGCAGCAATAGTCTTGCGTAATTCGTGTGGATGAAGCTCAGAGTCATCATCCTCATCGTTGTCTTCATCTTCATCTTCATCACACTCGTCGTCATCTTCATCCTCGTCTTCTTCGTCTGAAGATTCCAGTTTCTTTTTATTCAATCTCTTTTTTTTGGGAGGAATATAGGTTGAATCGGAATTGTCCTCCTCTTCATCATCATCGTCATCTGATTCAGAACAAGTTTCATAATCATCTTCTTCGGAATCCAGTTCAATCATAATATTTTCAACCTCTTCTTCGTCGTCAGAATCAGGTTTACGCGGATTTCTTTTCAAATTCTGTTTTTTATTGGAACGCATATTGTACTTTTTCCCCTTCCCCTTTGCAGAGTCGTTCTTTGATGAGAAAGGCATAATAATACAAGGAAAGGCAATACGATACTATACTATAACGGTTTGGTTGGCTACAATAGATAGTGTAATGGGTTTATACCTTTTACGAGATATATTATATTGACATATATTACAATAGTTTGCACTGCATAAATGCAGTGCAAAAAACTCCGTCAAATCATTATTGTTGCGAATAAAGTTGATAAGAAGAAAATTGATCCCGGAGAACTATAGTTATTAAATGAATATAAAATCTAGCATTCTATATTATAGTAGTATCATGTCGTCAAAAAAGATGAATGAATACAAGGCCCCATCCAAAATCATTGGAGTTCAATTTAGTATTTTGTCGCCGGATGAAATACGCAAGAACTCGGTGGTGGAGATAACGTCGAGGGATACGTATATTAATAACAAACCCGTAATTGGAGGTCTATTTGACCCCAGAATGGGTGTTTTAGAACCAGGTACGATTTGTCCGACGGATGGAATGACCTATATTGATACTCCGGGATACTTTGGACACATCGAATTAGCCCGCCCCGTATTCGCCATTCAACATTTGAAGGATATTATGAAAATTTGCCGATGTGTATGTTTCAAGTGTAGTAAATTGCTCATTAGCAAGAATCAACACAAACATATTCTGTCTAGACCCGCCGATGATCGTTGGACCTATGTATCCCAACTCGCAGCAAAAGTAAAGCGATGTGGTGATCATACCGATGATGGTTGTGGTTGCAAACAGCCCGACAAGATCAAATTGGAAGGTATGGCGACTCTCTTTGCAACGTGGGAAAACATGGACACATCGGGCGAAGATAAATCCAGCGATAAAATCAACATGAAATTGACACCCGAAATCGTCTTGAAGATTTTCAAGCGTATTTCTGACGATGATGTACATTTTATGGGGTTTAGTCCGGTTTGGTCTCGTCCCGATTGGATGATTTTCCAGGTCTTGCCTGTGCCTCCTCCTGCGGTTCGTCCTTCGGTGAAACACGACGCCCAGCAGCGTTCGGAAGACGACCTGACACACATTTACAGCAATATTATTAAAACCAATAATATTTTGCGAGAGAAGTTGGCAAACCCAGATACACATGTGAACGTTGCTGAGAATTGGTTTACCTTGTTGCAACACTCCGTTGCCATGGTGGTGAACAATAAGATCAAAGGTGTTGCTCCTATGGCACAACGATCTGGCAGACCTCTGCAATGTATCATGGGTCGTCTCAACTCCAAGAATGGTCGTATTCGAGGCAACTTGATGGGTAAACGTGTTGACTTTAGTGCGCGTTCCGTTATCACGGGTGATCCCAATTTGTCTATCAAACAATTGGGTGTTCCTATGAAGATTGCCAAGAACATAACCAAACCGATCACCGTAAATGATCGAAACCGCGACTTCTTGATGAAGTTGATCGAGAATGGTCCTGACGAATACCCGGGTGCGAAGATCTTGGAACGCCGCAATGGCGAACACATTTCTCTGAGATACGTTGACCGCGGTTCGATTCGTTTGGAAAATGGAGACATTGTCCATCGCCACATGATGGATGGAGACGCTGTTCTCTTTAATCGACAACCCAGTTTGCACAAAATGTCGATGATGTGTCATATTGTAAAAGTCATGAAGGTTGGAGACACCTTTCGTATGAACGTTGGTGTAACCCGGCCATACAATGCTGACTTTGATGGGGATAGATTTTGTCCCCAACAGGTGGCTGCTTGTTAAGTTGTAGACAATACTTGACAAGACAAACAGTGTAATGTCTACTGATCTATACTTTTGATTGCATAGGAGTATAGTATTAATATAACCATCTAGTCTATTCGTGTAATTAACGTAAAGAAATCTCTCTATAATAATTATATTACAAATGATATTGAATAAACATGAAGCCGACAAAGTAATTGGGGAAATTTACAAAATAACTAATATAACAAACGGAAAATCTTACGTTGGACAAACTCGTAGTCATCGTCTTAATCACGATAAGTATAGGCCTTTTGGATATATGGGAAGGTTCAAAGATCATGTTCATGAAGCAAACTCTTCAAAAAAGAACAAATCCTGGTATTTGAATTCAGCATTATTGAAATATGGTATCGAAAACTTCACATGCGAATTACTTCACACATGCCCTGTGTCTGAATTGAATGAGCATGAAATCGATTATATATCTCAATATAACACCAAATTTCCAAATGGTTATAATTTGACAACCGGAGGACAAAATTTCATAATGAAAAATGGACCTGAAAAATCTATTGAAAATGTTATTGTCTTTCCAAAACCTGTCAAAACTTGCCCAAAAAAAAGTGATTATACCAAAAACTTGATATCTGAACGGTTAAAGGAGTCTTGCAATACACCTGAACATCGAAACAAAATGATGAAATTAACCCAGATACAACACGCTGATCAAAAGTTTGAAAAATTCAAAGATGTTGTTATAGATAGCAATGACATAGAAAAGTATATACGTCATCGTATAAACCACAAAACCAACGAAGAATTCTTCAAAGTTGTCATTGGAAAAGTAAAAACCTCATTTGTCGGTAGATATGAACCAATATCAGATAAAAAAGAAAGAGCCAGAGAATTTATACGTGAATTAATTAATAGGCAAAATACCTTGT
>Ga0136644_10001011_pt1 | contig 22439 bp, 20 predicted proteins | sample C_130820_EF_Meta_FD_94780 | JGI IMG/M metagenome (GOLD analysis project Ga0136644, IMG submission 94780) | Freshwater microbial communities from Lake Croche, Canada to study carbon cycling - C_130820_EF_MetaG (v2) (version 2) | ecosystem: Environmental > Aquatic > Freshwater > Lake | place... | reverse complement strand
TCATAAAACCCGACCAACGGTTTGGTTTGTGCGTGGTAAACCTCTAGGCGTTTCCGCACAATTTCTTCGCGATCATCATCACGCTGAATCAATGCCTCACCGGTCTCATCGTCTTTGCCCTCATTTTTAGGGGGATTAAATTTAACGTGATAGGTGCGGCCACTGGCGGGATGCACTCTGCGGCCCGACATGCGTTCAATAATTTCTTCGTCTTGCACATCAATCTCCAGCACCCAGTCAATAGGCACACCGGCATCTTTCATAGCTTGGGCTTGGGGAATGGTGCGCGGAAAGCCATCGAATAAAAAACCGTTGGCGCAATCGGGCTGCGTGATGCGATCTCGAACTAAGCCTAAGATGATGTCATCTGAAACCAAGCCCCCACTATCCATCACTTGTTTGGCTGCCAATCCCAATGGGGTACCGGCTTTAACTGCTGCACGCAGCATATCTCCCGTGGAGATTTGAGGTATTCCGAAATGCTCTTTGATAAACCCGGCTTGTGTTCCTTTGCCGGCGCCCGGGGCACCTAGAAGAATGAGACGCATAATGAAGGAATGATTTTTAAGTTGTTGTAATAGATTACCGAAGGACGGCTTATGGATTAAAACTACCTCACCGCGCCCAATAGGTCAATTTGCAGGCGCACACGGGCCAGATCATCAGGCGTATCCACCCCCCCTTCTGGGGCCTGCTCTACCTGAACGCAGCTTAAAATATAACCATGATGTAAAACCCTGAGTTGCTCTAATGATTCAGCTTGCTCAGTCACTGGGGCTGGCAATGACGCATAAGTTGGCAAAAAATGGCGGCGATATGCATACAGCCCCACATGGCGTAATGGCGGATGGATTAAAGGCCAGGCAAAAGGGGCTTGATTAAACGCATCCCGCGGCCAAGGAATCGGGGCACGCGAAAACCATTGCGCGTCCCCTTGTGCATTCAGAACCACTTTGACTACCGCGGGATTCATGAAAGTCTCCAAATCATGAATGGGGTGAACAACGGTTGCCATGACTGCATCAGGACGAGCGGCCAATCGATCAGCAACGCGTCTGAGTAAATCCGCAGACATTAAAGGTTCATCGCCTTGCAGATTCACCACAATGTCTTCTGCACTTAACCCCAGCAAAGTGGCGGCCTCAGCGAGCCGATCGGTTCCCGTAGTGTGGTGCTCGGCAGTCAGTAAAGCAGTGAAACCATGCGCTTGAACCACATCTACTATCTCTTGGCTATCGGTTGCCACTGCGACTATATTTGCCCCGGAGGCTTGCGCGCATTGGCAACAGCGCACCACCATGGGTAGCCCCGCAATATCCAATAAAGGCTTTCTCGGCAAGCGCGAGGAGGACAGCCTTGCGGGAATGAGGACAGAAAATACGGGCGTAGCTGCCATCAAAGCTCTAGATCTGGCGGCAACGCAATCGCTTCATCTACCAACATCACAGGAATGCCATCCTGAATTGGGAAAGCAATTCTGCAGGGTTTACAGACCAAATCAGATTCGGTCGTTCTGCGCATTAAAGGCCCTTTGCAAATCGGGCACACCAAAATTTCAAGTAGTTTGGGGTCCATCTCAGCTCTCCAGTTTTGAGTGCAGCCACGCTATTGCGCCCGTTTCTAGTTGCGCATGCAGTGAAACCACCCAATGACAGTCTAAATTCAAATCCAAGCATTTTACTGCATCCTTCTCCGTCATCATGATGGGATAAGGCTCAGGAAATGTCAGTTCATCCTCAGCAAAGCAATGATGATCAGAAAAGGGATGCGCAACCACCTGCATTCCATGTTGCGTCAGTGCATGAAAAAAACGCTGAGGATGAGCAATCCCAGCAACAGCGTGAACGCGATTCCCCTGCCATACAGACCAAGCTTGCTCAGAGCCAGCGGCCAGTGCATGCGCTTCAACAGTGGGGCGTGCCTCTCGCTCAAGCAGGGCATCTTGATTGAGGTTGCGCGCAGCATCACCTTGAAGCGAGGGATTGAACAATTTGGCTTTCCATTCTTGAAACGGCACCGGCGCAGCCATGCTCAGTTGCAATACAAATTGAGGTAATGCAGCCTGATCGAGCAAAGCAATCAGTGCGGGCAACTGCCCTGCTTGCGCCTGCTGTTGTTCGCCATGCCAAACTATCGCATCGACCTGGCTCAAACGCTCCATAGGCTCGCGCAATGGGCCAGCGGGAAGAAGCGCTCCATTCCCCAATCCCTTATCACGGGCAATCACCGCAAGCTCTATATCGCGATGCAAACCATAATGTTGCAAACCATCATCACATACAATGCAATCAATTTCGGGATGAGCCCTGAGCAGATGGCGTCCCACCGCACTCCGGTCCACCCCCACTGCAACGGGTACCTGAGATTGAAGGTAGAGTAAAAGAGGTTCATCACCCACTTCTGATGCGGACGAAACTGAAGTGACCAAACGAGGATGGTGTTCTGTAGCGCCATATCCTCGGGAAACAATAGCAGGGCGATGCCCCAGCCGCTTCAAGGCATCCACCACGGCCAAGACAGCCGGCGTTTTACCTGCGCCACCCACCACAATATTCCCTACCACCAACACGGGGACAGGCAGTCGTTTTATCGCTTTTTTTCCTCTGGCATAGGCGGCGCGCCTGCGCGACACAGCCCAATCAAAAATCGCAGCAAAAGGCTTTAAAAAAGCAATAGGGTGCGGACCATACCAGCGGTCAAGTAACCAGGCCGTAAATCGAGACTCAGCGATTCTGGGTACCTTGCGTGGTAAAGGTTACGCGGGCGATCCCCGCCCTACGGGCAGATTCCATCACATTCACCACTGACTGATGGGTAGCCTGTGCGTCAGCACTAATAGTAATCACGGGATCTTTACGATCACCTACGGCCTGCTTCAGCACCTCAGCGAAATTCTCTGGGTCCACAAAAGTCGCCGGCACTTGATCAACGGTGTATCTCCCAATTGAATCAACGGCAACCTGAATGACTGCAGGTTGTGCATGACTCTCATCCCCTGCTGCTTGAGGTAAGTTAATTTGCAAGGCGGTATAGCGGGTATAGGTAGTCGTCACCATCAAAAAAATGAGAATCACCAACAATACGTCAATCATAGGAATCAAATTGATTTCTGGGTCTTCGCGGTTTCGCCCTTTCTGAAAATCCATGATGTGGCTATCCCCTGCGATGTCCGTGCACAATTTCAACCAATTTCACGGCCTGCTGCTCCATTTCCACGATTAAAGTGTTGATACGCGCTCGGAAATGACGATAAAAAATCATCGAAGGCACCGCCACGATTAAACCAAAAGCCGTGTTGTACAGGGCAATGGAAATACCGTGTGCCAGCTCAGCAGGATTGGTTCCTGCAGGTCCTTGCGTACGAAAAATCACAATCATCCCCACTACGGTTCCGAATAAACCAAGAAGCGGGCTGATCGTCGCAATCGTGCCTAGGGTCGTTAGATAACGCTCTAGCTCAAGCATGACAGCCCGCCCTGCATCCTCAATCGATTCCTTCATGATTTCTCTGGAAGATTGTGCATTCATCATCCCAGCAGCAAGAACACGACCAAGTGGGCTAGACTGAGCCAGACGCTCAATCACTTCACTATTCATGCCCCTACTTTTAAACTGATCAAGAACGCGTGGGAGTAAATCTTTGGGTGCCACAGCACCCGAACGCAAGGCCCAGGTTCTCTCAAAAATAATGGCCAAGGCAATCACTGAACACGCTAACAAAAACCAACTCGGCCAACCTGCCGCTTCTAAAATGGATAACACAGCCAATCCCATCCAAAATTAATCACAGAGGTGGTCAGTGTACCGGAAAGCGAGGATTATTCAGTGGTTTAAAACTTGTCCACATTCTCTGTGGATAAACTTGTGGGAGATTGTCTTGGTGAGTGGGTAAGTGCATCTACTCAAAGGGTTTTTTTTGTTCCGGTTACTTTTTGATCGTTAGCAAAATAGTTATATTTTTCAATCACTTAGATCAGGCAAGCAATTGTCAACAAATAATATTTTTTCAAGTTCAAACGCCCCTCTCGAAACGGGGATAGTTTCATCCGATAACGGGCTGAATTCCTTAGGTTTAAGCCAACATGAGCGTGCAATATCGGTATCTGCCCTGGCTCGACTCATTCGGCAAACCATCGAACAGCGTTACCCGCTTCAATGGGTCAGCGGAGAAATTTCAGGTTTTACTCGGGCCAGTTCGGGCCATTGGTACTTCTCACTCAAAGATAGCGAAGCCCAGGTGCGCTGCGCCATGTTCCGAGGCCGCAACCAACGCATGAACTGGCTGCCTAAAAATGGGGATGCTGTGGAGTTACAAGGTGCCCCCACACTCTACGAAGCACGAGGCGAATTTCAGGTCGTGGTCGACCAAATACGACCTGCAGGTCAAGGGGCTTTATACGAAGCATTCTTGAAGCTCAAGCTACGCTTGGAACAAGAAGGTTTATTTGATCCCAGTCGCAAGCGGGCTCTCCCCACCCATCCGCGCTCAGTCGGCGTCGTTACGTCTTTGGCAGCTGCTGCCCTCAAGGATGTGCTTACTACCTTGGCACGACGGGCGCCTCATGTCTCGGTTGTTCTGTACCCCACCCCTGTTCAAGGCGCAGAAGCCCCTCCTAAAATCTGTGCAGCGATCCTGCAAGCCGCCCAGCGCAATGAGGTGGATGTACTCATCGTATGTCGAGGCGGGGGCAGCCTGGAGGATCTATGGGCCTTTAATGACGAGCACGTAGCCAGAGCCATTGCCCAATCCCCCATGCCTGTTGTCAGCGGGGTAGGCCATGAAACCGATTTCACCATCGCCGACTTTGCTGCCGATAGGCGTGCCCCCACCCCCACTGCCGCAGCCGAATTGTGTGCCCCTTCTAAAGAAGCGCTCCTTGATCAACTCATTTTGTTCAAACGCAGGATGACAAGGACACAGCACTATTACTTAGATCGCATGCGCCATCAGCTTCAGCGCACGCATCAAAACTTAAGCCATCTTGCTCGACGTCGATTAGAAGATAAAAGTTGGGCACTCGATCGGATGGCCAGTCGCTTGATTCACCCGCATCAGGCTATCTTGCAACGAAACCAAAACCTTGAAACCCTGCGCGCGCGTCTTCAACTTCAACATCCCAAAAATAAAATCAGTACGCTCAGAGCGGATGTACTCGCTTTACGTGAACGCAGAGGCAAAGCGTGGTCACGTAGCTTGGAGAAGCGTCATCACTCCCTTCTACGCTGGCAGCAGGCTTTGCACCTTCTTGACCCGGGTCAAGTCCTGCAACGCGGCTATAGCTTGGTCTATGCCCCAGATGGACAGCTATTACGTTCTCCAAACCAAGTACAAAAAGATGATCGTTTAGAGTTGGTACTCGCACAAGGTAAATTGGGTGCAAGAGCTGAACCGCTCTGAATACCTAAAAGGGCTTTGACTAATGGCAAGCTTGTGTATCTCACCGAGATACGCCCTAACTTAAATCTTTAACAGGTGGCCTGCGGCCATCAGGCCCCGCTGCATCGCATCATCCCTAAAGGGATCGATTTCGGCATCGCTGCCCAATGACCGCATCCAGGTCATCTGGCGCTTAGCCAACTGTCTTGTCGCCACAATGCCCTGAAACCTGAACGCTGCCGCATCCATCTCCCCATCCAAAAACGCTAAGGCTTGGCGGTAACCCACACAGCGCATCGAAGGCAAAGCGGGATGTAGCCCAGGATAGTCAAGGCGTAATTGCCTGCACTCTTCCACTAAACCCGCTTTCAACATCAAATCAAAACGCTGTGCAATGCGATCATGCAAAACAGAACGATCAGACGGCATCAAGGCCAGCGTTTTGAAATGAAATAAGGGAGCCATAGGATTCGTAGTCTGCCCATGAAAAGAAGACAAGGGCTGTCCTGTGAGCGCAAACACCTCTAAGGCCCGCTGAATTCTTTGTGAATCATTAGGGTCAAGTCGATCAGCGCTTACAGGATCGGCTTTTTTAAGTCTGTCATGCATCGCGGGCCAACCTATTTCTCTGGCTTGCGCATCCAATGCCGCACGCACAAGAGGATCCGCTTCGGGCATGGCATCTAAACCCTGCTTCAAGGCTTTAAAGTACATCATGGTCCCGCCCGCCAACACCGCGCGTTTTCCTCGCGCGTGAATATCGCGCACACAGGCCAAAGCGTCCTGACGAAAGCGCTCTACGGAATACGATTCAAGGGGCGATAAGATATCAATTAAATGATGTGTAATGCGTTGTCGTTCTGCTTCAGTGGGCTTGGCTGTTCCCGCATTCATCGCTTGATAAATCGCCGCTGAATCTACGCTGACAATTTCAGCATCGAAGCGTTCGGCAATCTCCAAGGCTAGTGCAGATTTTCCGGCAGCCGTGGGCCCCATGAGCAGCAAAACGGGAGGCGCATCACTCAAACTTACTCGCCTCGCATGAACCACTGATCTAGCTCTGCCAATGGTATGGCACGCCAAGTGGGGCGACCATGATTACATTGGTCCGCGCGTTCAATCCGCTCCATATCGCGCAATAAAGCATTCATTTCAGGTAGGGTCAGCGCGCGATTAGCTCGGACCGCACCATGGCATGCAAAGCCCGCCAGCAACGCATCTCGGCGCTCGGTGAGTACTCGGCTTGCTCCATAGTCTCTGAGTTCAGCCAACAAGCTTCTGATCAGCTCCGCGCTGGCTTGCTCATCAATCAACAGGGGTACTGAGCGAATAGCAACCGTCTCTGGCCCCAGCAGTGCGAGATCAAAGCCAAGCAATTTTAAGGTTGCATTGAACTCTTCAACTGCTGCCGCTTCTAGCACTGTAATCGCCATAGATCTTGGCAACAACAAAGGCTGACTGGGCAAGCCCTGTTCACCATAACTCGCCTTCAAGCCTTCATACACCACACGCTCATGCGCCGCATGCATATCCACCACAATCAAGCCTTGGGCATTTTGGGCAAGCACATAAATGCCATGCAATTGGGCAATGGCAAAACCTAAGGGGGGTGAATCGCTGTGAAGCGGATGCATCGCGCCTTCTTCACGCAAAGAAAACGCTGAGGCCTGCCCTATCCTCTCCTCATGCGCAGAGGCAGACCCCTGTTGTCCAAATAAAACCGCGTAGTGCGTATCGGGCTGCCGCATCGCCCAGGCCTGTTGAGTAGGTTTCCACTGCGGCGCATGGCCATCGCTGATACCGCCCGCCCCCATCGAACCAGCCCCTGATCCTAGCGACTTCAGACTATCTCCAGTCGGCAGCCAAGAATCAGCGTCTGTTACTCGCCCTGATTGCTCTTCTGTTTGAACCCAAGCACTCAAGCGCTCAGCACTCGCCCCCGGAGAAGTCACCGCCAAAGCTTGTTGAATACTCTGCAGCACAAAGCGATAAATGGCTTGGCTATCTCTAAACCGCACCTCGGTTTTAGCAGGGTGTACATTCACATCCACCAAGGCCGGATCCAACTCCAAATACAATACATACGATGGGTGCTTCTCATGATGCAGAACATCTTGGTAGGCTTGACGAATGGCATGCGATAACACCTTGTCTCGCACATAGCGGCCATTTACATACGCATATTGCGCATCTCTTGAACTCTTTGCGGCAGCGGGTCTTCCCACCACACCGTACAAGCGCAAGCTTCCAATGGTTTGATCCAGCGGCAAGGCAGCCAGCGCAAAATCCTCCCCCATCACATCGCCCACTCTCGCCGCCAGACTGGCCTTGGGCCAATGGCGTGTGAGGCGCCCGTTATGATGAATGGTCCATTTCACTTCAGGTCGCGCTAAAGCTAAGCGCGCCAGTGCTTCATCGCAATGACCGTATTCAGTTGCTGCCGTTTTCAAAAACTTACGGCGCGCCGGAGTATGGGCATATAAATCATCCACCATCACCGTACAACCTTGAGTGCGCGCTGCAGGTTCAATCTCACCCATGCGCCCCCCCGAAGACCGAATACACCAAGCTTGCGTATCTTCTTCGGTGCGCGTTAAAACACGCACAGTTGCAATTGCAGCAATACTCGCCAAGGCTTCACCCCGAAAACCCAAACTCGCCACGTGCTCCAGGTCTTCTAGGGACCCAATTTTGCTGGTGGCGTGCGAGGTCATCGCTAACAATAAATCGTCCTTAGCAATACCGTGGCCATCATCTTCTACTCGTATTCCGCGTATTCCACCCTCGTCAAGAAAAACAGAAACCTCTTTGGCGCCCGCATCTAAACTGTTCTCTATCAACTCTTTCAAAGCAGAGGCCGGGCGTTCTACTACCTCGCCTGCAGCGATCTGAGCAATCAGGGCGGAGCTTAAAGCCTGAATACGTCTCATGGTGATTTATTTTTAACCGAGGAGGACAAACGCGCTTTACCAGGAGGCGGGTGCGCAATCACATATCTTTTCAAGCCACGTACCAAGGTAGTGGCCAACTCATCTTGATAGCGTTCATCCGTTAAACGTTTTTCATCATCGGGATTGGTGATGAATGCCGTCTCTACCAAGATAGAGGGAATATCAGGGGATTTCAGCACGGCAAAACCTGCCTGTTCCACTTCGCCTTTGTGCAAGCGATTTAAACCACTCAGTTCTTTCAGAACATATCGCGCAAGACGCTGACTATCTTGAATAGTTGCGGTTTGTGAGAGGTCAAATAAAGTCTGAGCCAGATACGGATCACGGGCATGAATATTGACCCCACCAATTAAATCTGCCTGGTTTTCTTTATTCGCCAACCAACGCGCCGCAACCGAACTCGCGCCTCGCTCAGACAAAATGAATACCGATGAACCTCTTGCTTCTTGATTGATAAATGCATCAGCATGAATCGATACAAACACATCCGCTCTGAATTGCCGCGCCTTAAGGGTTCTTCCTAATAAGGGAATAAAGTAATCCCCATCCCTGACCAATACCGCCCGCATTCCTGGCTCTGCATCTATTTTTGCTTTCACCCGTTTTGCGATCGATAAGGTCACTTCTTTTTCCAGAGTTCCACCTTCACCGTGCGCCCCAGGATCTTCCCCGCCATGTCCAGCGTCAACCGCGACAGTCACTAACTTACTCTCTAACAGGCTGACCGGAGGGGGCTCACTGGGCTGCCCTTCTGCGGGCTTTGCACTGGGCTGCTTTGTTTCTGATGATTTGTTCTCTGGCAATGCACTCTCCAGGGTTTTGTTCTCGCCCGCTCTCAATTCGGCAGGCTTATTCTGCAGAGGTTTGGCGCTCTCTTTAGATTCCAATAGGACAAGGATCGGATCACTGACCTCTCCTGGATAAATATCAAGCACTAATCTATAGCCATAATCCCCTGCAGGCTCAAGCAAGGAAGCCGAAGGTTTCACTGGAGCTTTAAGATCCAATACGATTCGCAAGGTACCTGGTTTAAACCGCCCCACGCGAATGGATCGCACCCAAGGGTCATCCCCTTTGACGCGGCTGGCTAAGCTATCGGTCACCGCATTAGGCTCAATCCCTTCAATATCTAATACCAGTCGGTCAGGCGCATCAATCGCAAACAAATTCCATTTAATAGGGCTGCGCGCTTCTAGCGTTAAACGCGTGTAGTCATGCGCAGGCCAAAGCCTGGCCCCCAAAAGAGAAGGCAATACCGAGTTCGTTGGGCTGGCATTATTGGGCGAGGCGGGGTGATTGATACCAGGCACAGTCAAACCCGTGCTGCCAGAACCAGAATCCAAAGGGGCGGCAGGCGCAGCACAAGAGAGCCCGGCTAAGAAAGCCACCAAAAAAACAAATCTGAATAGATCAGTGTTAAGCACCGTATTGGATCTCTTGATGCGGTATGCCGGGTAAATCTTTTGATATAACCAGCCCTTTTTGTGAATAGAGTGACACGACACGGCCTTCGTCAACGGGAAACCACTGCACTTTAAGATCCGCCGGTGGCAACCAACGCTCCGCGCGATCCGGCCATTCCACAATACAAATCGTATGATCATTAAAGTGCTCACGAAATCCCGCCTGATCTGCCTCAAGCACCTCATTAAAACGATAAAAATCAAAATGGCACACGTCAAAGCCATCAAAATCATAGTGCTCAACCAAGGTATAGCTCGGGCTTTTCACGCGTCCTGTAAATCCCCAGCTCCTGAGCATAGCGCGAACCAAGGCAGTTTTACCGCTTCCCAGCGGGCCTTCAAGCGCTACCAGCGCTCCGGGCAACAACATAGGCACCAATGCCCGCCCCAAGGCCTCAGTTGCATCGAGGTCAGGCAGGCAGCGCCACACTGCATCAGAAGGAAGGGAAGGATTGGATAACACGGGTATGTATGCAATCACACAAGCGCTGCCCCCCGCAAGCCTAATAGGCTAAAACTTATCTATATACTTTAACAATGAACACGCAACGCTCACTTGAAGAGGTACGCCAACAGCTTGATGAAGAAGCCCACCGCTTGGGATTTTCTGGGCTGAGGGTCAGCGCGCCGGATTTAAGCAAAGCGACAGAAGCGCTGAAAGCATGGCTAGCGGCCGGCTATCATGGTGAGATGAAGTGGTTTGAACGCAATCATGAAATGCGCGCTGACCCACATCAACTGGTTCCAGGCACGGTACGCGTGATCAGCGTCAGCCTCCCTTACCTTGCTGAAAACGGCGCCCCTGCTAAACAGATCCTGCAAGACAAAGAACGCGCCTATGTTTCTCGCTACGCCCTAGGCCGCGATTATCATAAGGTAATGCGCCATCGCTTAGCCAAGCTAGCGCGCACCCTGAGCGAATTAACGGCTGCGCCCCCAGGACGCGTATTCTGTGACAGCGCCCCCGTGATGGAAGTAGAAATTGCCGCGCAATCAGGCCTTGGCTGGAAAGGCAAACACACGCTATTACTTAATCGTACCGAAGGTTCATGGTTTTTTTTAGGGGAGATATTTACCTCACTGCCACTCCCCATCGACTCCCCCACCACCCAACATTGTGGTAGCTGCAGCGCTTGCATGGATGCCTGCCCTACCGGAGCGATATTTGCCCCGTATCAGGTTGATGCGCGCAAATGTATTTCCTACCTCACCATTGAGCATCCCGGCTCCATCCCAGAAGCACTCAGGCCCTTAATGGGTAATCGCATCTATGGCTGCGATGATTGCCAATTGTTTTGTCCATGGAATAGAGATCCCGAGCCTCGGACCACGCCTGAAGACTTTACCAAGCGCGAGAACTTAGACGCCGCACGCTTACTCGAACTGTTTGCTTGGACCGAACAAGAATTCAACGAGCGATTGGCTGGTTCGCCCATTCGCCGCATTGGCTATCAACGTTGGATTAGAAATATCGCTGTGGCCATTGGCAATGGCCCCAAAACAGATGCAGCCAAAACAGCATTACAGCATGCTCTGAACATTCACCCCGACGCCATCGTGAAGGAGCAGGTAGAGTGGTCGCTGAAAAAACTTAAGGAATAAATGGGATGGCTTATCCGCAGCCGGCACGACATCAACCTCAAGCTCAAGGCATCAACCCACCGCAATCAAAATCCTGTTGGCACAGGGCTAAAGCACTATTGAGCTTGATCATGGTGGTCGCGCTCACCCCGAATGTATTCAGCGGGATTCTGGATAACACACCTGAAGCAAGCAACCCGCTTCACTCGGCAACAAGCATACCCACGGCCTCATCCTCTCAAGACAAAAATGTCTTCCCTTCTGTAGAGCAAGCCTTCCAAGTGAAGTGGTCTTATGATGGCAAAGTAGTGCGAGGGGCGTTTACCATTGCACCTGGATGTTATCTGTACCAAGATCGTTTTAAGCTCACGCTCAAGCTTGCGCACCCAGACGCAGCCAATCCAACACTAGGAAATCTAGAATTACCAGCAGGTCAAAGCCTCATTGATCCTTATCTAGGCGGGGAGCAGTCCATTTACCGCGATTCGGTCACCATTGCGGCAGGCATTATCCCGAGTCCCCTTCAGCCCATACAAGACATACCCAGTTATCCCTCGCAAATCGAAATAGAAGCGATATGGCAGGGTTGTGCAGAAGCGGGGCTGTGCTACCCCGCCGTCCGCAAGACAATATATCTCAAGACAAGCACGGCTCAACCCTAGGCAACGGGCTCAGTCATCGAAGGCACCGCAGGAAACAAGGCTTGTCGGTAGTAGCGCAACTCTTCAATAGATTCATACACGTCCGCTAAAGCCTCGTGTTTGCCACTTTTTTTCACGCCTGAATAAATAGCTGGATACCAACGTTTAGCTAACTCTTTGAGGGTGCTCACATCCAGATTACGGTAATGAAACCAGTCCTCTAAGGCTGGCATATAGCGGGCCAAAAATCGCCGATCTTGGCAGATTGAATTACCACACATCGGCGAAGCACCTTTGGGTACCCATTCTTCCAAAAAGGCCAATACGCTCTTCTCTACTGCAGCTTCATCCAACACCGAAGCCCGCACCTTATCGGTTAAACCGGATTTACCGTGCGTAGATTGATTCCACGCATCCATGCCCGCCAAGGCTTCATCGGACTGGTGCACCACCCATACCGAACCCTCAGCCACGGTCTCTAAATTTGAATCTGTAATCACAATTCCAATTTCGATAATACGGTCGCGCTCGGGCACCAAGCCCGTCATTTCCAAATCAATCCAAATCAGCCGATTTTTATCCTGTGCCATAATTTTCCTAATATTTTAAGTAAAGCGATCATACTGATCGGTCTCTTCTTCGTATACCCTTAAACACATTGCATGACTGAACAAACAAGCCAAGTACATCAAGGACAGGTCATTGCATCATTTGGCCGACGCCATGAAGTCCGTGATCCTGATGGTACGGTTTGGAATTGCGTCAGGCGCGGGCGACAACAAGACGTTGCGTGTGGCGACCAGGTGCAATTTAATATCACGAGCAATCAAGAAGGTGTGATCGAATCAGTCCTTCAGCGCGAAACGGTTCTCTATCGTTCTGATGCGCACCGCCAAAAAATTTTTGCAGCCAATGTGCACTTAGCAGGCATTGTGGTATCCGGGCTTCCGCGCTATCGCGAAAACCTTCTCACCCGCTGTTTGGCCGCCGCCAGTGCTGCTCAAATGAAGTCGCTGATCGTATGCAACAAACAAGACCTCGCTGAAACCCAGGCCATTGCTCAGGAATTACGGTACTACCGCAATTTAGGCATTGAGATCATTACCTTGAGCGCCAAGCACAGTGTGGCCGAACTCACCACTCGCCTGAGCGGAGAGCACAGTATTTTTGTGGGCGAATCAGGAATGGGGAAATCCACATTGATCAATGCTTTATTACCAGAGGCGCACACCAAAACAGGGGAACTCTCGTCCTCGAGCGATACGGGTACTCACACCACCACGGCCTCACGCCGGTTTGCGTTTTTAGGAGGAGGGTCTATTACCGATTCTCCCGGGATGCAAGTATTTGGGCTCCAGCATCTCAACAAACAAGAAGTTGAAGCCTCTTTTCCTGAGTTTGCTGATGCCGTAGGAGCATGCCGTTTTAACGACTGCAATCATGATCAAGAACCCGGCTGTGCTTTCAAGGAACAAGCCCTAAATCATCCGCAAAGCGCGCAACGCTTGGAGTGGCTCAAAGAAATCGTGGCTGAAAATGCCCGCCTAGAACACTGGGAACGAAAAAACGGGTAAATAAGACGCTACCTATGAATGAAACACCCACCCAGCGAACTTAAATGCCAAACAAACTTGCCAAGGTGAGTAAGCCTAACATCACCACAGCAAACACCAGGGTTCGCGCCAGTAAGCCCTCAACATTTTCAAGATGATCCGCGCCCGGAAAATCTCCGGTACCCAATTCTCCGTTGCTCACCCCATACGGGAGGCTAGGCGCTGGCTCAAAACGCAAGCCTAAAGCCCCCGCCCCTGCTGCCAAAACAATTCTCCGTCCATCTTGTGTGGCCTGTTTGGTTTGTGTTTTCCAACAAAACAAGGATTCTTCAAAATTTCCCACCCCTGCATAAGAAAGCGCCGACAAACGTGCTGGCAGCCAATCCAAAAATTGCATGGCGCGCTGTGCAAACACATAAAACTGACTGTTATCACCCGAAACAGCAGTCCATCTTCGTTTTAATGCCAATGCCCCCACATACAACAAAGGTCCTGACGCACCGGGCAGAATCACATACCAAAGTAACGGTGCCAGAACCCGGGTATGAGCATGAAGTAAGGCCAACTGAATCGCTCTGGATGCAAGACCTGGCAGGTCAAATTCCCCCGGAAGCGGCGTGCCTTCCCAATTTTCTATTGCCCCCCGCGCTTCATTCAAACGCTCGGCCTCTAAGTCTTCTGCAATTTCACCTAAACGATCAGAAACCGTTTTAAAGTCAATCACTGCTCCCAAAATCAGCGTATCAATTAACCAAGCCAAACCCGCACCACTCAAACGCATACTCAGTTCATGTATGGCCACACCTAAGATAACAAGGGGCGTCATCGCAAGCCACCAAGCCAGCATTCCATGCCTTTCTGCGCCAGAATCCAGCACACTACGCAGCATTTGGCTCCATCGATCGAAAGGAGCAGACAAACGGTCACGGCGATTCCAGCTTAGGTAGTGTTCAAGAATTAGCGCCGAAAGTACGGACAAGAAAATCATTCTAAAAAACCAAAGGTCATAGGCAACACCGCCTATGACGAATTTAACACATAAAAAAAAACCCATCGGCACAGTGTACCGATGGGTTAAGCCGCTCTCGGAGGAGAAAATGAATGGAGATCGGGTCGAAGATCACAAGCCCGCATTCACACCCAATATAAAAGCATAATACATGCCATCTTATAGAAAATGCTTTAAGTCATTGATAGCATAGTTAATGATCCTTACCTCAATCATGAGTATCTGCCCGCAATAAGCCTTAAAATGCACCGCACTGGGTCAACATGGTTGAAAATGGAACCTTTTAGGGGCGTAGGCCCAGTTACTGTCAGGAGAGGTTGGATGCGTTCGGTGTTGCATTTCATACAAATAAGCTTATTGCAGGGCGTGCACTACTCCGCTGCGCAGGGCCGCATGCGCGTACTGGTCACAAGTACACTCTTTTTAATTGCAATCGGCTCAAGCTACCCCTGCCTTGAAGCCGCGCCCCTTAATTTGCAAGAAGCCCCGCCAAACAGCCGCAGTGCCTGGACCTTGGCGCCTGCAGCTAAAAAAGCACAACCCTCGGTAGTCAATATTTACACCACCAAAGAATTGCGCCTGCAACGTAATCCATTGTTTGATGACCCTGTATTTAAACGTTTCTTCAAAATGCCTGGTCTACCTGAAACCCAAACCCAAAATAGCTTAGGTTCGGGCGTCATCGCCACACCGGAAGGCCTGATCCTCACCAATAACCATGTAGTGGATTCGGCAGATCAAATTGAGGTGGCGCTCAACGATGGTCGGCGCGTGCCGGCCAAGGTGGTGGGGACCGATCCAGAAACAGATTTGGCGGTGCTCAAAATTGAGGCAAAAAATTTAACGCCCATCACTTGGGGTAAGGCCGACAGCCTACAAATCGGGGATTTTGTTTTGGCCATTGGCAATCCCTTTGGTGTAGGGCAAACGGTCACCATGGGCATAGTGAGCGCACTGGGGCGCAGCAATCTGGGCATCAATGTTTTAGAAAGTTTCATTCAAACTGATGCTGCAATTAATCCTGGTAACTCTGGTGGCGCCTTAGTGGATGCGAATGGCTATTTGATCGGGATCAATAGTGCAATCTATTCAAAGAACGGTGGGTCATTAGGGATTGGTTTTGCCATTCCAGAAAGTATTGTGCGCCAAGTCATGGAGCAAATTGTATTGCACGGGGGGGTGGCACGCGGTTGGATCGGTATTGAACCCCAAGACGTTCCCGCTGATGCCGCCGCTGCACTCGGTATCAAATCGGGCGCTTTTGTGGCGGGACTCGTGCGCAACAGCCCGGGAGATAAAGCAGGCGTGCGTCCCGGTGATATTCTGCTCAGCCTGAATGGAAATCCCATCCAAAACGCCGCCAACGCGCTCGCTCAATTCGCCAATACACGTCCCGGTCAAACCGTGCGATTAAAAGTGTTGCGCAATCAAAGAGAGCTCTTCCTGGAGTTCTCTATTGGTCGGCGCCCACGCGATTTAGACTCACACGACCTAGGCTAAAATCAGCCAAAAAAAAGGCTACGGTGCGCATCACCGTAGCCTTTAAACCTATGAAATGCATCTAGCCCGCCAGCACAGCAGCTTGCCATACCTTACGACGATAGCGCCCCCCATTCACAGGCACATGGCCCAAATGCTGAAGGCGCACTCTCATCCCAACCTCAGCTTTCACTGAAAACAGTGCACGCTCAAGGTCCGTTCCAGTTTGGCGATTTAATTTGCCTGAACCGGTATCTACATCTGCATAGAAAATACGGTAGTGTCGCCCTGCTGAATCGGTACGTTCTGTAAATCCGGTTGCAGCCAGAATGCCAGTACACACATATTCAGGCGTGACACCTGGCGGGAGTCCCTGACGATCGTCAGCAGGATCTACACCCGGCAAAGCGGCTTTAGGCTTAGAAGATAAAACCGCATCCTCCTTGTCTGCCAAAGCCAAATGACTGGGTGTATTAACTGCATCTGATTGAGAACGCTGTTTACGACTGCGTTTGCCACCCTTTGAAGAGACAGCATCGATCGTCTCAACAGGTTTAGGATCACCCACAGGCAGGCTTTCATGATGACCAGAAACCAGATCCATCCCGCCTGCTTCAATCAGCTGATTGACGGCATCGAGGGTATCCAACATAAAACGTCTGGCTTTACCCTCACGAGAAGATCCAATCTCTAACCATGCATCCGGTAGCTCTAGCCGCCCCCAAGGATGTGCGGGACCACTCACCGAAAAACGCATTTGTGCCTGCCCTAAACGTGCCCGCATCGCCCATGCTGCATCTCGCCCCATTCGGGTAACAAGGCGATTAAAATCCAGCCAGACCACACGACGCACGCGGTGTTTTTTCACTTGAAAGTGGAAAACGATTTTAAAACCCTCCCCCTCTCTCGTGTGAAAACTAGCAAGCGTGTAATCACGGTGACCAAAGGCTTCATCGTAAGGAGTATCCGACGCAGCACGTCTTTCCATCTCCTCTTTTTCTGAAGCAGAATCTTGGTTTACCGTATCAGTCATCGCCTGATCCCCTTCCGCATTGATCGGCCCAGACACTGCCGCCAAACGCTGTTCAGGAAAAGCCATGACTGCCATCGAACGCCATTGAGGCGCGCGCTTCATACACTTTGCTGTCATCCACCATATTGCTCTCATCATCATACGAACTAAAAAAAATACAATTTCAAAAGGTAACAAATACATATTCCAGCTCCTTATAAAAAAGCCAGATACACCTCTCCCGCCAAATAGCGGTAAGGTGCCATCTGGCGAGACTGTGTTGCGCTTCAGAAAATCTGTTGCACGTCACAAGAGGTCAGTGCAAAAAGCACTGTGGGTTATTTCTTTCCAAAAAGGAAAGCTGCCTTTGAAGACAAAAGTGATGCGCCACTAGTGTGTCTCTCTCCTCCCATTTTGGCGCGCACGAGAAAAGCGAAAAATTTGCGTATCAGGCTATGATCAGCAGTTCAACTCCTCACAATGCCGCCGCTCCTGCGCCCTATGCTCAATCCCGCTGAAATTGAATTCACTCCTCAAGGGCCGCGTTCGGTGCGTTATGAAGATCGCTACTTTGGTGAAGTTGGGGCCTTGCAACAGGCGCGACGCGTATTCATCCAAGGCTGCACGCTCCCCTCTGCTTGGCAAGGAAAAAGGCACTTCAGTATTTTAGAAACCGGGTTTGGCTTAGGCTTTAACTTTCTGGCTACATGGGATGCATGGAAACACGATCCCTGTCGTCCGGATCGCTTACATTTTTTAAGCATCGAGTGTCACCCCGTTTCACTCTTACAACTCACCCAAGCGCATGCCTATGAACCACAGCTTGCGCTGCTTGCCCGGCAACTCAGACGCAACCTGCCCCCTGCAATAGCAGGCTTACATCGCTTAGAATTTGAACAAGGTCGGGTCTGTCTCACCTTGGTTTACGAACAAGACGAACGGGCACTAAAGATGCTTTCTATGCCTGTGGATGCAATTTTCTTGGACGGCTTTGCTCCAGAACGCAATCCTGCATTCTGGTCACAGAAATTCTTAGATGGCCTCTATCAACAAAGCAAGACGGGTACCCAACTTTCCACATGGTGTGCGGCAGGAGAAATTCGCAAGCGGCTGACTCAATCAGGATTTGAGGTAGAACGCGGCCCAGGAATAGGCAATCAACAAGAAACCACGCGTGCAAGGCGAGGTGTTGCAAAGACGGATCAAGAACCCATCCTATCCTCCCCTCCAGCGTGCACGATGACCAACAGCGAAGTCATGGTACTCGGCGCAGGATTAGCAGGTACTGCGATCACTGAACGACTCATTCAACGAGGCTGTTACGTCTCTCTCATTGATGCCGCTCAAGGCCCAGGACAGGGCGCATCAGGCAATCTCGCAGGTATTGTTCGCCCCCTTGTGTCGCGTGACGACAACCGCAGCAGCCAATTCACACGTGCAGCGCTGCTGTATGCCATCCAGCGGTGGGAAAGGCTTCAACAGCAAAGTCATCCCGCCTGGCATCCCACAGGAGTCTTGCAAGTAGCGCGTGATGAAGCCCAATATCAACAGTGGTGTGAGATGGTGTTTTCCCATCCCATGCCCGGTGAATGGGTTCAATTACTCTCAAAAAAAGAAGCAGAACAGCGCTGTGGCTTTCCATTAAAACAGGGAGGCTTGCTGTTCCCGCAAGCGGGATGGGCTGAACCCAAATTACTCTGCGAGCAGGCGCTTTTCGATACCACTCATGCTCTGCGCACCCATTGGGGTCAAAGGGTGCATTCACTCAAGCAAACTAAAAACGGATCAAAAGAATGGATCGCGCTAGACCCCTTTGAAAAAGAAATTGCCCGCGCCCCTCATGTCATTATTGCCTCAGGCGCAGGACCACATATTGACGGTACCCTATTCGATGATTTTTTACCTGCTTCACTCAGGTCTCTTCAAAGACTCAGAGGAGAGGTCACGCACTTCAATCTTCAAAATAAGCCTATGCTGGATAGTGTGATTTGTGGCGAAGGCTATGTCTGTCCCTCGCCTGACCAGACGTGGAGTGTTGGCGCTACCTACGATGAAAAAACCACCCTCGACATCTCATCCAGCGGTATCCAAGAAAATACCGCTAAGCTCAAAACGCTCATTGGAATTTCAGCGAACCCTGAAGAAATTCAAGGCGGCCGCGCCAGCTTTCGCAGCGTGGCATGGGACCGGCTTCCCATTGTAGGTAAGGACCCAGAGCATCAAGGCCTGTGGCATTGTCGCGCACTGGCTTCAAGAGGTTTGGCATGGCACGGAATCGCTGCAGAACTCCTTATCGCTCAAATGGAACTAGCGCCACCCCCACTAGAAAAAATACTCTGTGAAACTGTATCCCCTCAACGCAAAAGCATTCAAAACCCCCAATGACCCCTCACCAATTGCGATCAGGTCCCAGCCATTTCGGACAAGGCCACCCTACGGGATTTATAATGCTCGATTAGTTTCAAATCTTTTTCTCTTTCACGCCCTATGCTGATCACCCACGCCGAAGCGATTTTGTTGCAAGTTCCTTTTGAGCACAAAAGCCCCCAACCCGCGCTCTACGGCCGCAGCTGGAAAACCTTTGATACGCTATTGCTGCGCCTGGAAACAGATGGAGGCATAGTAGGATGGGGTGAGGCCTTTGTATTCCATGCAGGAGCCGTGACTAAAAGCGCATTAGAAAATTTAGTCATCCCTAATTTGCTGGGCCGCGACCCCAGCCAAATCGTTCCACTCATGAATGACCTGCAGCGCCGATTGCATCTATACGGCCGCACCGGCCCGGTAGCGTGTGCGCTCTCCGCCGTCGACATTGCGTTATGGGACATCAACGGAAAAATGGCAGGCATGCCCCTATTTAGAATGCTAGGTGGCTCCACCCGTACGCACCTGCCCGCCTATGCCAGTATTCTGCGCACAGCGGAGGCCAGCCAAGCCACTAAAAACGTGGAATTAGCCCTTAAACGGGGATTTAGATCCATCAAACTGCACGAAATCGATCTTGATCCTATCAATGCGGCACGCGAGGCTGCAGGATATGAAATTCCGCTCATGCTCGATCTCGATGCCCCAATGAGTGCGAATGAATCCATCGAGTTTTGCCGACACTTAGCAGAGCTAGAATTATTCTGGCTAGAAGAACCCGTATGGCCACCTGAGAATTACGACGGCATTGCAGATGTCCGCACCAACGGTGGAATCCCTATTGCTGCGGGCGAAAACGCCGGTTCCGCGATGGACTTTAAGCACCTCATCACTGCCGAAGCCATCGATTTTGCCCAACCCTCGGTAGGCAAAGTAGGCGGAATCACAGAGATGCGAAAAGTGATTGCCTTAGCCAGTGCGTATAACGTAACGGTTCACCCGCATTCACCCTACTTGGGCCCAGCCTTGCTTGCCACACTGCATGTCAATGCCGCTGCGGGAGAGGATATGCTCGTAGAACACTTATTGATCGAGCCAGAAGCCACGCTATATGGCGCAGCAGTCAGACCCTTCAATGGTTCGGTTGCCGTGCCTCAAGGCCCGGGATTGGGGCTGGAGCCGGACATGGCCGTCATCGAGCGCTTTGCTGTTTAGAAATGTGCGCTACAGTTATCAATCAACTCACGTGCATGTTGAAGCGTAGTGGTCGTAATCTCAATCCCGCCCAGCATCCGCGCCACCTCATCCACACGCCCATCTTCATCCAGCACCGTAATACGGCTGATCGGGGCAGAATCCGTAGATTCCTTCGAAACAGTTAAATGGTGATTGGCCCACGCGGCCACTTGTGGAAGATGGGTAACACACATCACTTGGCACCGTTGCCCCACCTGATGCAGCAACTTGCCCACAATCTCAGCCACACGCCCACCAATACCCGTATCCACTTCATCAAAAATCAATGTTGGCGTCCGAGACACCTGAGCCAAGGCAGTTTGAATCGCTAAGCTGATTCGTGAAAGCTCGCCGCCAGAAGCCGTCTTGGATATCGGCGACGGGGTTTGCCCCTTAAAAGCCGATAAACAAAATTCAATTTGTTCATTCCCAAACGCACTTCCCTCAGTGATCGCCTGCATCTGCACGACAAACTGCCCATCGCCCATCGCTAGTTCATGAATGGTTTGCGTGACCACCTGAGCCAAACGTTCGCCTGCCTGACGGCGCTGCATCGACAATTCTTGCGCAAGAGTTTGATACTGAGCTTGTGCTTGATCGCGTAACTTGATCAATTTTTCTCGTGATCCGCTCATCTCCAGCCTTTCCAGCTTAGCCCGCACGGCGATGAGCCGTTCATGCATTTGATCAGGGTTCATTCGATAACGCCGGCAACAGGCCATCACGCGCTGCATCTGATCTTCCACCTCGGCAAGCCGATCAGGATCGAGGTCTATCCCATGCGCATAACGCCGCAAGTCTGAAGCGGCTTCTTCTATTGAAATCGCTGCGGATTGAATCAGCTCGCGTGCGCCCTTCAGTGCCGGGTCAATGTGCTCCAGCTCGAGGAATCGCTGAGTCACGGAATGCAACTGCGAAAGCACATCATCCTCGCCCTCAGAGAGGCGATCCACGCCCCATTGGCTAGACTCAAGCAAACTGCTGGCATGCGCCAAACGCGATTGCTCCGCTTGCAATTCCTGCCATCCTGCCGGGGTCAGGCTAACCGGTTCAAGGTCATCTCTTTCTCGCTGAAGATCTTCTCTTTCTTGGGCCAATGTCTGTTCACGCTTGGCCCATTCTACTAAGGCAAGTTCATGCTCTTGCCAAGCCTTCCAGGCCAATGAAACCTGTGAAACAAGGGCACTTGTTTCACCGTATCCATCAATTAAATTGCGTTGGGTAGCTTGACGCAGCAAGGTTTGATGCGCATGTTGTCCATGAATATCTAATAATCCCGCACCCAAAGCTTTCAACTGTTGCACGGTAGCCGATCGGCCATGGATCCAAGCCCTTGAGCGTCCCTGCCCATCCACATTGCGCCGCAACAGCACGGTATCGTCCTCTACAGAAAAGCCCTGCGCCGCCAACCAGGCTCTGGGCCCCAACATGGCGGCATCCTCGTTATCTTCTTGCGCTTCGCCGTCATCCCCAACAGCAGTCTGTTTTTTATCCTCTGAACGGCTTGCGGGATCCTGCGGGGCCAGACTGAAGAGCGCTGAAACCTCAGCACGCTCAGCACCCGCTCGCACCATCCCCGCTTCAGAACGCGCACCCAGCACTAAACTTAGGGCATCAATCAGAATAGATTTTCCTGCGCCCGTTTCCCCTGTGAGCACGGTCATGCCAGATTGAAACTCTATGGCAGCCAGCTCCACAATGACAAAGTCACGGACCTCCAGCGAGAGCAACATAGCTAAAGCGTCCTAGAGATGCGCGCCCCAGTGGAGCTTT
>Ga0136644_10001010_pt1 | contig 22448 bp, 18 predicted proteins | sample C_130820_EF_Meta_FD_94780 | JGI IMG/M metagenome (GOLD analysis project Ga0136644, IMG submission 94780) | Freshwater microbial communities from Lake Croche, Canada to study carbon cycling - C_130820_EF_MetaG (v2) (version 2) | ecosystem: Environmental > Aquatic > Freshwater > Lake | place... | reverse complement strand
TCTTTATTTCAAGAATGGTGAGACTAAGGAATTGTTGAATTAGCAAATCATCCGCTCCCATATACTTACGAATCTGCTCTAAATCTAAATGCAACGAATCCTCTTTTGTTTTTTGGTCTGATACAATAACTGTTGAACTTTCATCATCTTTTTTGATCCATTTTTTAAAGATGGCCACTAGAGTTTCTTCAACAAAGGGTTTTGATACAAAATCATTCATCCCAGCCGCCTCACATTTTTCCTTTTCTCCTTTTACTATCCCGGCAGTTAGTGCAACAATTGGAATTTTGGAAGCACCTGCAAGTTGTCTTATTTGAAGTGTTGCTTCATACCCATTTAAAATGGGCATTTGTATGTCCATCAATATTAAATCCGGCAATTCTTGTTTGCAAAATTCAAATGCTTCTTTCCCATTTATTGCTTCTTTAATACTTGCATTGGGAGCAATTCTTGAAACAACCGTTTTAGCCAGCAACATATTAATGTCACCATCCTCAGCTATTAGTATACTAATCTTGTCTGGGAATGAGGTAGATACTGTTTTATTGAATACAGCAATCGGTTCCTTTTTAGAAATAATAGACAACGCTTGGAATAGTTCTTGCATTTTTACTGGCTTTACCAGTCTGATATCCACCCCCATTTTTCTACTCATCTTAATCACTGATTCTTGATCAGCAGAACTAGACAATAATAATACAGGGATATTTGTAGCATGAAAAGATTGTTCCATTTTAATCTTTTGAATGGTTTCCAAACCATCCATTTCAGGCATATGATAATCCATTAAAATGGCATCAAATTTTGCCCCAGAATGTAGTGTTTGAATAGCTTCCATTCCATTTGCAGACTCCTTGACAAGAATACCTTTTAAATGAAGCATTTCTTTCAAAATGGTTCGATTATTCTTATTGTCATCAACTACTAATACTTTTTTTATTGAACCAGGATCTTCAGTTTTGGATAAACCATCTTTTTCCGTGTTCAACATGATGGTAAAATAAAATCGGGAACCTTTCCCCAACTCACTAGTTACCTTAAGTTGGCTATTCATTAAACCAAGAATCTTGTTACTAATAGTTAGTCCTAGTCCAGTACCTCCATATTTTTTAGTAACCGAATTATCTGCTTGGGAGAATGCTTCAAATATCTTTTCCAACTTTTCAGGTTTGATGCCAATTCCTGTATCCCTTACTTCAAAATTAAATATTGCATCCCCATTTTCATTTGGTTCCGTACAAGTTACTTTTAATTCAATTTCACCAGTTTCCGTGAACTTAGCAGCATTGCTTAATAAATTAAACAAAACTTGTTTTATTCTTATTGAATCGGTAAAGACCCATTTTGGTAAGGACGGTGATAGATTTAATAACATTTCCAAATCTTTATTCTTAATCTGAAAACTGATGATATCTACCGCTTGGCTAGCCAATTCAAAAAGGTCACATTTTTCAAACTCCAATTCCAATTTTCCGGCTTCAATTTTGGAAAAGTCTAAAATGTCATTGATAATTCCTAACAAACCATTGGCTGACTGATGAACTATACCTAAGTATTGTTTTTGAGTTTCATCCAAATGTGTACGCAAAATCAAATCCGTGAATCCTATCACGCCATTTAGGGGTGTTCTAATTTCATGACTCATATTAGCCAAGAACTCTGACTTTGCAATATTGGCTTCATCTGCCTCCTTTTTTGACTTTTGTAATTCTTCTCTTTGCTGACAGTTTTCAGTAATGTCTTCAATAACAGAATACACCTGATCCTCTCCTTCTAAATTTTGAAACTTGATCCCATTAAGTAACACATTTACAGGATGGCCGTCTTTATGAATATATATTTTCTCATAAGGACCATATCTCCCATCATACGCCATAGAGGCTTTATGAAAAGCTTCCTGTTCGTCAAATGAAGCAGGAGTAACATCCCAATGGTTTAAATTTCTATATTCAGCTTCCGAAAATCCTACCATTTCAAATAAGGCTGCGTTTCCGGCTATAAACTTGCCATCCAAATGTCTATTAATAGCTATCCCAACCGGAGAATTATCAAAAAAAGCCCGAAACTTATTTTCACTACTCCTTAATTCTGCTTCCTGCTGTTTTTCATGAGTAATATCTCTAGCAATAGCAAATAGATTACCACTAGCCAAATCTGGTTTTGCCACCCATTGTAAAACCTTATAATCTCCATTAATGGTTTTAAAACGGTGTACAAAGTTGATGGTACTTACCCCATTGGCAAGTTTTGTAATCTCTTTTTGTGTAGCGTATAGATCATCAGGATGGATGAGCTCAAAAAATGATTTTGAAAGTAATTGTTGCTCTTCCCATCCAAATATTTTAGTAAATGATGGATTGACTTTTTTAAACATTCCGTCTAACCCTGTTATACAAATAAGATCTTCTACAACAAGAAACAATTTTTCAAAATTTGCCATTTCTGCTTTTTGCCTGCGCTCTACAATAAGCTTAACCACATTTTCACCAAGTAGTTGAAGTGCTCTTTTTTGCTTTTCACTTAAAGTTTTTGGAATTGCGTCAATAACGCAGAGTGTTCCAAGGGCAAATCCATTAGGATCTACTAAAGGGTAACCAGCATAAAATCTAATATTGGGATTTCCCGTAACAAACACATTATCTTTAAATCGGTCATCTTTAGTAGCATCTTCAATTTCAAAGATTTGTTGACCCATAATTGCATGAGCGCAAAAAGCTAGCTCCCTAGGCGTTTCAGTATCTACTAAACCTTTTTTTGATTTAAACCACTGACGGTTCTCATCAATCAAAGACACAAGTGAAATAGGTGTATCGCAAATAAGTGATGCCAATTCAGTAAACTTATCAAATTCTTCCTCAGAAATGGAATCCAATAACTGATAATTGCGTAAAGCATTGAGTCTTGCCTTTTCATTATCAGGGATTGGATAAGTCATTATTAAATTTAGTGATTTATCTGATTAGATTATTCTATAATCTTTACAACTCTTGTAAGTTTTCCATTAGAATTCACACCTTCTAACACCACTTGCAATTTTTTGCTACTGTCATTGTTGTAAAACTCTACTTTTACCCTTGGGCTTCGTTTATTTGTAAGCAAATAAGGGTTCCAAAACAAAGTGGTTCTACTGTCCACTTCAAAATTACCAGTAGGCTTATCATAATTTGGATTGAAAAACTCTTTAAATACAGAATACCCACCCAAAATTGTATTTTCCATACCCTTATTATTGGCCTGATTACCCCTTCCAGATTTTCCCTTTTTAGTATAAATGGCAATAGCGCCACCACCACCACCACCGGGACTTCCAAAGAATGGCGGACGAAAGACTTTGATAAATGCAATATCCGGTACATTTAAGCTTTGGACCATGTCAATTGACATTTTCATTTCATTCAAAAATAAATCTGGTGTAGCACCTCGCCAACTAACTTGTGCATTAGCTCCCGAACCTGTAATGGTCAGCCCCGCAACTTTACCCTGTAAATAGGTTAACACATCAATTGCACCCATTGAACTCAAGTCTGTAGATAAATCAAAGGAATATCCATCGCCTCCTGAAAATAGCCCTGATGCATATTTTTCTTCTAATTGCTGTATGGGCGATTTGGTTTTGGCTTTAACAATCACTTCTTGTAAAGTGGCCGATTCCATTTGCCTTCGTAACTTTTCTTGTTCAGAAAGATAAAAATTCAATTGAATCCTTGCCATACTATCGCTCCATCCTGCCTGGGAGCCACTTAGTGAAAATGCAATCTTTTTAAACTCTTGATACAACAAACCATTTTGAATTTTTACTTGAGTTTGTTCGGTTAGTTTTGGATTATTATTGAAACTATAAAAAACCCGCACCGTATCATAAAACATAACACCTGTTTGTTCAAAACTTCCATCTTTTGCAACAGGAAGAAACAAGAGTTTTGAGCTACTATCCTTTCCTGCAATTACAAGGTTTAGTTGTAAATCTTTTGAATTAGCCAAAGCCTGATTTCCATAAACTTTTCCGGATAGCTTTAAAAAATCTGATTCTTTGCTATAAAGCTGTTTTGGATAATCAGCTTTTACCAATTTTTCCCAGTCAAAACGTCTCCAACCATTGGTCATCATAACTAAATCTAAATGTGCGGCAACACTATCAGCGTCTGAAGAAAAATAATAAGCTGGATTGTGCACTTTCCCTTTTATATCAGAACTTAATAATAGGTCTGAATAAATGGTTTGTTGCTCTGGCACAACAATAGAAGCATCGGTCACTGATAATGACATATTGGTAGATGCAGTATCAGACACCATAATTTCAATAATGTTTTTGCCGCGTTTTTTTAAATCAATAATAGGAATGCTCATTTTGGCATTGAATTCATGAAGCCGATTGTTTACAAAAACAATTCTTTCTGCTACAGGTTTCCAGTCTTCTGTAAAAAGAGAAAATTGTACAATACCCGTTGGTAATTCGTCAATAGGTAATGCTGCTTTTTGAACCAGCTTTTCTTCACCTTTAAAATCTACTGTATAAATTAATTGCTGGTGTTGATGAACCAATAATTTGAATTTTTTAAAATCTACTGGCACTTCATTGGTCCGTTCAATTTGCGCATAGGCTTTTTCATAGTCTGTACTTACTTTTAAAACCACACCCTGAGTTTTAATCAGAGGCAAAACAGTAGAACCCTTTTGTCCAAATTCATCTGTCCAATTCAACTGATATTTTTCTCCAATTATTGGTTTCAAATTAAACATTCCCATACCATCGTGTAATGCCTTAAGGGTATCCAGAATTTTATTTTTGTCATTCACCAGAAACCCTTTTATGAGAACAGGCGTTCCAAATTGATTGGTTGCTTTAAATGCAATGCGATTATTTACTCCTTGAACAAGGTTTCCAGATTCTGGAAAAAGATCTACCCTTGACTTGAAAACTGTTTTGGCAACAGAACCAATTGATTTACCTGAATTGATTAGGATATTTCTTTCAAATACATATGCGGAATCGTCATTGAGCATCCACCTAGTAAATGCTTTTACATGTATAAAATCTCCTTTATAATTAGCGGGTATATCAAAGCTTCCCTTTGCTGTTGACTGAAATAGAGGAGCCGCTGTTTGTTTTAATAAGTTGCCACTAGTATCAAACCAAGCAACATACATATTCTTGCTAAGGTCACTGGGCATGTTCCCCATTTGCAAATAAGCTTTATAAAAAATGGTTTCTTCTTTATTGTAAATGGTTCTGTCAAAATGGATATGCACTTTTTCTCTTGGAAAATACTCATCATAAACAGACATTAATGAATCCAGCTGTTGTGCTTGAATATTTAAATGGAACAGCAACCCAATAAAGGTTGTAAAAACAGTTAGAGGAATCTTTTTCATGCTTTGCTAAATTAAAGATTTCTTATACATTATCCTGTTAAACAAATACAAATAGGGCTAGTATCTGATATTGTAAAGCCACCCTCTTTTATTCAAACATACTTTCACAAAAAAGAAAACGCCCCAATATTGAGGCGTTTTAAAATAGTTAACACTGGCAATTATTCTGCCGCTGCAGCCAAGGGATTTCTTCGAGTAGGAATCACTGTTTGCTCATCATCACTCAAATACACCCAAAAATCATATAGACCAAAAATATCACCAGGAATTTTGGGAGTATTTGGTTCAGCATTGCGCTCATAGGATCCCAACAAATCCCCGGCAACGCGCAATTCTTTCAATTTTTGTTCGTGTGTCAGTTCTTTGAAACTTTCAATAGTCATAAACTTTGTTTGCTTTAATCGGGTGCAATCTAATAATAAAAAAACAATTTACCGTCAGATTCCTCCATTTCTAACGGCATGATCCACTGCCCTTGCTGTTAAAGCCATATAGGTCAAAGACGGATTCTGGGTAGAAGTAGAAGTCATACAAGCCCCATCAGTTACGTATACATTTTTACAGGCATGTAATTGATTAAACTCATTTAAAAGAGAAGTTTTGGGGTCTTTACCCATTCTAACACCTCCCATTTCATGAATATCCAAGCCTGGGGCTTGTTTTGAATCTGAGGTTTTAATATTAGTAAATCCTGCTTTTTGAAACATTTCTGTCATTTGGTCAAAATAGTCCTGAACCATTTTCTCATCGTTATCATCGTATCCAATGTTGATATTTAATTGTGGAATCCCCCATTCATCTTTTAATGATGGGTGCAAATTGACCAAATTTGAAGCTTTGGGAATGGTTTCACCCATCATATGAGAACCAACTTTCCAAGGCCCCAATTCTTTCTGGGCCAATTGTTTTTTTAATTCCAAACCAAACCCATCCGTATTTCTATTAATGCTTCTATAAGAGGAAAATCCAGCAGCATATCCTCTTAGAAAATTAGTTTCTTGTTTTTCTACGTTTCTAAACCTAGGCAAATAAGCACTTGTTGGTGACCTTCCGTCAGTTGTAGATTCTAAATGGGCTTCATGTACCCCATTGATTCTTGCTCGATAATTGTGAAATGCCATATATTTTCCAAGTAAGCCGTTATCATTTCCAAGACCTTGTGGAAATCTGTTAGAGATAGAATTCAGGAGTATCAAATTGGTATTAATTGCTCCAGCATTAACAAAAATAACTTTGGCATAATATTCCACCATTTCCTTGGTTTGGCTATCAATTACTCTAACACCAGTTGCCTTTGCTTTTGAGTTGTCATAAATAATAGAATGTACCACCGAGAAAGGCCTAAGCGTTAATTTACCAGTTTTAGCCGCCCAAGGCAAAGTGGCTGAATTACTATTAAAATACCCACCAAATGGGCATCCACGCTGACAGAGATTTCTTTTTTGACATTGCCCTCTTCCCTGTTCCAAATGAAGTGCAGTTGGTTCTGTTAGGTGAGCACACCTACCATAAATTAAGTGCCTATTTTGATAATTTTTTTGCAGTACTTCTTTAAAATAGTGATCAACACAGGTAAGTTCAAGGGCAGGTAAAAATTCGCCATCGGGCAAAATGCTCAATCCATCTTTATTTCCTGATATACCCACAAATTTTTCTACATGACTATACCATGGTGCTAAGTCTTTGTATCTAATGGGCCAATCAACCGCAAAACCGTCTCTGGCAGGTCCCTCAAAATCAAAATTGCTCCAACGTTGCGTTTGTCTTGCCCACATAATTGATTTGCCCCCAACTTGATATCCCCTTATCCAATCAAAGGGTTGTTCCTGTTGATAAGGATGCTCTTGATCTTTAACAAAAAAGTGCGCTGCGTCCTCTTTAAAAGCATAACAACGGCTAATAACTGGATTGGCTTTTGTTATTTCCAATGGCATTTGCCCGCGATGCTCAAATTCCCAAGGTAACTTATTGGTTGTTGGATAATCTTTTAAATGTTGCACATCTCTACCTCGCTCAAGAACCAAGGTATTCCAACCTTTTTCTGTAAACTCTTTGGCAGCCCAGCCGCCACTCATGCCCGAGCCAATGACAATAGCGTCAAAAATCCTTTTTTCTTTATTGCTACTAATGTTCTCTGCCATTTATGCCTGTTTGATGGGGTTATTTAATACGGGTACACAACCATGGAATCTTGATGGAATCTGCTCATAAACTTGAATCTTTGTCAGGAAAAATTCCGACCCAGTATATGCTTGAATTAAGCGCTGCTTGGCATTTTTGTAAAAAATCAGGAGAAAATCCTTGGGATCCTTCTTCATTTCTATTGATTTCAAAAATGCATCCCTTTGTAAAGAAGTTGCATTATTAAAAAATTGTTGGTGCTTTTTTTGAAATTCAGCAGAAAATCTATTTAATCCTTTTAGAAAAGATTCCTGTTCTTCAACTGAACTACAATCATCTAGCATTTTCCAGACAAAAAGATCAGCGTGAACGTCAAGGGCTCCTTCAGATTCAGTTTTTGGAATTAATGTATCCGCAAATGCATTAAACAGCATTTCCTGATCAGCAGTAACTGTAATATGTTTTAATTTAATTCCCGCTTTTTGAGGTACTAATAAACAGGAAGGTATTAGGGCCGTTCCGGCCGATACAAAAAGCAATTGTTTCAATACCTGTCTTCTGGAAAGCTGCATAAGTTAAGTATATGCTTAAAAATACAAAGCAATGACTACAGTTAGACTGTTCCGTTTATAAAAAACTAGGATTAGGTAAAAATTGTCAAACCAATATGGGCTCCACACAACGGTCAATAGCAGTTAAAAGCGCTTCAACAAAGGAGGCGGTTGCTTCTGACTTATCTTTTAAAATAGTTCTACTACTAAAAATGTGATTGGGGAAATACTGCACAAAATAATTGGAGTAGGATTCAAACTCCCAATAAACCACGGTACCCCTTAATTGTCCAGTAATTTTTTTTCCCTTGTATTCGGTTTGAACTGGTATGGAAAAGAATAGCATCTCTCTGAATTTTAATCAAAACTAACAGGTCCCATCAGCTAATTTTGTAGTAGAATCACCAAAATCTTACCGCAAAAACACCGATTTTTCATCGTGATTTTCACTGTTTAAAACTAAATAATCAAATTATTGTACTTTTTAATCATTAGGGCAGAATTGGTTGGAATATCTAACTTTATGCCTCAATCTACAAAATGAAAAAATATACGGCGTCTAGACTATCTGAGGGCAATAAATTATTTCCCTGTGTAATTTTACTAGATGATTTGTCTGTTACCCTTAAAGTACCAGGAATGTTCAATGGCAAAGAAACCACCATTCCTATGAATAGAATTAGTTCTGTTGACATTGAAACGCCACTTTTGGGGTATTCTACAATTATCATTGAAACAACTGGAGACGCTTCTATTAAAGCACATGGGTTTACAAAGGCTGAAGTAACAGAAATAAAAGTAACCCTACTATCAAAAATTCTAAAAAGTTAAAAAACGTATTTGATTAAAAAATCAAATAAATTAGGTACCCTAATCTTTTAAAAAATCAAAATGTAGGCCTTTAAATTGATTTTCAAGCATCATTTTAGATAGATTTTTAAATGATTCCAAAGGGGCTTTGGTAATAAATAGGTTTACCATCCAAGGAGGAATTCCGCCACCAGGATCAATTCTAATCTGATAATCAATACTTATTCTATTGTTTGCAATTGGTTGAACCAGCCAAGTAGCTTGAGAAAGCGGAACTCTTTGCTTACCCTCTCTAGCAGGTAAAATATTGTCAATAGTATTTGCGTGAATGGTCAACAATTTAGTAACCGAATTTTGACTCATTTGAAGATCAATAACCATATCTCTATTATTCAACGGCCAAGGTAGAGATGCTTCTGCATAGTAATAGATATGAGCACTTGAAAGCTGTTTAACCAAACTTGCTTGCTTTGTTGCAACTACCCATTGGGGTTGCAAATTGGGTTTCATTAATACAGCAACCAATTGTGAAAGGCTTGCAGGAATAGAACAAAGCACCCTAATAGATTTAAACTTTGAATCATCCACTTTTCCAGTATATACTGCTATTCCATCCTTTTCCTTTTTTAAATTCCATTCTGTTTGGGCAAAAACCGCTTGACCACACAATAAGAAGAAACCGATGGTACTATTTACAAAAAGTGGGAATTGTGTAAGACGCCTCATATTTCTAAGATAAGACTTAAGCTTGAAGCAAAAACCAGGTTTCTACTATTTAACTTATTAGATGTTCAACAAAATACTTTTTTTTAGAAAATGAATCTTAACTTAAAATTCTAGCACTTGCCTTAACAAAACTATTTATGTTACTTAAAAAGTCAACTATACAATTACTTAGGTTTCCTTTTTCTTTTTTTCTAATGCCTGTATTTTGGTTTGCACTAAGTTTCACAACAGAAATTAATTGGTTTAAAGCCATTTCTGCGTTTTTTTTACTTCATTTTTTGTTATATCCAGCCTCAAATGGATATAATAGTTATATGGATAGGGATACGGAAAGTATTGGGGGTATTGAAAAACCATTGGAACCAAGCTATGAATTATTTATTTGTAGTCTAGTAATGGATGCTTTAGGTCTTTTTCTAGCTTTTGTATTGAGCAACAATTTTGGAATAGCATACCTCTGTTATATTTTATTCTCAAGACTTTATTCTTGGCGTATGATTAGATTAAAAAAATATCCCATTGGGGGATATTTAACCGTGATACTAAACCAAGGCGCCTTGGTTTTCTATATGGTTTTTCAAGTTTGCAATAATAGAGAGAACGTTGTTGTGCCAATAGAATTATTAGCTGCGGCTAGTTTACTCATTGGTGGGTTTTATCCTATCACCCAAATATATCAACACCAACAAGACGCAAAGGATGGGGTTAAAACCATTTCCATGTTACTTGGAAAAAGGGGCACTTTTCTATTCTGTATGTGTTTGTATTTATTGGCTTTTGGTATTTTATTTTGGCATTTTAATCAAAGGGGTGAATTAAATCAGTTTTATGTTCTTCAACTCTTTTTTGTTCCTGTTGTTATTTATTTTCTGAATTGGTTTATCAAAGTTTGGAAAAACCCCATAGAAGCTGGGTTCAAACAAACTATGTTTATGAACTGGCTGGCAAGTGGTTGTACCAATGCTGCATTCATCACCCTATTAATTATCAAACATTTTGGCTGAAATCATTTCTATAGGCGTTTCCGTACCCGAACACTGTCACAAACAGCAAACCATCCTTGCATTTATGCAAGAAATCTATCAATTGGATGATGTTGAAAAACGCAAACTGTCATTTTTGTATAGTCAAAGTGGTATATCGCAAAGGTATTCTGTAATCCCTGACTTTGGGTTAACACCAGATCTATGGACCTTTGTTCCATCAAACAATACTGACCCCTTTGCTGATATTGATAAAAGAATGGCCATCTATAAAAATCAAGCAGCAACACTCAGTTTACAGGCTATAGAATCATGCCTTGATAATCATTGCAATAAAGAAGCCATTACACACTTGATTACCATTAGTTGCACTGGAATGAGTGCTCCTGGCTTGGATTTGGAAATTATGGAGGCCTTGGAATTAAACCCAAGTATATTCAGGACCTCCATAAATTTCATGGGATGCTATGCAGCCATCCACGGACTAAAACTGGCCAAATTAATTTGCGATGCGGAACCTGAAGCACAGGTTTTATTGGTATCACTTGAATTGTGCACCTTACATTTGCAAAAAGAATACAGTGTAGACAATGCCTCTAGTAGTTTATTGTTTGCTGATGGGTGTGCAGCAGTTTTAATCAATAATCAATCCACTCATCAAAGCTTAGAAATTAAGGGATTTCATTCTCAGGTTGCCTTAAATGGTAAATCAGATATGGCATGGAACATTAGTTCAAAGGGATTTCTGATGCGGCTTAGCAGTTATGTACCTCAATTAATTGAATCAGATATCAAAGCATTGCTAAATGCTGCATTACAGAAAAATGGTTTAGATCAGCAATCTATTGCCCATTGGTGTATTCATCCGGGTGGAAAAAAAATAGTAGACTTGATTCAAAAGGAATTACAATTATCAGATGCCGATACTGCAGACTCTCGCAATATTTTACGGCAATATGGAAACATGTCTGCTCCTACTATTCTATTTGTATTGAAATCCATTATGGAAAAAGCAATTAAAGAAAATGAATTGGTCTTTGGGGTGGCATTTGGACCCGGACTTACTATGGAAACTTTTCTTTTAAAGAAAAATTCTAATAAGCTAGAACATGCCTAATCTAACCCATAGAAGTTTGGAAAAAGAATTACTTGACGGAACAGCTATTTCATTTAGTGAAATAGCCCTGAACATGCAAGAACTGAACACAATCAATAGTATATTAGGTGGACATGCTATAAGTCTAGCCGGTTTTAAAAAATTCTTAAAGGATAGAAAAAAAATAAGTGTTTGTGAAATTGGCTGTGGTGGCGGAGACAACCTCTTAGTTATCTTACATTATTGTCAGAAAAATGGAATTGAAGTTTCATTAACAGGAATTGATCTTAATCAGGAATGCATTCAATTTGCACAGTCCAATCCATTATTAGTAAATACTGCTAATTTTATTTGCAGCGATTATGCATTGGTAGCATTTAAAGAAAAACCAGACATCATTTTCTCTAGTCTTTTTTGTCACCATTTTGGCAGCAAGGAATTAGTTTTTCAATTGCAATGGATGCAACAAAATTCTCAATTAGGCTTTTTTATCAATGACTTACATAGACACTTACTGGCATATCATTCTATTAAATGGTTAACCTATTTCTTTTCAAATTCTAGATTGGTTAAAAATGATGCCCCACTTAGTGTAGCAAGGGGGTTTTTACTTTCAGAATGGGCATCTTTATTTGAACAAGCTTCAATTAAAGCTAGTAGTATTGAATGGAAATGGGCTTTCAGACATTTAATCACTTATCATCATCAACTATGACTAATAGCCAAGAAACTACTTATGATTTAGCCATCATTGGGGGCGGACTTGCTGGTCTGTGCTTGGCCATTCAAACGGCAAATGCAGGGTATAAAACGGTATTAATTGAAAAAGAGCAGTATCCCTTTCACAAAGTTTGTGGAGAATATATTAGCAAAGAATCAGAACCTTTTTTAGAAAGAATGGGGCTTCCACTTAAAGCATGGAATTTACCCTCCATCAATCAATTAGGGATATCTGCTCCAAATGGGAAAATGCATCATTTTAATTTACCATTAGGAGGGTTTGGTGTTAGTAGGTATTTATTAGACAACCAATTATATCAACTTGCCATAACCAAGGGGGTTGAAATATATACGGGAACAAAGGTTCATAATATAGTATTTGAGCATTCCCAATTTATAATAGAAACGGACCTCAAAACATTTACTTCCGAATTGGCAGCGGGTAGTTTTGGAAAAAAAAGCAATTTGGACCTCCGTTTAAATAGGCCATTTGTACAAACAAAACCAAGTGCTTGGAATAACTTTATTGGAGTCAAGTACCATATACAATATCCACATCCGAAAAATTTGATTGAATTACATAATTTCAAAAATGGTTATTGTGGTATCTCTCAAATTGAGGATGGCAATTCTTGCCTTTGCTATATGACAACAGCTGCTAATCTTAAGCAAAATGGAAACAGTATTGAACAAATGGAGGAAAGAGTACTTTGGAAAAATCCAAAACTTAAGCAGATTTTTAAAGAGGCTAAATTTATTTATGACAAACCATTAACCATTTCTCAAATTAGTTTTCAGCAGAAAAAAAGGGTAGAGAATCATATACTTTTCTTAGGTGACGCAGCTGGAATGATTCCACCTTTGTGCGGTAATGGAATGAGCATGGCCATGCATGGTAGCAAGTTGGCCTTTGATAATATACATGGGTATTTCCAAGAAAACCTATCCAGAAGACGGCTTGAAGAAAATTATGAGCAACAATGGAATCAAGCATTTTCTATGCGACTAAACACTGGAAAATTGGTTCAGCGTTTTTTTGGTAATGAACAAGTAACCGGATTTTTTTTAAATATATTAAGTAGTATGCCAGTCATCAGCAAAGCGGTAATAAAGGCAACTCATGGCCAACCATTTTAGCCAATTCTATTCATCATTTCTATACACATTCTGCTATTGTGATAGGGACATTTCCAAAACCCCGCTTTGTCTTCACGTATCATTTTGGTATAATCATCAAAGATGCCCCAATGCCATTCACCTTTGTCAAAGTCCAATATATGTGCTTTGATAAATGTCCAACAATTAAATACTCTTTTCAAATTGTCCGGTTCTTTTGTTAACTGCCATGCATTCATCCAACCAACCATGGCTTCTGCTTGTTGCCACCAGTGCCGTTCCTTATTCCAACTGGTTTGTTTCCAATTAGACTCATTTAATAAACTACCATCCTCTGACAAACCCTTGATGGCTGCCTTTGCAATGTCCAGTATTGATTGTTTTGTCATTTCAAGTTGCATAGGTTCTTCAACCAACATGGCGGCCTCCCAAACTAGCCAACTGGCTTCAATATCATGTCCATAAGAAATATTGTCAGATTCTAAAACCCAATCTTCAGAAAAGAATAAATGCAAGTGTCCTGAATTAGATATAAAATGTTTATTAAAAATTTGCAATAAGCCCTTGATACTGTCTTTTACTTTCTTGTTAGGCCAAATCTTGTACAAATTTGAATAGGCTTCTAATACATGTAAATGAGTATTCATGGTTTTGGGAGAATCTTGGTCTTTTTGACTCAATTTTGGAGTAGCTAAAAATTCCCATCCTTGGGTAAATGCTTCAAAATAACCGCCATTTATTTTATCAAAGCTTTTGGTTTCCAATAATTCAAATAACTCCTTTGCCAATACCAAAGCTTCTATAGACTCCATTGCGGCGTGATATTCCGCTAGAGCATAGATGCAAAATGCAATTCCATAAACTTGTTTTTTGTTCTCAAGTGGTCTTCCCAGTGTATCAACAGACCAATACATTCCTCCAAATGTTTTATCATAAAAATAAGTACAGAGATAATGAAATGCCCTTTGGGCCATTTGAAGGTATTGGGCTTGTTTAGTTTTTTGATATCCCGCTGAAAATGCATACAAAATTCTAGCATTTAATACCAATCCCTTTGGAGCATTTACATCAATTATCCCTAGCTGATTAATACTTCCAAAAAAGCCTCCCAGTTTTAAATCAACGGTATTATTTTTCCAATAATCAAGAATTCTAACTAATTCAATGGATAATTCACTTTTCAATTCAGAGAGCTTATTTTCCATTGTAGCCTATTGAAGCATTTTTTTCAATGATATTACATATAGTTTCTACTGTTGTAGATGACCTAAACCCGTCAGAAGGATTATTAATAACATAATCTAATAATTGTTCAATAGATGAGATTGCAACATGCATCCTTGTATCAGAGGATGCATAATAAATAAAGACTTTGCCATCTTGGTCTAAAATCCAACCATTGCTGAATGCTACATTTGAAACATCTCCTATACGCTCTTCTCCTTCTGGTGCAATAAAATAACCGGCAGGTTTGTAGATGACTTTTGTAAGATCATATAAGTCTGTCATGAATAAATACAGAACATAGCGCAAACCTGCAGCAGTATTTCTAACACCATGTGCTAAATGCAACCAACCCTTTTCAGTCTTAATAGGTGCTGGCCCTGCCCCATTTTTGGATTCATAGACGGTATGATATTGTTTTTTATCAAGTATTACTTCTTCATTTATAATTGCGGGATTAATGGATTCACTTAATCCAAATCCAATCCCCCCTCCTGTTCCAGCTTCAATAAAACTATCTTGTGGTCTAGTATAAAAGGCATATTTCCCTTGAACCAATTCAGGATGCAAGACTACATTTCTTTGTTGAGCAGATTTGGTTACCAAATCAGGCAATCTCTCCCAATTAATTAAATCTTTTGTTCTAGCGATACCGCACTGTGCAATTGCGGCACTTTGATCACCAGGCAATGCAGCTGGATCTCTTCTTTCAGTGCAAAACAAACCATATATCCATCCGTCTTCATGCACTACTAAACGCATATCATAGACATTAGTATCTGGATCACTGGTTTCTGGCATCATAATAGGACGATCCCAAAATCTAAACCCGTCTATACCATTATCACTCTGTGCTACAGCAAAAAAAGATTTTCTATCTATCCCTTCTATCCTTGGAACCAATAAATACTTGCCTTTCCATTTAATGGCTCCTGCATTTAAAACAGCATTAATGCCAAATCTTTCCATTAAATAAGGGTTCGTATTTTCATTGAAATCATATTTCCAATGAAGAGGAATATGTTCTGCAGTAAGAACTGGATACTGATACCGTTGGTAGCAACCATTTCCCAATCCAACAGGTTTGTTATCCCTAGTGAGTATGGTTTCTTGTTGCTGCAATAAAGCTGTTTTTCTTTGGTTAAAAACTGGATTCATGAGACTATTAATAAGTAGGTTTGAAAATGATTAATCTTCCAATTTATTCCACCAGGTTCTTTTTAAAACCAATGCTATTAATAACAATACTAGTAGGCATACCCAAAGTGGCTGATTCATTCCTAGTACAAAGTAAATGGGGAGTATTGTTAAACATAGTTGCGCAATAATTCCTAATACCACATTAAACATGTCTAATTTAAATTGGGTATTTGCTTTAAATTTAGGGTCTTTAGCCATCACCGATTCCTGAATTGGTTTCCAAAATCCCCATGGTCTCACCGTTTTGTAAAATGATTCTAAAGTGTCTTGATCAGTAGGTGGTGCTGAATAAGTACCAATAATAGATCCTACAATTGAAATCAAGAAAAGCAAGGGCCAGTTATACAAAGGAAGACTGTCAAATAAATATGGAAATACCAATGCGGCTGCAATACCACTCATCATTCCCCAAAAAAAGCCGCTTGCGTTAAAACGCCACCAATACCATTTGAGTACATTGGCTGCAATATAACCCCCATACAATGCACCCACAATCCACTGCAACACATTGTTTACATTCTTTGCGTAAAAACCTAAAATAATCCCAATTATTACAACAATAAGTCCAACCACATAATTTAAAGAAATAAGCTGCTTGCTACTGGCTTTTGGATTGATAAACTTTACATAAATATCGTTCATAATATAGGCCTGGGCTGCATTCAGTGTTCCAGAGAAAGTGCCCATAAATGCTCCCAGTAATCCAGTCAAAACCAATCCCAATACTCCAACAGGTAAAAAATTATTGATAGCTCCTGGCAAGATTTTTTCAAAATCAGTTCCGTTAGCAGAACTTAAATCAAGTTGTTGAAAATTGAGTAAAGCAAGAACGGTTAAACCTATGATCATGGTGTATCTAACAGGCAATAAAATAATGGAAACAAATCCACTCATTTTAGAAGCATCTTTGGGAGATCTGGTAGATAAGATTTTTTGCATATCGTAATTGGGGGCTGGACCGGCCAAGCTTGCAAAAACCCCTTTAAACAACATCATCATAAAAAATATTCCAAATAAACCAAAGCCATCTTGTTCAATTTTTTTATTTGCATCAGGTAATAAATGAGACCAGTCCAAGTCTAGTTTCCAGTTAAAAAATGGATTCATCCAACCTTCCGGCACTTTTAACTCCCCTCTCTGCAAATGTTGCATGGCTATTACGCCAATACATATACATGCCACTGTCATAATAAGGTATTTGATAAAATCGCCCAATACAATGCTATGCATTCCCCCAAGAATGGAATAAAACATAGCAAACAAAGTAAACACAATACCATAGAAATGGGGTACAAAAGCAGCAGGAATAGAAAACGGCAAATAAGGACTAATGGTGGCCCATGGCACAAATATCTCAATAAATTTTCCTAGCCCTACAAAACCATAAGCCAAAAAACCAAAACATCCCAATAATGCAAAAACAACTGTTATATTATGCGCTGCCTTCACAGACCTACCTGAAGATCCAAATCGGGTTACCAGCCATTCAGCTCCAGTAGTTGCATTTGACCTTCTCAACCACTTGCTCTGAAACATCATTAAAAAAACTTGATTAAACACGGGCCAAAGCCATGGTATCCAGATACTTTTCATACCATAAACAAAACACAATGCAACCATCCACATGGTTCCACTAATATCAAACATATCTGAAGCATCACTCATACCCAACATATACCAGGGAAGTGATTTACCACCCATTAAGTAATTCTGCTGATTGAGTCTTGCTTTTTTTCTTAAAAACCAACCAATCAGTATCATTGTTATTAAATAAGCAACAATGATGGCAATATCTAGCAATGCTAACTTCATGAGTTGGGTATTTTATTAAATATTATTTATCATACAATTTTAAAGCGGCTGCCCCTTTTTGAAATAGGAATTTTCCAGAAAAGTACATTTTTAAAAAATCTGACTCTGATGTGTGGGTAGGAAAAGGTAAAAAATGTGTGTCAGAAGGGGCAAATTCACGGGGAGGTTTCCCTGTTACCAATCCCCCATCACGCCATATCAATACGTAGGAAATTCGGTGTTGCCCAATAGCTTTTAACATTGATTCAGTCCACCATTTTGGATAGGGAATTTTTTCGTATCCGGTCTCTGCCCAAGCTGGAATTTTATTATGCTCAGTAGCAAGTGATTCTAGCAAACCCAATTGATGATCAATATTTTTAACAAAACTGCTGTCCTTTGATGCATCACCATACTGATAATCATCAAAACTCAAAATATCAATCAAATCATGGCCAGGGTATCTTAGCATAAATTCTTCTTTTGTTTTAAACCCTGATGTATTATATGCGTAAAGTAAGTGATGCAATTGTTTGGTATCGCGCAAATAAGTAATAGTCATGCGCATTAATTGTTTGTATTCTTCAGCAGTGCATCTATCTTGGCCCCACCAAAACCAATTCCCTGTTAACTCATGAAAGGGTCTAAAAATGACTGGAACCATTTCGCCAGTTGGAGCTTTTAAACCATTTAAAAAAACCGCCACTTTGTCTACCCATGAAAGATATAATTGGTGTTTGGTTCCACCAGGAAGAATTTCCTTAACTACACCCTTGGCATCATCCCAAGCAGATTTTCCATTTACTGGATTATTTAAATGCCAACTAATAGTTATTACCCCCCCTTTTTTATATCCTTCAATAATATATTCCCGCATTCTATCAAAAGCTACACTGTCTAGATTATAGGAAGCATCTAATTCTAACCTACCTAGTTCCCATCCATAAACTGCTGGATATTCACCAACCAAGTCATTTAAATTACTTCTATCCTTATCGCCAAACCAATGAATGCCATAAGCTAAGTCATCTTGATGACCAAATAGAACGCCATTGTCCAAATGTTTCTTTAAATTCCTATATAAATTAACCGTTGCAGGGCTTGCTTTTTTGTCTGATGGAAAATCATTCTGAGCCATTAATATTGAATGGAATGGAAATAGTAACAGGCATAGAGAATAAACAAACTGTTTCATACATTTCAATTATTAACAATTAGTTTAATCAGGCAGAATGAGTCTTACCCATGCAAACAATAGTTGTTAATCAAATATCCAAAGAAGGATTAAATGCTTTTAATACTTTTTTATCCGTTTAAAATAGTATTTTAATCTACCTGCCTTATTTGCGCTTAGCCTTTTCCCATAATACAGATTGATTGGAAAAAAGATATCTTTTAATACCTGCCAGAACGGCAAAATTCATCATACAAAAATAATAGGGTATAAAGAAAATTTTAATTTTAATAGACCTGGACTGCATTGCCCATCCCAATATAGCAAACCCGTAAAAAAAGGATTGAAGCATTAATAACATTTGATATTTCCAATCGCCTTCAGCGAATAACACAATTGCCCAATTCAGCGCAAATGAAACTATTATCAAAAAAGGTGTTATTGTCCAGCGCAAAACTCGGTGGCTTAGATACTGAAAGGTTAATATTGGGTTGTTAAAAGGATTCAACAAACTGGTCAGTCTCAAGATAGACTGAATGCCTCCTGCTGCAATCCTAATTTTCCTTTTGAGCTCTTCTTTTGTATTTGCAGAAGCCGATTCTGTTGCAAAAGAATCCGGTTCATAAATTATCCTATACCCTTTTTCAGCAATACGCATAGAAATCATAAAATCATCAACAATAGAATCTGGTTCTACAGGTACATATAAATCAGTTCTTACACTAAATAATTCGCCTGCTGCTCCTACTACAGAATAGAGTTCAGAGTCCCATTCTTTTAATTTGGATTCGTATTTCCAGTAAAACCCTTCCCCTACTGTGGCATCTCCACTATTATCTATTTGCACCCTTTTCTCTCCTGCAATAGCGCCTACTTCAGCAAACTGATAATGCCTACAAATATTTATTAAAGCCAAACTATTCAGCATAGTATTTGCATCCGTAAAAACAGCTACTTGGGTATCTACTTCTTTCATTGCCCTATGAACTGCCACAATTTTACCGCTTCGCCCTTCTTTGTGCATTAATTGGATAGCAGGATATTTAGCAATTATAGCTGGAGTTTCATCAGTAGAACCATCCGTTACAAAAATAAATTTTACTTTTCCTTTTGAATATTCCAGAGATAAAGTGTTTTTAATTTTATCCTCAATACAATAAGCTTCATTATAAGCCGCTACAATCATGGTAACAGTTGGAAAAATATAATCAGGATTCATGAGTGGCTTCTTTTTAAAAAGCCTTATAATTTTAACCAACACAAACAAAACAACTCCATAACCTACATAGGTATAAAATACAATGAACAAGCTTATCCAAAAAATTGTTTGCGTCATAACATACGTTTTAAATATTCATTCTAAAAATCAAGAAAGGCGATAACCCAAATCCGGACTATCTATACCATTTTTAACATTCCACAAAATAGCTCTAAACAAAAGGGGTATAAATTGATATTGCCCTTCTTTCAAATATGTGAAAATATTCCTGGGAGTAACTAAAAACAGGAAGTGAAAATAAAATACAAGTTTCTGAAAGGAGTTGGCATTTCTCCTAATAAATAGGATGCGATTTCGGTTCATAAAAAATTCTTTTAAAGCACTTTTTTTACCAACTGAAACGGATTCTTTGTGATAAATCAATGCCCCCATTTCTAACCTTATTTCAAATCCTGCTTTTTTAATTCTTGCTCCCCAATCTAACTCCTCATAATACAAGAAATAATTTTCAGCCATTAAGCCAACTTTATTTATAGCCTCTCTTGTAATCATCATAGCTGCGCCATGTCCAAATCCTGTAAAACCACTTAATTGATCAAATTGACCATTGTCTATTTCAAACTGCCCAATACAGGCATTTCTACCAGTAAAAAAGTTCATTTCAGTATATCCAGCATATTGCAACATATTTGGCTCAATAAAATATCTGATTTTAGGAGAAATCATACCAGTTTTAGGATGCATTGCAATAGTATCAACCAATTTTTGAATTAAACCTTGGGTAAATTCGGTATCATTATTCACAAAAAACAATAGGTCTCCTTTAGCATAAGTAACACCTAGATTATTGCCTCCAGCAAAACCTAAATTAACTTGTGAGCGAATAAATTTAACATCTGGATACTTGATAGTCCAAGCTGGAACTGGATTTTCTTTACTCCCGTTATCAACAACAATTATTTCAACTTTTGAATATTGATTGGTTCTATAAAAAGCATCAAGAAATTCATCCGTAACATGACTATGATTATAATTTACCGTAATAATGGAAACAAGTTTCATGACTTTTGTTTGAGTGTTTAGGCAGACTTCCAACCCAATAATTCTTTGTCTATCCATTCCATTACATCGGCATCCGTTTCCTGATTAAATTTTCTTGCAAAAAGTTTTCCAGAACCTGTCATTGCATTTCGGTCTTCCATAGTTAGATTTTTTGGACTCACCCCTCCCTCTGACCAGTCTATATACCTCATATTGTCGTTAACCATCTGTGTTTTAAATGGGGAAGCAAATAGGATGGTTTGAAATACAATCTCATCTGGTGCCCAGGTTAGATTGAAGAATTGAACAAATTCTGGATGTTCATTCAAATATTGTAGAATATATCTCAGTTGATCCATGGTTATACTAAACCATTGAGATCGTCCAACCGCAATTAAATTTCCAGGCATCTTTCTCTTTGGCAATAGTTTTCTGAAAAGTTTCTCAAGTAAGAATTTACCGGAAAATGAAAAATTGGTAAAATGATAAAACTCCACTCTTGGAATAGCTTCTTGCCACTCTGTAGCTAAATCAAGTGTATGCATGAAAGCCCTACCCTTGTTGGCAGCAAAAAAATCATTGATTTCTTGATTTGTTTTTATAGGATAATCCTGACCACTTAATAGGTGTATAATATCATAAGCTATTCCTGTTGATGCAATTTGTGTTAACCCATTTACAGTGGCCTGTACTATACTATATGCGCCCCAGACAACTTTGACACGCTTTTTTATAAAAAACAAATAGTCCCTTTGTTTCAAAAATTCAAAATGTATAAAGTCAGCTTTTTTGTCAATATGAACATAAATATCTACTCCACTAAAAGCCAATCGATCTATTAAACGTTCCAACTGCTTAGGGTTGGCATGGGCTAAAATTAAATAAGCTGTTTTCAATTATTAAGATCCTTTTCCTTGTTCAAAATTGCTTGATCAATTAATGCCACACAGTTTTCCCAAGTATGCCCAGCTGCAAAATCTATTCGGCTAATGGCTAAATCCTGATTATTGGTATCTAATGCTTCTTCAATACATACAACATAAGCGTTTTTGTCTTCTGCTAGATAACAATGTTCTCTAAAGATACTCATTGCTTCCGTTTTAGTAGCAACAACAGGTTTACCAACAGCAAGATATTCGTCAATTTTTCTAGGATAGTTTCCAATAGTTACTTGATTAACTATCTGAGGGTTTATGCAAACATCAAATGCATGAATATATTGTGGAAGCTGGCTTGGGTCTTTGGACCCAATGAAGTATACATTCTTACAATCATGCAGGAGACTTGTCTTAAAAATCTCGTC
>Ga0136644_10001009_pt1 | contig 22461 bp, 22 predicted proteins | sample C_130820_EF_Meta_FD_94780 | JGI IMG/M metagenome (GOLD analysis project Ga0136644, IMG submission 94780) | Freshwater microbial communities from Lake Croche, Canada to study carbon cycling - C_130820_EF_MetaG (v2) (version 2) | ecosystem: Environmental > Aquatic > Freshwater > Lake | place... | reverse complement strand
TCTCTCATTCAATATTTCTTATTCTCAATCAAATTTTAAAAGAATATTATTTATTTATTAACTCAAAAAAAGATAGAAAACAATAATGTAATATCTCTCATTCAATATTTCTTATTCTCAATCTACTTTAAAAATAGTAAAGTTCGGAACCCTTACTAAATATGATTAACTGATTGATAAAGCCACGGTAATGATTCAGCAGCATTTGGATTAACAATAGTTAATGCTCCAAGAACATAATACGCACCTAATGATTTATTATCATTATCTATACCACTATTAACAAATTTGTGTATTAAATTTAAAACTAATTGTTGAACTTTAATGAATTTTCTTTCGTTATTCAAAATTAAATGAAAATTATTAAATGGGTCTCCATAAGGGGGACAAATCTTTTTCTTAACATCAATAGTTAATTGTGCTCTATAATCCCATATATCATACAATTCACCAATAAAATTATATAATTGTAATCTATTTAAAGAGAGAAACCAACTGGGTTCGCTATAATTACCTAGGGCATTAATATTCTGAAATATGTCTAATGCTTTCAATTCAATACTTTTTTGTAAGCTAATATCATTATTTACATCTTGAATAATTATATCTATTTTAATTGAGAGTGTTTTACTCATTTTAATTATTTTGTCTATATTCTGAATAACATCTTTGTGAATAATATTTCTATTATAAGGATTTTGGACATTTTGTTTGGATTTAATAATTAGATTATGAATAGAAATTATATTAAAACCATAAATAAATCCGTCGACATCAGTAAAACTAAAAAATTGTGAATAACTTAAATCTTTAATGTTTTCCATAGTTAAAAAATCTGTTGTATTAGTGCATAAATTTCTATTTAAAAGAGCAGGACCTTTAAGTTTATTATATTTAACTTGAATAAAAGTTCTGATTTTTTTTTGAATTTTTACAATATTAAATGATAAGTATAAAAAAGTAAATAACCTAAATAATATTTCGTTTCTATTTCCAGAAATTTTTATTTTATATATTTTTGCGAATGCTTTTAATTGTTTAATATTATATTTATTTTTCAAAATTAATGAATAATTATCAAATTTATTGAACAAATTATAATCAATATCATCATCTTTTATTTTTATATTTTGATTGTTATTATTGTTTTTTATAAATAAATCTTTACATCTCTCGTTGTCATAATTAAAACTTTTGTTATTGTAATGATGTTGTTCAAAATTATTCATTAATTATATATTATATATATATAATATTTGTTTTTTAATTGTTTTTATTAAATAATAAATAACTCATAACTACGACGATAATGGTATTAAATATGTATCTTATATTATAATTATTATATATATTATAAACAGACTTAAAGATATTATATTACTGTATAATAACAACCCATAAAGATGTCAGAAACAATCGTAGATGCAACTCAATTAAATATTAACGCTATTAAATATTCATCCCCAAAGGCAAACGCCTCTGGTGGTAAAAGTATTAATATTTTAAATAAACAAACTAATTCTGGATTAAGATTATCAACACCATTAATGCTAACCTGGGGTGCTTCTGATTTTACAGACCCAAATACAGGAAAAGGAAATGGAAAGTTTGAGATGTCTCTTCAATTTCCAAGTGAAGATTATAAGACAGAAGATGCTTCTTTATTCTTAAAAAATATGGTGGATTTAGAAAATAAAATCAAGTCTGATGCTTTGACTTTTTCGAAAGAATGGTTTGGAAAAGTTCATAGAAATTCTGATGTTGTTGATGCTCTATATACACCTATGTTAAAATATAGTAAAGATAAATCAACTGGCGAACCTGATTTTAGTAAGCCACCAACACTTCGTGTAAAAATTCCCATTTGGGAAGGTGTATGGAAGTGTGAGATTTATGATGAAGATGGAAATAAAATGTTTCCAAGTTTAGATAGTTCTGTTTTATCACCGATTGATTTCATACAAAAAGGAACAAATGTAGCAGTTTTAATGCAGTGTGGAGGTATTTGGTTTGCTAATGGTAAATTTGGAGTAACCTGGAAGTTATTACAAGCAGTCGTTCAAAAACCAAGAGCATCACTAACTGGACAGTGTTTTATTAAATTAAAAGCATCTGATAAAGAAAAATTAAAATCAACACCTGCTCCTATTACAGATAATATTGTGGATGATGAAACATTCAATAAAAGTGTAAATATTAATGTTAATGACTCAGATTGTGAGGAAGATGATGATGAAGAAGAGGAAGATGATGAAAGAGTAATTGTAGAAACAACCGAAAATGCAGAACAAAAACAAGAAGTCATAGAAACACCTATAACAACTCAACCACCAGTAGAAGAAACAAAAAAGAAGAAAGTTGTTAGAAAGAAGTAAGTTTATAAATAATAACAAAAAAATACAACAAAAAAATATTATAAAAAATTAAAATATTTTTTAAACGTTTATTAAATTACTTATTTATTTTTCATTTACTTTATTACGTATTAATTCATTAATAAATAATATTCTATTATTCCACCATAATATCAATTCTGTTTGTATTTTTTGTAATTTATCATAATCATTAAGTAAATTATTACATTTTATTACTGCGTTATCCCAGGTATCCTCATAAATTAATGGTGGAATATTATTATTATAATTAAATGTAGTTTCTATTTCATTAATATTTCCAACCACCACAGGTATAGCTCCTGCTACAACTGCCTCATAAATTCTAAAACAATCCAAACTACAATTTCCTCTTCCAATTATAACAAATATTGTTCTACTGTATATGTCAAAACATTCCTGAGGATTATAATGTAAATTATTAATGTCCCAGTTATTATTTACAAATATAATGTTGGTTTTTTTCATATTTTTTTTAAAAACATCACTCATATAAGTTCTATCTGATTTCTTAGTTCCGATAAATGAACAATTAATTTCTCTTTCACTTATTTTTTTGTGTTGAACATTTAATGAAGATTTATTATCCAGATAATATTTTGAATATCCTAATGGAATTTGATAACTATTTTTTGAATAATTATAATTTTTATGGTTATACTGCATAAACAATATTTTTGTATATTTTTCTAAGAGTGTTATATTTGGGGTGTTCCCTGTTTCATTTGAAAAATAAAAAATTATAATAGGTTTAATATATTTTACTAAATTTATTATATCATCAAAACAACAAGATTGATTAATTAGTAATATGTTATTTTCTATAATATCAGTTCTGTTTAAAAATAAATTAAAATTATTTGGATTAAATAATTCTATTTCTTTTTCTATATTAAATAATATATCATTAACAATAAAATCAAATTCCCATATACAATTTTCTAAATATAACAATTTCATTTATATTTTTTATATTGTTTATTTTTATATTATTTTATTTCAAACAAATTTAAGTTTTATAATAATGTCGCTTTTTTCTTCAATATTATAAATATCATTTTCTACAATTTTTGATATACCTTTTTTATTCAAAACGAATGTTTGGTTTTTTTTAATAAACAAGTTTTCAGTAGGAATAAGTATATTTTCAGAATCAAATAAATTATATTCAATATATTTTTTATTTAAAAGAGAGAAATCAAAAATAATATTTATATTAATTATCAAATTATTATCTTCATCAATTGTAATATTTTCTGGTAGATTAGGAATACATTTAACGATTATCTCTCCTTCTGTATTATCGAAAAATAATTCATTATGCCATAAAGGAACGAAATAGATATTACTGTTTATTTCGAGTTTGTATATATTATTATTGAATAAATCGTTCAATTTTGGGTTCAATATATAGATTTGTATATCTTTATGTTTTTCAATTATTATTCGTGTGATACTTTCCAAAATTACTTCGTTTATATGTAAAATATCTTTATATTTGAATAAAAAATTATATATAATTATTATTATATCTTTATCAATATTTTCAAATAATTTAATTGATATATCTCTGTATCCACAAACTATATCTTTTATTATTGAAGAAATAAAACATTTATTTTGTCCTTTTATTAATTCATCTATAAAGATATTTAATACATTTATATAACCTGGATTTAAATCTTCCTCTTTTCCAATTAATTCAAGTTCATTCTTTAAAAATAAATACGACTCATTTATTAGTTTAAACTTTTCATTTGATTCAACTGAATTATTATTTTTATCTGGATGATATTTGAGAGATAATTTTCGATATTGTTTTTTTAATATTTCAGAAGATAATTTACTATATTTAATATCTAATGTTTCACACGCATCCTTTATGTTCATTTAATTTATTTAGTTTTTTTATTTTAAGTATTATTATCGTTATTATAATTATTTAGTATGCAAACTATGTTAAATAAGTAGTTTTCTAAATGATATATCGGTCTATAATTGTTATTATAATATTGAAAAAATATATATGTTTTTATCATTATTTTTGATATTTGTTCCTTATCAAATACATTTTTAATTATTAATGATGATAATATATACCATATACAATCAGTTATATCCAAATTATAAATTAATATATCATAAATTAAATCACGAAATTTTAAAAATTTTATATCATCTATATTTAATATTACATTCAAAATTTTATCACAAATAAATTTATATGGCTTAATTTGAGTTATTGATGTTTTTATACTTTTTATATTTGTTATATCTTCTAACTTATAATTTTTTGGTATTTTTGTTATTAAACATTTATTATAAAGACTTTTTGTTGGTCTTGGAATATTTATTATTTCACAACAATTTAATATATTATCTGGAATAAAACTCAACTCCTCAGTTATTAATATATATTTTAAATCTATTGGAATATAATAATTTTGTTGCATATAACTGTAAAAATTATCTAATAACTCGTTATGTATTTCATTAAAATATTTACATAAAATTATACCATTTTTTTCAACTTTCGCAGATATTATATCAATAATTTGTAATATTATTTCATGCCATAATAGTTTTGAATTACAACCTAAAATAGACATATCTATCTCGTAATGTATATCACTTATTTTAAAATAATATTGTTGTTTATTATAAGTTACAGTAAGTTTTTTCTCATATTTCAATTCGGAAGAACTATATTTTTTTATACATTTTAATACTTGTGTATATTTTCCAACACCAGGCGGACCATAAAATATCACATTTTTTAGATTATTTATTTTTTTTGGAAATTTATTTAAAATTTTATCTATTTTTGGATGTAAATTTGATAATATATTTGAATTTGTATATTCTTCGAAATGTGTCTCTTGGAATTTCATTATATAACTTATTTAACATTCTTTTATCTTTTTTATTACATATTAATTTAAAAACATTTATTTAATTTTTATAATAATTAATATGAATCTTGTAAAGGAAATAAATCAATACGACGAAAATAATATATATTTCTGCGAACCTATTAAAAATAATATTATGATTGATGGATATTTTATAAGAATTATTTATTCTAATTCATTATTTATTTTAAATGGAATTAACTTTTTAATTAAATTAAATAATGTAAGTTTAGATAAATATTACAATAAATATAAATGCACATTCAATACTATAATTCATAAGGAATTTATTGAAAAATATAAAAATATCGAAGAATGCATTTTAAAAAAAAGTAATATTAAAAATAAAATTCCTCAATACAAAATTTATGACCAAATTAAAAATGGAAATATAAAACTATTTTTAGATAATGATGATAAAATTATTAATAATTTTTTTATGTTAAAAATTTCTGGAATATGGGAAACTGAAACTCATTATGGACTAACATATAAATTTCAAAAGATTAAGGAAATAATTAACGTTTTATAAAAGTTTTATCCGTCAGTAGTAAAATTTGTCATTACTATTCCTAACGTTATTATTATTATTAAATTTATTATACCCACTATGTATAATAACATACTATACTTTTTATCTATTATTTCACTATCCTTTTTCATTCCAGTAGAAAATAAATACAATTGTAGACAAATTAATACTATTGAAATATTCGTAAATTTCACATATCCTGATGTAATATCACCACTAACTATACGATTACTATAAGTTATTGTTAAATATAGCGAATAAATAACAACTCCTAATAGAAATGAAAATGGACCAACCGCATAAATATAAGAAAATAAATTACTCTCTTTATTATTTATTATATTCGATATTAAGTTCGCCATTAATAATAAAATACCTCCACTAATAAAAGAATATCCTGATATTATTCCAATTAAACTGGATTGTGTTGTTGAACCTATCGTTATAATCAATAATATTATTCCTACAATTATTAATGTTGAATAAATCAACGAAACTAATGGTTTTATTATTTGTGTAGTCATATATTATAATTAGAATTTAAATCCACCTTTACACCTTTTCTTATTTCAAACGCCGATTATAATATAAAGACAAAACGATATTTATATTATAAATAATGATGACTGTTTATGAATCTCTTATATCCGATTTAAAAAATAAATTAATAAATAAAAATATTAAATACAGTAATGTGTTTAGTTTAATACGTAATAAAAATTATGATAATATTATTGAAATTACAGACGATAAAACCATTCCATCTTTAATATATAATATTGTTTGTGAAATCGAAACAATTGGTAATAATATGGAAAAAAAATTAAATGATTTATTATGGTTAAATGACCGATTAATTCAATTTGGTGAAGAACCTCAATCATCAAAAACAAAAGCACTAAATTTATTGAAAACAAAAGTATTTATAAATATTTATGATTTAGAAGCAGAAAAATATGAAAAAAGGACAAACATACAAGATTTAAGAAAAGATTTAAGAAAAAACCCTGAGAGATGTTTTCCGTTATGGATTGCAAAGGAAAATATAACTTTAAGATATTTCCTAACTGAAATATATAAAAGTAAACGGCGTTTGAAATTAAAAAAGGTGTAAAAAAAGTTATAAAACGATGGTTGGGCGAAACCTAAGGGTTTCGGGGAACAATCGCACGTGCGGTTTCACGTTCTTTCAATTCGTTTATTTGATTTTGTAAATCCTTAATTTTCAATAATAAAATTGGTATAAATTCTATATAATTTACTGTTTTTATATTTTCATTATTTGGATTACTTATGTTTTTTACTAAATTTGGATAATATAATTCTACTTCTTGTGCTATGAAACCATAATGAATAGTTTCATCATTTTCTAAATTATATTGTTTCGGATTAATATTTAATAATTTTTCTGAAATTGATAAGTTTAGATTTTCTATATTATTTTTACAATTAATATCAGACAAATTATTTATTGAACCAGTTACCGTTAAGTCGTTGTGTATATACAAATGTGAATTTGTATTTTGTTGGGTTATATAAGTTGTCCTGTCAATTGACACATTTGTCCATAATAATTGTTTAGTAAATTGTTTTAAAGATATGTTTGAGTCAAAAGTTTTCACTAATCCTGTTTTTGATTGTTTCATATTATTATTGTTAATTATTAAATTTTATATTATTTTTCAGTTAATAATATAAAAATAATTTATTTATATAATAATATATGTTAAAACCAGGTAAATATGAAAGAGACCATTATAATAATTCTAATTATAATGTTATTAATGAAAATAATCCACTCATCAAAAATACAAATGAATATATGATAGTTAATAAAATTATAAGTATTCATTCAGAAGACCGTGATATTTTACAATTTCCAAGTTCAAATTTTTTTGAAATTACGCTCCCTGATAACTATACTAATATAATTACTGCAAAATTAGGTAGTTATGCATTTCCTTCTAACTATAACGTTTTTTCACTAGACCAAAATAATATATTATTAAGTTTTCAAATTAATGAACCGTATAATCCTGCTGACCACGGATATTATGACCCAATACTAGATATTATTTATCAAGCATTATATTATAATAGAAATCAGTACTTTTATTCATTTATTTCAGACGGATATTATACACCAGACCAAATCGCAAGTGAATTAATGAATAGAATGAATGATACCGTAAATAATTTTATTTTAGAATATATGAAAAATAATAACCCTACATATATTGATGAATTTATAAATAATGGGGGATATAATCAATTTGTAGTCGTATATAATCTTGTATCACAATCATTATGGTTTGGAAATAAAAGTTCTAAATTTATTATAACAAATAATGACCCAATATATAGTGTAAGTAATTCTGTAATTAACACGATTTATTGTAAAAGTCCTGATAACATACCTTATAATATAAATATAGATGATTTTAGTAATTGGGGATTACCTTATTACTTAGGATTTACTAGATGTCCTATTGAAAGTCAGCATAACACTACTCCTGGAAGTTATCCACGTTTTTATTATGGAGATGCATTAACTACATCAGATAATGGTTATTGGCTTATTCCAGACCCATCATATAATACAAAAAACGTATATTTTTTAGAATCGCCTGGTAAAATTAATTTACTGGGTGAAGCATATATTTATATGGAACTAAATGGATTAAATTATATGGATGAAACAATTCCATTTGGTGTTGAAAATACATTTTTAAATACTTACACCAATCCTATCAAAAATAATAGAGGCGACCATAATTCAGCATTTGCTAAAATAGCAGTAGCTTCAACTCCAATATCACAAATTTATGATACAAATACTGAATCAATAACTGTTTTTAATCCACCAATAGAAAGATTAAGCAAAATTAAAGTAAAATTTAGATATCATAATGGTCGTGCAGTAAATTTTGGAAATTTTAATTATTCATTTAATTTAATATTTGAAATGTTAGTTCCACAAATTTTACGAAGTTATACCACATTTAATCCTTCTGCAAGTTCAACTTATGGTTCATCATCGTTGACTTCAAAAAAATAATCTATTTTTGTGTTTTATATAAAACCCAATTATGAATTATGTCAATATTACAATTATTATAATCGTGATTGAAATCGTTTAATTTAATAAATGAAGGTTTTTTCATTTGTTTAGTTTTATAATAAACATAGTCGCCATATTTACCATTTTTTATAGAAATATTATCATTTATTATTCTAATAATATTTGTGTTTTCATTATTAATAATTTGTAAAACATCATTATAAGAAATATTTTCTATTGGTCTATTTCCAAAACAAGATAACGACTTTTGATTGTCACCCCACATTACATATAAACCATACTTTCCTTTTTTTAATATTAAATCTTGTTCGTCATATTGTCCCAAAATATGGGAGGTTTCTTTAAGTTGTTTCTTAATATATTTTTCTTTATTTTCTTTATTTTCTTTATTTTCTTTTATAATTTTATCGCATAAATCACTTATTTCTTTGTAATAATTTCTACATATTTTATACCATATTATCTCTCCATTTGAGATTTTATCTAATTCTATTTCTAGATTTCTTGTATATTCATAATTGAATATTTCACTAAAATTTTTTATTAAAAATTCTATAACAATTATTCCTAATTCTTGAATAATTATTTTATTTTTTTCATTTCCAAATTCTCTCACACTCTTTATTTCATTTATTATTTTATCTTCTAAATTATATTCATCACATTCTATGCTAACACCTTTTACATTTTCAATTTTGACATATTCTCTATCCTTAATTTTTTCAACTAATGTTGAATATGTTGATGGTCGTCCTATACCTTTTTCTTCTAAGATTTTTACTAAATTTGCTTCTGTTAAATGAGTTTTACTATTTACTAATGATATTTTTGAAATTATTTTTTTTAAATTTGCGTCTTTTATTGTTTGTAAATAATTATAATTATTTGATTTTGACACATTATTTTTTACTTTCTTCCATCCTTCAACTGTTATTAATTCACTATTGTGAGAGAAAAATAAATCATCTGGTGCTGTAAATTTCGCAGTTATTGAATAATATTCGGAATTTATCATACAACTTTCTAATGTTGTTTCCCATATTAATTTATAAACCTTCTTTTCTTTTGGCGTTATTGAAGTATCTGTTATATTTTTTAAATAAATATTTGTTGGTCTTATTGCTTCGTGCGCACCTATTGTTATTCCCAATAACTCTATTTCTCTCCTTATTAATCCTTCATTATATTCCTTTTTTATAAATAATTTTATTGAACCTATAAATTCTAAACTATAATTTCTTGTTTCTGTTCTAAGATATGTAATATATCCTTCTTCATATAATTTTTGACATATTTTCATAGTCTCTTTTGGAGATAAATTTAATTCTATACTACATAATTGTAAAAGTTTAGATGTTATTAAAGGTTCTGGTGGTAATAATATTTTTTTTTGTGGATTTGTAAAAGAATACGAATGAACAAAATTTATGCATTTTTCTAAAAAATCTTTCATTTCATTTTTATTTTCAAAATTCTTATTTAATTCAAAAGGTATTAATTTACTTGTGAAATATCCTATTGTATTATATACTTCTTTATTGGATGAATTTTTGAAATCAATATAATTATCATAAATTATTTTTAAAGCTGGGGTTTGACAACGACCAGCAGATAAATTTTTACTTTTTTCATTATTTAAAAAATTCCACAACATAGGAGTTATTGAATATCCTAATAATAAATCTAATATTTGTCTTGATTGTTGAGAGAAAATTAAATCCATATTCAAGAACCTTGGTTCTAATAATGAATTTTTGATTGCATTTTCAGTTATTTCGTGAAATACTATTCTTTTTGTTTTATCAATCGGCAATTCAAATAACATACATATATGCCATGCAATTGATTCACCTTCTCTATCGTCATCCGTTGCTAATATAACTTCATCTGCGTTTTTTATTTCTTTTCTCATATTTTCTAAGTGTTTTGCTTTTTTATTATCTGAAATAAGTGAATATTTTGGATTAAAATTATTTTCAATATCTATATCTTTGAGAGATATTAATTCTCTCACGTGTCCTAATGAAGCAAATACTTTATATGAACTATCTAAGAAGGATTCTATTTTTTTGCATTTAGTATAAGATTCTACTATTAAAAGTGTTTTATACATTATTATTAAATTATATAAAAATAGTTTTATATAATAAATCAAATGATTCAATATTTAATTAATAATGTAGCAGGATTTTTTCGTAGAATTTATAATATTTGTATGTTTTGCGAAAATAATGAAAATAAAAAACAAAAACCGATTTATTTAATCAATAACGAACCATATCTTAAATTAGATGACGAACCTGTAAATAATGAAATGGTTGTCTTGGGAGAAAAAAAAATAAATAAAGGGGAATGGATGGAATTCAAGTAATAGCAATATATAAAATAAATATTTAGAGAAGTTAATTTAAATATTCATATTATGGAAGAAATTTTTATGGATGAAGAATTCATTATGCCTTATAAGGAAAAATTTACGATTTATTCAAAAAGTGGTTGTAAAAATTGTTTAGAAGTAAAAAGATTATTAAAAAATGAAAAAATAAATTTTATAATAATTAATTGCGATGAATATTTAATAGAAAATAGAGAAGTTTTTTTGAAAAAAATGAAAAACTTAATTAATACAGAATATAAAATATTTCCATTTGTTTTTCACGATGGAGTTTTTATTGGTGATTTTAATAAAACCATAGAATATTGTTATACTTTAAAAGCATTTGAAAATTTTATTGATTTCTAATTTTATATTGTTTCCAATTAATATTAATTGGTTCATTTTTGATTTTTTCTGGTTCATCATATTCTTTATTCAATTTATCTGCTTTTCTTAGAGCACTATCTACATAAATTTCTTTAAGTAATTTTCCGACTAAAAAAGAACCTTCGTGTTGGTCTAACTCACCATTCTCTATTTGGTTTAATACATCTAAAAATTTAAATAAAATTTCTATATTAATCTCATCTTTTCTTATTTTATTATAAATATCAGTATAATAAGAAAATAAAAAATTACATTCTATCATACCATTATTATGGAGCATTTCGGGTTCATTAATATAAGTATTTTTGAGATTAATTAATAAATTTATTTCTTTTCTTAAAATAACACTATGTTTTAACTCTCTTATTAATTCTGTTTGGTCCTCAACATTATTTGCTTTAATCATTTTTTGGAGTTGTAATCTTGCGTTTTCATCCATATAAAGAAATATTTATTTTTATTTTTAAATTAAAATATCAAATTATTATATAATATGTCTTCAAATATACCTGTGCCGATAAGAATATCGCCTTATGGGGGAAATCCAGGTTTGGCTGCATATCAAAACGGAATAAATACTAGTAATAAACTTAACAATTTAAATAATTCTGTTAAAGGTGGTGGAAGTGTTGGTGTTTCTGTTATTAAACCGATGTATACAAATACATTTGTTGGTAATCAAGACCCAGTTAATCAACAAATTAATAATGCTGCGATTTCAAATAAAGTCAGTATTCAAAGTCAAGGCGATAATGTTCCGTTAGTTAGTGGTGGAAAAAGAAGAAAACATAATAATACTAAAAAAAGAAAATCTAATAAAAAAAGAAAATCCAATAAAAAAAGAAAATCCATTATAAAAAGAAAAAAACGCAGTCAAAGTAATTTTAGCTAAAAAATATATCCATCACTTTGAAGAATAAATTTGTAAGAAATATATACTAATAATATAGTTATGCCAAAAGCTATTGATTGGATAAATTTTTTTTATGTAAATTTAGGTTTTATTTTACAAATAGTTGCTATGTATTTTTATACTTCTTTAAGTAATATCAAAGATAACTGGGCTAAATATAGATGTAATCCAATTTTTATGCCGTTATCTGACAATATAGAACAAGATTTCGTATATTGTGTTCAAAATATGCAGATGAATTTTATGGGTTATTTATTAGAACCAATTAATTATATTACATCAAATTTAACATCATTAGGGTCAGGTTTCGCAGATACTTTGAATAATATCAGAGTTATGATTAGTAATATAAGAACATTTCTTGCATCAATTTCTGAAACTATTATGAATGTATTCTTAAACTTAATCATCGAATTTCAAAAAATAATCATAGGTATGAGAGATTTAATTAATAAAGTTATTGGAATAATGGTAGTTATGATGTATGTAATGGATGGAAGCATTAAAACTATGCAGAGTGCTTGGAATGGACCACCTGGACAAATGGTAAAATCATTAACTGGTAATTGCTTTCATCCAAATACAATAGTAAAACTAATAAACGGAAAATTAGTTAAAATGAAAGATTTAAATTTAGGAGATTGTCTAGAAAATGGAAGTATAGTAAATATATTAATGAAAATAAATAAAGATAAAACTGATAAATTTTATAAATTTCTGAATGGTTCAGATGGAAATGAAATACTTGTAACTGGAACTCATCTGGTAAAATATAATGATGAATATATTTTAGTTGAAGAACATCCAGAAGCAATAGCAGATAAATATGTTGATACAGATTATTTAAGTTGTATTATAACAAATGACCATTTAATTAAGTTGGGTAAATATATATTTTATGATTGGGATGATGATGCAATTAGAGAGAAATATATAAGAAATAAAAATACAATATATATATAATATAATGTATAATATCGAAAAAAGCACTACTAAAATAAATGAATTATATGATAAATTAAACTATCTAGATGTTTATTCTGGTTCTGTTTTAATTTTTATTTTTTTATCTATTATACTTTTTTTAGTAATATCTTACACATCTGTTATGAAAAATATTCAACCAATTAAAGATAATTGGAGTTCAGAGAGATGTAAACCACAGATAATACCTTTTGCAGGTATTATAAATAAACCATATGATAAAAGTTTTATAGATTTTACAGGTGAAAATTTTACTTATTGTATCCAAAATATTTTAACTTCAATTACTGGAAATGCTGTTGAACCAATTACGTTTGCTACATCTATTTTAGTCAAGTTTTACGATGAGATTGCTGTTGGAATTAATAATTTAAGAGTTATAATTTCAAATGTTAGAACATATATTTCTAATATTGCTATCGAAATTTTTGGTAGACTAGGAAATATTATGGTTCCATTACAACAAATACTTGTATCATTTGTTGATACTATGAAAAAAATTCAAGGAATATTAACAGCAGGTCTTTATACAAGTTTAGGCACATATTATGCATTAAAAGCATTAATGGGAGCGATTATTCAATTTGTTATAATAATATTATTAGTTTTATCAGCATTAATATTAATGATGTGGATAATACCATTTACTTGGCCAACTGCAATCGCAGGAACAGCGATATTTGTTGGAATCAGTATTCCTTTACTCCTTATAATGACATTTATGAATGAAGTATTACATATAGATATAAATTCACCCATACCAAAAGTTCCATCAAGACCCAAAATATGTTTTGATAAAGGAACCCAAATTGAAATGAATGATAATACATTAAAAATAATTTCAGAGATAAATGTCGGAGATATATTGAAAGACAATATAGTTGTTACAGCAAAATTAATATTACACACAAAAGGTTCCCAAATGTTCGATTTAAATGGAATAATAGTTAGTGGAACCCATAGAGTAAAACACAATAATAAATGGTTATACGTAAGCAAACATCCAAATGCTAAAATTATTTCAAATTATAATGAAGAATTTATATATTGTCTTAACACTGATAAAAAAGTTATTAATATTGGTTCTCATATTTTTTCAGATTGGGATGAAATTTTTGATATTGAAAATATGCAATTAAAGAATATAATTAAAGAAAAGGACTTAAAGAATGACATTACCATTCACAATACTAAATATATACATACTTGTTTTGACGGTGGGTTTGTTAGTTCAACACCCATAGAACTTTTATGCGGAAAAAAAACACAAATTCAAAATATTAGAAATGGTGATATATTAAAAAATGGAATTAAAGTTTATGGACTAGTTGAAATTTACGGTATTGATTTATGTGAAAATAATTTAGCAACTTTTGAAAGTGGGTTAAATTCTACTTTTACACAAAATAAGTATTTTAATTTATTAACTGATAAAAAATATTTTTATATAGGAAATAAAATTTTTAATGATTATAATTTTTGTATTGAAAAATATTTATTGTAAATTATTATCTATTAAATATGTATATATGGTTACTTTGAGAATCGAAATTCTTATATTAATTATTGTTGTTTCTATTATTTTGTTTTCACATTTATTTTGTTCTTGTTCCACAGTTAGTGCGTATGAAGCATTTACTGCTCTTAAAAATGTAAAAAAAGAAAAACTTACTATGAATAAAAATAAGAAAAATGCCAAAGAAGGATTTACTGGTGCTAACACTAATGGGGGTTTTTCAGCTCAATACAAATTAAATGATTATACACCTCTTGATACTTCTAGTTGGTTTACACAAGACCTTACGAATAACAAATCACAAGGCGTTCAAAATATTTTAAACCGTCCATCACAACCAGTTCCTCTACCAGAAGGACAAATGTTAATGTTTGCTAACACCAAATTCAAACCTGAATGTTGTCCAAATTCTTATTCTAATAGCACAGGTTGTGCTTGTATGACCGTTCAACAATATAATTATTTAATTGATAGAGGAGGTAATAATGTTCCATACAGCGAATACTAAAATGTTGAACCACATTTATCACAATATATTATTTTTTTTATTCTCTCTGTAAATCCATCAAAAATTTCAATTTCATCTTCAAAATAATTATGATTACAAACACTTTTTATTTTTTTATCTATTTCTATTATATTATTCTTTATTATTCTTATTTTATCATCATTTATCTTATCATAATTTATATTCTCATAATAAGATAATTCTTTAATTAATGTTTCTTTATTATTTAATAACACGTTTAATTCATCCATCTTTATATTGAATACAATTTATATTTTTATATTGTATTCAATTATTATTTAATCAGCAACCGATTAAACATACATACTATAAAAAGTCATATTTTCATCTTTTTCCTTTTTAATTAATTTATCTATTATATTTTTATTTACAGTTATTGGAAATTCTACTTTTAAAGATAAATCCTCCTCAAATAAATTTGTTCCTGGTTTCATTAATCGATACAAATTCAATTTCGTATATATTATTTCAATACACCGCTTCAAATTTCTTACTCCTTGTTCTTTATTACAAAAATTTTCAATTATATAATGAATTGTTTCATCTGGAATAGTAATATCATTTTCGTTGAACTTTACTTGTTCTCTTATTTTTGGAAGTAAATAATTATTCGTAATTTGTGTTTTCTGTTTCCTATCGTATCCCTTTGTTTGAATTTTATACATTCTATCTCTCAGAATAGGATTTACCTTTGTTTCATCATTATAACTAAAAATAAATAAACACTTACTCAAATCAAATTTTATATCAGAAAAATATTTATCGTGAAATTCCGTATTTTGTGATGTATCTGTCAAATGTGTTAATATTCCAGCAATCTCTTCACCTTTTGGTGTGTCGCTTATTTTATCTAATTCATCAAAATAAATTACTGGGTTCATACATTTACTATCAATTATTATTTGAACTATTTTTCCCCACATACTACCTTCATATGTATAAGAATGACCCTCTAAAAAACTACTATCTGTTGCACCACCTAACGCTACAAATGCAAAAGGACGATTTAAAATTTTACTTATTCCTTCTTTTACTAGTGTTGTTTTTCCAGTTCCCATAGGACCATTTATTGCTATGGCTGAACCGATGGCTTGTGGATTTGTTATTAATTGTCCCAATAACTGCATTATTTGCATCTTCGCATCATTCAAACCGAATACTGCATCATTCAATATTTTTTGGGATTTTTCCATAAACTCGTGACATTTTTCAATACCATCATCAATATTTATCGGCAAAGACTGGTATTTTCCAAATGGTATTCTCATAAAAGTATCAACCCAATTCTTTATTTTATAAAATTCACCATTACACGGATCCATATATCTTAATGAATTTATTCTTTTCATAGCACTAGATTTGTATTCTTTTGGTATTTCTGCTTCTAATAATGTAAATCTATATGGTTTCTCAATTTGTGTTATTTTATTTATTTCACGAACCTCTTTAATTAATATTTTTTGTTTTTCTGTATCTAATTTATTAAAAAATTTCATATCATTCATTAAATTTTTCTCTCGAATTATATTTTTGAAAATCCTTTCGTTTTTTTGTTTATTTTTTTTAACATATTTTTCTTGTTTTTCTGTATGTTTTTTTATTTCATCTTCACATACCTTAATACATTTGTCTAATATTTTACTATCATTTGTTTTTTCTTTAATGCCCTTCAATTCTTCTAATAAAACTTCATTTTTTTTAATTATATCTTTTATTTTTTCTTTATCTACTTTTACTTTATCTACTTTTTTATCTATTTTTTTATTTTCTACAATTACTTCGTCTTCCTCATCTTCCTCATCTTCCTCATCTTCCTCATCTTCATCCTCATCCTCATCTTCATCCTCATCCTCGTCTTCATAGTCATCATCTTCATCATCGTCATCCTCCCATTCACTCTCATCCTCATCTTCTGTACCTACTGTAAATATAATATTGTATTTATTTGACTTTTTCAAGTTCTCATCATCCTCAGTCTCATCGTCATCATCATCCTCATCACTGTTATATTTTTTTTTGGTAGATTTCTTTTTTCCTGTTTTTTTTTTGACTTTCTTTTCTTCCAATTCATCAGTTTCATCATCATTATTTACCTTCTTGGGTTTTTCTATTTTTTTAGATAGTTTTTTCAATTTTTCATCTGCTTTTATTTTTTTATCTATAAATTTTGAAGGAAATAATTTTGATAAAAACTTGTTATATTCTAATGAATCCATTTCTTCATCACTCTCATCACTTTCCCTATAAGAATTATCATCACTATCACTATCATTTTTTGTCATCTCAGTTTTTTTATATTTATGTTGTTTTTCTTTCGTCATTATACTTATATTTATATTATATTCAAGTTATAATTTTAAATTAATCTCCTTATAATATATAAGTTTCAACTTAAAGAATAATATTTATATTAAATATAAAAAAAATTGATTTAAAATAATCTAAACATTATTATATTAAATACAAAAGAGAATGTCGAAAAACTCAAATCTTAAAAACTCTAATAATATTTCCAAAATTATTGGTATTCAATTTAGTATTTTATCCCCAGACGAAATCAGAAATGGTTCCGTTGCTGAAATTACTACAAGAGATACTTATATTAATAATAAACCTCAAATCGGCGGGTTGTTTGACCCCAGAATGGGTGTTTTAGAACCTGGATTAATATGTCCAACAGATGGTCTTGATTATATGGAAACCCCTGGATATTTTGGACATATTGAATTAGCACGACCTGTATTTTATATTCAATATTTAAGCACTATATTAAAAGTTCTTCGCTGCGTTTGTTTTAAGTGTAGCAAATTATTAATCAGTAAAGATAAATATAAACAAGCTCTTAAAATGGCGGCTGATGCTAGATGGAAATATGTATTCTCATTATCCAGTAAAATGAAACGATGTGGTGAAGATACTGAAAATGGTTGTGGTTGCTTACAACCTAATAAAATTCGCAAAGATGGTCTCGCTACTATTTCTGCTGAATGGAAGAAAGAAAATACCGATAATGAAAACCCCAAAGATAATCAAATTATTATTAAATTAACTGCTGAAATGGTTCTTAAAATATTTAAAAGAATTTCTGATGAAGATGTTTCATTTATGGGGTTTAGTCCTGTTTGGTCTAGACCTGACTGGATGATTTGTCAAGTTATGGCTGTCCCACCACCTGCTGTTAGACCATCAGTTAAACACGACTCTCAGCAAAGAAGTGAAGATGATTTAACCCACATTCTCGTCACAATTATCAAAACTAATAAAACATTACAAGAAAAAATACAAAATAACGCACCCACTAATGTTATTGATGACTGGACAACAGTTTTACAATATTACGTCGCCACACAAGTCGATAATAAAATTCCTGGTGTCGCTTCTGTTGCTCAACGTTCTGGAAGACCTTTGAAATCTATTAAAGATAGATTAAATGGTAAAGGTGGGCGTATGAGAGGAAACTTAATGGCTAAACGTGTTGATTTTAGTGCTCGTTCTGTTATTACTGCTGACCCTAATATTTCTATTCGTGAATTGGGTGTTCCTATGAAAATTGCTAAAAATATTACTAAACCTGTACTCGTTAATGATGTTAATCGTGCATTCCTTACTAAATTAGTTCGGAATGGACCTGACATTTATCCTGGTGCTAAAATTTTAGAGAAAAAAAATGGCGACTCTATCACCCTCAGATATGTAGATAGAAACTCTATTTTATTAGAAGATGGCGACACTGTTCATCGTCATATGATGGACGGAGATGCTATTCTATTCAACAGACAACCTACTCTTCATAGAATGTCGATGATGTGTCATATTGCTAAGATTATGAAGCAAGGAGATACGTTTAGAATGAATGTTGCTGACACTAAGCCTTATAATGCAGATTTTGATGGGGATAGACATATGTAAATAACATTTTGTCCCCAACAGGGAGCGTGAAAAGCGTGCTACTCCCTAGTTAAATGGTTCTTTAAAAGCACTTAAATGTTTGAGTTTAGTAATCAATAGTAAAATGGAACCATCAAAATATTTAAATTTATCAAATAAAATTTTAGATAATCCAACTGAAAGATATTGCGAAATATATAAAATAATAAATTTATCTAATGGTAAAATATATGTTGGACAATCTGTTTCGCATATATTAAATCATAAAAGATATAGACCATACGGACACAAACTTAGATTTAAATGTCACATTTCAGAAGCATTCTCAAAAAAAAAGAATCAATCGCATTATTTAAACAACGCAATTAGAAAATATGGCGTTGAAAATTTTGTTGTTGAATTAATTGAATGTTGTGATAGTGATAAATCTGACGTGCGTGAAATACATTACATCAAAGAATTGAATAGTTTATTTCCAAATGGTTATAATCTAAAAAATGGTGGTGTTGTATTTACGCATAGCAATGAAAGTAAAAAACGTGTATCCAACGGTGTAGTAAATTATTTTAAAGATAAAAAATATGAAAGGTTTAAAGAAATAAAATGTATTGACGATTGCATTGAAAAATACATAAAACCTTTAAACCGTTCTAATAAGCAATATGGTTGGTATGTCTACATAGATAAAATTAAAGCAGATTTTGGTGGTGTCCATATTTCAATTGATGAAAGCAAAAAAAGTGCTATTGAATTTATAAATAATTTAAAGAACCAGTTAGCAACATGACCAAATTGCGGGAAACTCCTTAGAGCCTTCAATACCACTCACTTTTGGAAACAATTGTGAGGAACTCGGTTAAATGCCGAACCCAATGGTAAAAATGTGAAGGATTGGACAATCCGCAGCCAAGTCCCTAAACTCGTTATGATAGAGCATGGGAAAGGTTCAGAGAGTAGATGGTTGTGGGTCTTATATGATGGTCTAGTCAACCTGATAAGGCTTAAGGTGTATTCCGTCCCTTTTGGAAACATTAGGGAAATTCATGGAAATGAATTTACACATGCCACAAGATACAGAAGCAGAAGCAGAATTAATGAATTTAGCAGCAGTGCCATATCAAATAATTAGTCCAGCAAATAACTCATCAATTATAGGAATATATCAGGATTCGATGCTTGGTTGTAATAGATTTACTCGTGAGAATTTAAATTTTACAGCGAGGGAAGCTATGAATATTTTGATGATGTTTCAAAGAGTAAATGAGAATGTTTTATTAGAGAAAGGAAATATAATAAGTAATTTTGATATATTATCGCAGATATTACCACCATTATCTTTGAAATATAAAACAAAATTATTCAAAGATGACGATGATTTCAACAAAACAAATAATGTGTTGGAAATAAAAAATGGACAATACCTGAGGGGACAAATGGAGAAAAGCGTGTTAGGAGGTGGAACAAAAGGAATGATTCAAAGAATATGTAATGACTTTGGAAATTTCGCATCAGCAAACTTTATTGATGATTTACAAAACATAATTACTGAATATATGAAATCGAGCGCTTATAGTGTTGGAATTAGTGATTTGATTTCTGATAGTAAAACTAACCAAAAAATTATTGATGTTATAACTGATAAGAAAAAAGAAGTAAAAGACTTAATCGACCAAACCCAACTAGGAATTTTTGAAAATAAAACTGGTAAAACAAATGAAGAAGAATTTGAAACCCAAGTAAATAATATTTTAAATCAAGCATCATCAGAAGCAGGTAAAATCGGTCTAAAAAGTTTAAATAAAGATAATAGATTTGTAATAATGGTAAATGCTGGGTCAAAAGGTTCAGAGTTGAATATATCTCAAATGATTTCGTGTTTAGGACAACAAAACGTAGATGGAAAACGAATTCCTTATGGTTTTGACCACCGAACACTACCACATTATACAAAATATGATGATAGTCCCTCTTCAAGAGGATTTGTTGAAAGTTCATATATTAACGGACTTTCACCTCAGGAATTATTCTTTCACGCTATGGGTGGTCGTGTTGGTTTAATTGATACAGCTGTAAAAACTAGCACAACTGGTTATATTCAACGACGACTTATTAAAGGTCTTGAAGATTTAATGGTTTCTTATGATATGACAGTTAGAACAAATAAAAATAAAATTGTTCAATTTACTTATGGCGATGATGGAATAGACCCTGTCAAAGTAGAAAATCAATCCATACCATTAGTGAATATGAGTATTCAAGAAATATATTCTCATTTTAACATTCCAGAAAAAGTTGGAAATAATAAAACTTTATCTACGATATTGTTGAAACAAGTAGTAACTAGATATAAAAAACAAATTGAACAAACCCTAGAAAAATGTAAATTTTATACAAATATGATGATTGAAAACCGTAATATTATCGTTAAAAATATTTTCAAAAATAAAGGCGATAATGTTGTCAATTGTCCCGTAGCATTCTCATATATCATCAGTAATATCATAGGACAACAAAATATTAACTCTAATTCTATGTCCGACTTAACCCCACTCGAAGCATTTGAAATGATCGAAGAAACATACTCTAATCTTGAAAAAATTAGATGTGCCGTTCCAACCGAATTATTCAAAACGCTTTACTTCTTCTACTTATCTCCCAAAGATTTGTTATTTGTTAAGCGGTTCAATAAAGACGCCCTTACTGTTTTGTTGGAAACCATATCACTCAGTTATAAACGAGCTATTGTCGCACCTGGTGAAATGGTCGGAATGATAGCGGCGCAGAGTATTGGCGAGCCTACGACACAAATGAGCACTCGGAAATGTGAGCATATTAGGTGTATAAAAATTAATAAAAATACCAAAACTGTAAATATGATGTGGCAACAAATTGGGGAGTTATGTGATAATATAATAGAACAATTACCAGAATATACATTCAATACTGGT
>Ga0136644_10001008_pt1 | contig 22463 bp, 25 predicted proteins | sample C_130820_EF_Meta_FD_94780 | JGI IMG/M metagenome (GOLD analysis project Ga0136644, IMG submission 94780) | Freshwater microbial communities from Lake Croche, Canada to study carbon cycling - C_130820_EF_MetaG (v2) (version 2) | ecosystem: Environmental > Aquatic > Freshwater > Lake | place... | reverse complement strand
TTGAGGACTAATAGTTTTCATTAGTACAATCTAGTGTAGTAAGTGATGTGTAATTTTTTGTAATGTGTTTAAATAGTAATACGCAATCTCGCGTGAATGATACAAGGAGTTAGATATGTGGACTAAGCCAACTGCACAAGACACCCGTTTTGGATTTGAAATCACTCTTTATATTGCTGCACGTTAAGCATATATAAAAGTAATATGCCCGAGACCTCTGCGAAAGTACGTCTCGGTTTTCTTTTGTGCCAAACAATCGCTTGACATTTTTCCACACATGATATATACTGTATGTGTAAGTTAAACGAAAGCACATACTCTAATGAAAAAACTAAATCTGGAAGAAGTAAAAGAATTTATTCTTCAGCAAGGACCAGAAACAAAAATTTATCTAGGAGCAGACTCAGAAAGATTTAACATCAAGAATGAATGGTATGCAGATTATACTCTTGCTATTGTTATTCATATTGAAGGTCGTCATGGATGTAAAATTTTTGGAGAAGTAGTTAGAGAAAGAGATTATGACCAACGCAAAGACAAACCATCAATGCGATTGATGAATGAAGTATATAAAGTATCTGAATTGTTTCAGCGTCTTTCTGATGTTATAGAAGACCGTCACGTTGAAGTTCATTTGGATATTAATCCGGACCAAATGCATGCTTCTTCTTGTGTTGTTCAACAAGCAATCGGATATATTAAAGGAACATGTAATGTTATTCCTTTTGTTAAACCTAAGGCGTTTGCTGCTAGTTATGCAGCAGACAGATTGAAGCAGATTATTTAAAGTTTTTCCTCCTGTAGTTTAATGGTAAAACACCCGGCTTATACCCGGCATAGGCTCTAGATGGGGGCACGTTACAGGTTCGAGTCCTGTCGGGAGGACCAGTTTTATGCGAGAGTGGCGTAATCGGTAGCCGCAGCAGACTTAAAATCTGCCGGAGAAATCTGTACGGGTTCGAGTCCCGTCTCTCGCACCAATTAGTCTTTGTTCTTGATATTAAGAATTGTTTTGACTTTTACTGTTAGACGAATTAAATCATTATCAAGCATTCTTACTCTGTCTATAAGAGATACAAGAGTATTGTTTGCTTCACTAATTAGTGGTTTCATTTCTGTAGTCGTCCAGGTCCAAACGTAGCGAATTAGATATCCCATGCAAAAACAGGCCACAATAGGGAAACCATACTCATTAATGAACTTTGTGATTTCCATTTTAGTCCTTTCTTGCGTCTTCTTTGCCGTTTGCGCGGGCGATTCTGTCGATGTCAGGTTTAACACCTAGTGCATTAGATACTAAAGTGTCTATTCTAATAACATCATTATTCATAACGCGGACTCTTTCGTCAAGAGCATTAATAATACCTATTAAACCCTTGACGGAACTCAATACACCTGCTAGAATGAACTTTAAAGTAAGAAATGCTAGGTATCCTGCAGAAATCGCTGCTGCAATCGGAAATCCGACATCAGCAACTATCTTGAAGAATTCCATTTTTTGTTTCTACTTTAATGGTTATTGATTATAAGTATTTAGTTAGTCCATCAACCGCGGGTATGGTATAGTGGTTGTGCCCTGGCCTTCCAAGCCAGAGAGGATGGGTTCAATTCCCACTACCCGCTCCACTCTTTTAATTATGAGGTAATTATGAACATCAAAGCATTTAAGCTAATCACCGGAGAAGAAGTTCTTTCTGAGGTCGAGAACGAATCCGAATTTGACTATCATATTGTCAATCCTGTGGGTATCTCGGTTGTGCGAGGAAAAGATGGTCGACCAAATGTTGGTTTTTCTCCATTTCCTATTCATGCAGAACAAAAGACTGGTAGTAAGATGACTCTCGCAAAGATGAATGTTGTCTATGAATATGTACCAGCAGAAGATTTCATTGAAAACTATAATAGTATTTTCGGTGCAGGTATCGTGCTGCCTAATAAGGATCTTATTCTCGGATGAACTTTTACACCAATGTACAATGTCTAGGAAACAATATTCTTTTTCGTGGTATCATTAATGGAAAAAAAGTAAACACAAAAATTGAATATAAACCTAAACTGTATGAACCAGTAAACAAAGTTACAAAGTTTACTGGTCTTGATGGTGAATATCTTCACGAATTTAAGTTTGATTCTATTCGTGATGCGAGAGACTATGTAAAACAAAATCAAGATGTAGCAAACAAAAAAATCTATGGTAATACTCGTTTTGAGTATGCATTTATTGCTGACCAATTTCCTAATGATATTGAATGGGACCAATCAAAAATTTCAATTGCAACGATTGATATTGAAGTTGGTTCAGAAAATGGATTTCCTAACCCATACGAAGCGACAGAGGCAATCACCGCAATCACTCTAAAATTCATGGGTGGTATGACCTTTGTTTTTGGGTGTGGAGATTTCAAGACTGACAGCGGAGCAATTACATATATCAAGTGCAAAGACGAATGGACCCTCTGTAAGAGGTTTCTAGAGATTTGGACAACACGCTGCCCCGATATCATTACAGGATGGAATATCAAGTTCTTTGACTTCCCATACCTAATCAATCGCTTCAAGCGAGTTCTCTCCGAACAGGAAGCAAAGAGTTTGTCTCCTTGGAATTTTATCTCTGAACGTAAAGCAATTCTAATGGCAAAAGAACATATCGTCTATGAGATGATGGGTGTTGCTATGCTTGATTATATTGAATTGTATCGTAAGTATGCTCCGGGAGGCGCATCACAAGAATCATACAAACTCGATAGTATTGCTAGTGTTGAACTCGGAAAAAACAAGATTTCATATGATGAATATGATTCTTTGCATCAACTATACAAACAAAATTATCAAAAGTTTATTGAATATAATATCAAAGACGTTGAACTTGTTGAAGAATTAGAAGACAAACTAAAACTAATTGAACTTGCATTGACTCTTGCATACGATAGCAAAACAAACTATGATGATGTTTTTGCTCAAGTTCGTATGTGGGATACTCTAATCTTTAATCATCTAAAGAATGATAGTATCATTATTCCTCCAGTAGAAAGAAAAGAAAAGAGTGCTGCGTTTGAAGGTGCCTATGTAAAAGAACCTATCGTAGGTAAACACGATTGGGTAGCATCATTTGATTTGAATAGTCTATACCCTCACTTGATTATGCAGTATAATATTTCACCGGAAACTTTGGTTGAAAAGGAAGATTATACTGATGAAATGAGAGAGATATCAGGTTCAACTTCAGTCAATAATCTTTTGAGTATGAAAGTAGATACAAAGGCTCTTAAAAATCTAAAGATGACTGTCACCCCCAACGGTGAATTTTTTAGAACAGACTTTCGCGGTTTTCTTCCAAAGATGATGGAGCAGATGTATGAAGACCGAAAAATCTATAAGAAAAAGGCACTTGTAGCAAAGCAAGAACTTGAAAAAGAAACCGATAAGAAAAAAAGATTTGAAATTGAAAAGAGAATTGCACGATATAACAATTTGCAATTGGCAAAGAAAGTTTGTCTGAATTCTGCTTATGGTGCTCTTGGTAATGAATTTTTTCGATTCTTTGATATTCGCCAGGCATCAGCGATTACTCTTGCTGGTCAGTTGTCTATTCGTTGGATTGAAACCAAACTCAATCAATACATGAATAAAATACTAGGAACACAAAATGAAGATTTCGTTATTGCTTCTGACACAGACTCGATTTATCTGCGTCTTGGTGGGTTGGTGGGTAAAGTGTATAAATCAGAGTTCGATCCTGCGAAGGTCATCACCTTCATGGAAAAGGTATGTGAAGATAAAATTCAACCGTTTATTGATGAGAGTTATCAGGCGCTTGCTGATTATACTAACGCATACGAACAAAAGATGCAAATGAAGCGAGAAGCACTTGCGGATAAAGGTATTTGGACTGCAAAGAAGCGATATATTCTTAATGTCTACAATAACGAAGGCGTTCAATATTCAGAACCTAGAATGAAGGTTTCTGGTCTTGAAATGGTCAAATCATCTACGCCCCAATTTATCCGCGAGAACATGGAGAAAGCAGTTGATATCATGCTAAAAGGAACACAAGACCAATTACATGATTTCATGATTGAATTGCGTAATCAATTTAAAAATCTTCCTCCAGAAGAAATTTCTTTCCCGAGAGGTATTCGAGGAATCAGCAAATATACTGATGCAGTAACATTATATGCCAAAGGAACACCCATTCATGTTAAGGGTGCGCTCATATATAATAATGCAATCAAACAAAAAGGATTAAGCAAAAAATATCCGCTCATCAATGAAGGAGAGAAAATCAAATTCTCGTATTTGAAGATGCCTAATCCGTTTAAAGAAACCGTGATTTCATTTCCGGTAAGACTCCCCAAAGAATTTGACTTACAAAAGTATATTGATTATGATATGCAATTTGAAAAAGCATTTATTGAACCAGTCAAAGTAATTTCTGACTGTATTGATTGGACATTAGAAAAGCAATCGTCACTTGATGATTTTTTCGTATAAGGAAAAACTATGAGCATTCTTGAAAAATTGAAGAAGAATAGTAGCATTAAAGAAACTGAGATTCTATCTAAATCAAAGTTATTCAGCAACAAAGATATGATTCCCACATCAATTCCTATTATTAATGTTGCTTTATCTGGTCGTCTTGATGGTGGTCTTACTCCTGGTCTTACAATGTGGGCAGGTCCATCAAAGCATTTCAAGACATCGTTTTCACTGCTAATGGCAAAATCTTACTTGGACAAATATGAAGATGCAGCACTTTTATTCTATGATTCAGAATTTGGTACTCCGCAAAAATATTTTCAATCCTTTGGTATCAACACTGACCGAGTTTTGCATACTCCTATTACTGACATTGAGCAACTAAAGTTTGATATCATGAGTCAAATTCAACAAATTGAACGAGACGAAAAGGTCATTATTGTTATTGATTCTATTGGTAATCTAGCATCAAAGAAAGAAGTTGAAGATGCACTTGAAGGAAAGTCTGTTGCAGATATGTCAAGAGCAAAGCAGTTGAAGTCTTTGTTCAGAATGGTCACACCACACTTGACACTAAAGAATATTCCTATGATTGTTGTCAATCACACATACAAAGAAATCGGTATGTTCCCAAAGGATATCGTTGGTGGTGGTACCGGTTCTTACTACTCAGCAGACAACATCTATATCATCGGTCGTCAGCAAGAGAAAGAAGGAACTGATGTTGTTGGATATAACTTTATCATCAATGTTGAAAAGTCTCGTTATGTGAAAGAAAAGTCAAAGATTCCTGTGACAGTTTCATTTGAAGGTGGTATCAGTAAGTGGTCAGGTCTTCTTGAACTGGCAATCGAATCTGGTCACATAGTTAAACCTAGTAATGGTTGGTATTCTAAGATTGATAATGATGGTGTCGTTGAAGATAAGAAATATCGCATTAAAGATACCGACACTAAAGAATTTTGGATGCCTGTTCTACAACAAAAGTCATTTAGAGATTTTATTGAGAAGAAATATCTAATTGCTTCTGGTGATATTATTTCCGATGACGAGATCCATAATGCATTTGAGGAGACAGAAGCATGATAGAAGGTGTTGATTATTGTTATATTTTTCCAGATGACGATAAAGAAAGCGTACATATAAAATTACTATGTGGTGAATTTGAAGGAGCAGTTTACAAATATGGTAAAGTCGGCATTATGGAAGAAAATGGCGCAGCATATTTACAATTTAATTATGATGTGATAGAATCACCACACGAAGGCATTGATGACGATGCTGATTTCAAAAATACTATTGGTGACCTATTGACTCATTTGATGATGAGACAGTTGAATAAAGAAGGAAGTGTCGATGAAGATAGAACAGATTATTTTGAGGAACCTAATTCACAATGAAGACTATTTGCGAAAGGTTCTTCCTTTTCTAAAATCTGAATATTTCACTGACAGAACTGAAAAGGTATTATTTGATGAGATCCAGTCCTTCACAACTGATTACAACAATCCACCACCAATTGAGGCGTTGTCGCTTGCCGTCAGAGAAAAGAAAAATCTCACAGATGATGAAGTGCAGAAATGCCAAGATTATATTGAAGTTCTACGCGAAAGTGGGCAATCAGATTCTCCTTGGCTCATCGACAAGACCGAAACATTTTGTCAAGAAAAGGCCATCTATCTCGCCGTCCTTAATTCAATCACTATTCTTGACGGGAAAGATAAAACCAACGACAAAGGTGCGATACCCAAGATTCTTTCTGATGCACTAGCAGTTAGTTTTGATAATTCTGTTGGGCATGACTATCTTGAAAATTCTGACGAACGATATGAGTTCTATCATCGTAAAGAAGCAAGAATTCCGTTTGACCTAGAATACTTTAATAAGATTACTAAAGGTGGTCTACCAACAAAGACTCTGAATGTAGCACTTGCAGGTACCGGTGTTGGTAAGTCACTGTTCATGTGTCATGTTGCAGCAGGATGTATGACACAAGGAAAGAATGTTTTGTACATCACTCTTGAAATGGCAGAAGAGAAGATTGCAGAACGTATTGACGCTAATCTACTCAACGTAACTGTTGACGAATTGATGGAACTACCAAAAGACATTTATGATAAGAAAGTCAATCGTGTCCGTAAGATGACAACTGGTAAGTTAATCATCAAAGAATATCCAACCGCAACAGCATCTTCTACTCATTTTAGGACACTACTAAATGAACTCAATCTTAAACGTAATTTCGTTCCTGACATTATCTTTATTGATTATCTCAATATATGTTGTTCTTCTCGTATTAAGGCCGCCGCAAATGTTAATTCATATACCTATGTTAAAGCGATTGCAGAGGAACTTAGAGGACTTGCAGTTGAATTTAATGTACCTATCGTTTCTGCAACCCAGACTACGCGGTCAGGATTTACCAGCAGTGATCCTGGACTTGAAGACACATCAGAATCGTTCGGACTCCCAGCAACGGCAGATTTGATGTTCGCTCTGATTACATCAGATGAACTTGAAGAACTTGGACAACTGATGGTCAAGCAATTGAAGAATCGTTATTCTGATCCGACATCAAACAAGAGATTTGTTATCGGTGTTGATAGGTCAAAGATGAAACTTTATGACGTTGAACAATCAGCACAAGATGGTATTGTTGACTCAAATCAAGACGATAAACCGATAAATACATTTGGTAATCGTGAAATCCAAAGTAAATTCAAAAAAAACTTCAGCGGATTTAAAGTGTAGTTGATTTTGTAAAATATATAAAGATAGTGATGATGTGCCAAGTTTTTAATAATATTTTAATAGATGAACATTATCTAATTTTTTAAATAGGAAAACAAATGGCCGCCAATCTATCGGGTACAGAATTAACAAAAAGAGGCAGAGAATGGAGATTAGGACTCTTTATAAAAAAATATAAAAATAGAGAAGAGTTTACTTTGACAAATGGAAAAAAAGTAAGACTACTCTACGAAAAGGTTATTGAAGACAGACTCGAAAGAAAATCTTCATTAGATTCTATTGTGTTTACGACAGTCGATAGCAGTGAAGTAAAACTAAAAGATTTGGCCAAAACAAAAGAATTTGGTGGAATGGCGGACATAAAAAAGAGTACAACTCATATTGAAGAAAAAGAAATAGTTAGTATTAGAGAACAACTAAATGAAATACGAGAAAAAACTAAAGAGCCTACAGTTCCATTAAAAGTCGCTGGAAAAATTTATGATGTTTTTGATATACAAAAGACCGAAGGAACTCCAAAATCTGACTTTCATTTTTTAGATATTAATGGTAAACCTGTAGTTTGGTGCTCACACAAAGACGGAAAAAAAGCATCAGATTTTCAGCAATGGGGTGGAATTTCAAAGGTCGTTCCAAATACACACAGTCATAATGAAACAAAAAAATTCATTAATCAAATGAAAGAAACTTTTCCAGAAGGAATGAAAAGTGCTTCAGCAAAAGAACCTCCGTCTAATGTCGTAAAAGAAATTGGGGATTCTACATTAAAGGCCAAAGCAGTTTATGGTGATGATTTTAGAAGAGGATCTAAAATTTTTGGTGAAGATAATGTTACTATAGTTCTACAGGGTCCAGTTAAACTGAGAAAATTTGGATCTTATTATACTTTAGTTGCCAATCATGCCCATGAAAATGGACAAATAATGAAAGGTGATTATGAACCAATTTTCAATTCTAGTTATAGACAGGGTCGAGGTCAAGAAGGATTAAAAGATGCTAGATTAGCAATTTGGCCAAAATATGTTGAAAAAAGACCAAAAACGATTAAACTTCCAAAAAAATGATTTGAGGATTTATTATGTCTGCTGTTGTTATTATACCCACAACGGGTGCGAGTGATGTTAGAAAGGCAATTGAAAGTGTGTTGTCTCAAACGTATCCTACAACATGTTATGTTGTTTGTGATGGTCAAAAATTTGAAGGTAATGTTAGAGTAATCACTAGTGATTACATGGGAAATAAAAATCTAAAAGTTTGTTATTTGCCTGTGAATGTTGGCGCAAACGGATACTATGGTCATAGAGTGTATGCAGCATTCTCTCACCTAGTCAATGAAGACTATGTTTTCTTCCTTGACCAAGATTGCTGGTTTGATAATAATCATGTTGAAGAATGCATCAACAATATAAAGAAAAATAATATACAATGGACATACTCATTGAGAAAAATTTATGATAAACAAGATAACTATTTGTGTAATGATGATTGTGAGAGTTTAGGTAAATGGCAAGCATGGACACAAGTTAATCATATAGACACAAATAGTTATTGCATTCCCAGAGAAGTTATGATAAAATTAGCATCAGTATGGCATGGTGGGTGGGGTCAAGATAGAGTGTTTCTGTCAGTTATTGCACAACACTTTCCTAAGTTTGATTGCACCGGCATATATACATGTAACTACAAAGTAGATGGAAATCAAGGTTCTGTTAATAAAGAATTCTTTGATAAAGGTAATGAAATAATGCGACAAAAATATAATGGAGAATTCCCATGGCAGAAAAAAATCTAATTATCGGTGGGTTCACTAACTACAATTACAATCAACTAAAACCTTGGGTAGAATCAATCAACGAAGTTTGTGGTGATAATGTTGATAAAGTTTTAGTTGTTGGTACTGCATCAGAAGAAACAAGAAATGAACTAAAGAATAGAGGTTTCATTCTTGTTGATATGATTCAATCTAACGTACCGATTCACGTTTTGAGATTCCTAACAATCTTCAATTATCTAAAAGATAATTATGAAAAGTACACTTACGTCGTTACTACAGACGTTAAAGATGTATATTTTCAAAACAACCCATTTGATTGGTTGAGAAAAAATATTCCGTTTGGATGGAAACTTGTTGCTGGTTCTGAAGGTATGATGTATAAGGACGAACCTTGGGGTAATGAAAATCTTATGCAAGCATATGGACCATATGTTCATGAGATGTTTAAGAATAACGAAATCTATAATGTAGGAACTATAGGCGGTCATGCAGAATACGTAAAAGACTTGGTATTCAATATCTTCATGAATGCAATCAATCGTCCTATTTCGATTTGCGACCAAGCAGTGTACAATGTTCTTCTCTCAACTCAACCATACAAAGATGTTACTGTATTCGCAAAACAACTTGATGGTTGGGCATGTCAAGCAGGTACAACCGTTGATCCATCAAAGATTGAATCATTTAGGCCGTTTCTTACAGAGAAAGAACCTATCTTTAGAAACGGTAAAGTTTTAACCGCAGAAGGTAAAGAATTCGTAATTGTACATCAGTACGATAGAGTTCCTGAGTGGAAGCAATATATAAAAGAGAAGTACAAACAAGATGATGATAGTTTGATGTTCGTATATAAAGTTTAGGAGATATTATGGCTTGTGAATGTGATTTAGTTTTTGTTCCAATCAAATCTGATTGTGATGTTGAAAACCTTAGAACAATACGAAATGAATGTAGAAATTTCATGACAAGAAATACAAATGAGATTTCAAAAGAACAACAAAAAAATTGGTATTCAAATGTTGATAAAGAAAAGAACAAACTGTTCTTATTGCACCAGATTCATCATGGTGTCACAGCAAGTCCTGTAGGATACGGATATATCAGAATTGAAGATGACCATATTCTTTTAAGTGGTGGTCTTGTAGAATCGGAAAGAGGTAAAGGTTACGGTCAATTGCTGTTCCACTCTCTTGTTCAAAATTCAAAAAAGTTTGGACTACCAATTAAACTTGAAGTATTAAAAACAAATACCGTAGCATTTTCAATTTACAGTAGACTAGGATTTAAATTTACTGGTGATGACGGTAAGATTATAACAATGGAGTATAATTATGATTCCTCTATTTAAGGTAAGGATGTCTCCTGAAGCAAATGAAGAATTGGGTATCGTTCTTCAATCAGGATTTATCGGACAAGGACCAAAAGTTGAGTTGTTTGAAAACGCATTACATCAACAACTCAAAACAAAGACTCGACCAGTAACACTCAATTCTTGCACATCTGCAATTGACCTAGCACTTCATCTTTGTGATGTTGGTCCTGGTGATGAAGTTATTTCTACACCGCAGACTTGTTTTGCATCTCAGATTGGTGCTATTCATCGTGGAGCAAAGATTCGTTGGGCTGATATTGACCCAATTACTGGTCTTATGGATCCAGAATCAGCAAAGAAGTTGATTACAAAAAACACAAAAGCAATTGTTGCAGTTAATTGGGCAGGAAGAATCTGTGACTTTGCTGCACTGAAGAGTTTGGGTGTTCCTGTAATTGAAGATGCTGCACACTCATGGGACACCTTTATAAAGGAACCAGTTGAACGCGGTGACTATGTTTGCTACAGTTTACAAGCAATCAAACTACTCACAAGTGGTGATGGTGGTATTCTTGTTTGTCCTACAGTAGAAAAAGAAAACGAAGCAAGACTTTTGCGTTGGTTTGGGCTTGATAGAACTAAAGGTCAATCATTCCGCTGCACTCAAAATATCACACAAGCCGGTTACAAATATCACATGAATGATATTAATGCGACGATTGGTTTGTGTAATCTTGAATTGGCAAATGATTCTGTGTTGAAGCATAGAAATAATTCAAAGTACATTATTGATAATGTGAAAAATGATAATTTGATTATGCCTACTTGGGATGAGAATTGCTCTTATTGGTTGTTCAGTATGCACGTTAAGAATAATCAAAAGCATCACTTTACTAATTATCTTGAATCTAAAGGCATCTCATCAAGTCCAGTACATTTCAGAAATGATATGTATGATTGTACTTCTAAATTCAAAGAAAAAGATTTGCCGGGGGTAACCAGTTTTGATAAGACTCAAATTTGTATTCCTAACGGATGGTGGTTGAGTAAAGAAGACTTGCAGCATATAGTTAAATCTTTGAATGAATATGGAAAATGAAAAACATTTGTATAATAACTTCTGCACTATATCCTAGAGTAGGAGTTATTCCTATTCATGATAGATACACACAAACAATACATAGTATCAAAACTGTAAGAGAAAAGATTCCAGATTGTACTATAGTTTTAAATGATATCTCTGTTTTTGATGCGGAAGAATACAAAAAAGATATATCAAAATTAGTTGATATTTTTATCGATTCTCATGATGATAAGAATATATTTGAATTGAGTAATCGGGGATACAAAAGTCATGCTGAACTTTTGTTATTCAGAGGCGCATTAGAATATATTGTTAATAATATAGATTTGAGTGATTATAATAGAATCTTTAAACTATCAGGAAGACATAATATTACTGAAGAATTTAATTTTGATGAATACGATGAAAAAACTGTAGGTAAATATGTTTTTAAGAAATCTGTTCAATCTTGGATATCACCAGAATTAAGAATATATGAAACTAGATTGTGGTCGATGCATAAGAGCAATATAGATGATTACTTTAGTAAATTTAAAAGTTTCTTTGAATCGTGTGATGGTAGATTCGACATAGAACACGCATATTATAAGTTCCTAAATAAGGACGATGTTGTTGAGTTTGATAATATTTGGGTTGAAGGAAAAGTAGCACTACATGGAAAATATCAAAAAGATTAAGGAGAAATTGTGAGTTATTCAATTAATTATATCCCAGTAATTTATATTGGACCAAATAGAGATTATGCTAGTTATCAAGAAAAGTTTAGAAATGATCCTATGTTCTTTGCAAGAGCCCATGTAGAATTTCTAAATCGGTGTACCGACACACCAATCAAGAAGGCAACATTTGTTTTTAATGATGATATTAGCGATGAAGTAAAAATGCTTGCTGTAGAGACAGTATCACAAATTAAAACGATGGAAGCAGAGGTCGTATTCAGACGCAACAGTGGATATTCATACGGTGCGTGGAGAGATATGATAAAGAAGAATCTAAATGATTTTGATTACTTCTTTTTGATTGAAGATGATTCTATTCCTCTTGAACCTAATTTCTACGAACATTTTGTAGAACGTTGCACTCCAGAATATCCATTCGTATCTACATTTGTTGACGAATATGAACCAGGTAAGTTCTGCTCATCTTGCCCCAATTCAATTATTCGTGCAGACATTTGTAAGAAGGTTCTAGAAGAACACGGTGAACTTTTCTTTGTTCACGATTCAACTAGACTACAAGACGCATGGGATACACAAATGCGATTCCTCGATTACTTTACTAAGTCTGGATACGGTATGCGTGATATACTAGATAAGTATTCAACTCCACATAATTTGAATTGTCATATTAATGATATTAGAATTTTTGGTGACCGTAATCTTCCACATTGCATTGTTCCTATTATTCCATGAAAACATTAATTATTGGTGGTGAAGGATATGTTGGATCATATCTTTCACGTTATCTCAATGATAACGGAATTGAAGTAAGTACGTATGGCAACAGACAAAATGACTATAATCTTTTGTCTGTTGACTATCTACAAAAGTATGAATACGTCATTCTTCTTGCTGGCAATTCTAGTGTACTTTCCTGTGCTGGAGAATTAAAGTCTCCATGGAATAACAATGTCAGAAATTTTTCAAACCTAATTATAAAGACACACAAGAAGCATAAAATCATATATGCGAGCAGTTCATCAGTATATGGTAATAAAGGAGAAAAAATTTATAATGAAAATGATTTCTCACTTGATTTTGTGAACAATTATGATTTGACAAAAATATCATTAGATTTGGTTGCCAAAGAAAGAATAAATGCTGGAAGAAAAATTATAGGATTTAGATTTGGTACTGTGAATGGTGGTTCTCCTGTATTGAGAAAAGATTTGATGATTAACTCTATGGTGTATTCTGCCTTAACGAATGGTGTTATCAGTGTAAATAACAAACACATATCAAGACCTTTACTTTCGGTTAATGATTTAAGTAGAGCGATGCACAGAGTTATCATTGGAGATTTTCATTCTGGAATCTATAATCTAGCATCATTTAATTCTACCGTTGATGAAATTTCTCAACTGGTTAAAAAGCATACTGGTGTTGACATTATAGATAAAGGAGACTACAATGGAATCTATGACTTCAATACGGACACGACAAAATTTCAACAGACCTATGATTTTAAGTTTAAAGAAACAGTAGAATCAATTACTGAAGATGTGATTGATTGTTATAGAAATAGAAACCCAATTATTGTTGCGAGAGACAAATATTTTGATTACGCAGGATAGAATAGATTACGTTATTGTCATATTCAGAAACTATAATCTTTTAGATATACAAAGAGACCTCTTTGAAAGATTTAATAGTAACTATAGATTGATTATTGTTGACAATACTCCAGATAATGAAAAGAAACCCATCGAAGCAAGAGAAAATGAACTTGTCGTTTATCGTAATAGTGTAAACGAATTTGATGGTGTTTCTCATGGTGCAGCAATAGATTATGGTCTACAGTTTGTAGAATCTAAAATTGTTTGTATACTTGATTCTGATTTTTTTATCCTAGATAAAAATATTGATGCTTATGTAAGAAATAAAATTTCTGAAGGATACGAAGCAATCGGTACTGAATTTGGTGATAAGGCATTTAGAGAAAAGCATCCAGATAAGTTCGACAATATACCTTGCGTATTCTGCTATTTCTGCAAGACAGAATTTGCAAAAAAGTATACTTGGATTGTAGATAGACATGAGGTTGATTTCGGAACATCATTTATAGAAACTGGATGGCGTTTCAGAAAACATATACTAGATAATAGTACAAAAGTTATTGGATGGAAGATTGACAACATAGAAGTGAACACAAAACAAATTTATAGAAATGAGTTTGGTGATGTAGTTGGCATGCATTATTTTGCGGGGTCTCATTTTAGACTAAATGAAGACATCAAAGGTGAATTTAATAGACTATGTGGTGAATATGTACAGAAAAATTGAAAAATGTTTGTGTTGCGATAGTAGTAATTTAAAGTTTGTCCTAGATTTAAATGAACAACCTCTAGCAAATAGTTATCTTAAAGATAAGAATGAAAAGGAAGATGTATTTCCTTTAGGAATCAACTATTGTGTTGATTGTACCCATATACAATTAACTGATGCCGTTGATCCTAATTTGTTGTTTAAGAACTATCTCTATGTTAGCGGAACTACAAAGACACTAAAGGAATATTTTGATTGGTTTGTATTTTTTGCTAATCAATATACAAAAGGTAAAAATGTTCTAGATATTGCATGTAATGACGGTTCACAATTAGATGCATTCAAATCTCATGGGTATAGTACTTATGGTATTGATCCCGCAGAAAATCTTTATTCTCTAAGTTCTGCAAATCACACAGTAGTTTGTGATTATCTGACTGATGATAGTTTAAATAAACTCAATACGAAATTTGACATAATCATTGCACAGAATGTGTTTGCACATAACACGTATCCAAAAGAATTTCTAGAAAAGTGTAAGTCTGCATTGAATGATAATGGCTGTATATTCATTCAAACTTCACAAGCAGATATGGTTCAAAATAATCAGTTTGATACTATCTATCACGAACACATTTCTTTCTTTAGTGTTAAATCATTTTGCACTTTAGCAAATAGAGCAGGACTAAATGTAATTGATGTTGTGAGAACCTCTGTTCACGGAACAAGTTTTGTGTTTGTTTTGTCAAAAGATAAAGAAGATAAATCAAAAGAATATATTGATAAAGAATTTGAGTTGACAGAAGAGGTGATGAATCAGTATTCGGAGAACTGCATATCAATCGCAAGAGAAACTTTTGGTAAAATCAATAAGTTGTATACTGATGGGTATAAAGTTATTGGTTATGGTGCTGCTGCAAAAGGAAATACATTTTTGAATTTCTCAATGTTCAAACTCGATTACATTGTTGATGATAATCCATTGAAGCAAGGTCTCTACAGCCCAGGTTCAAGAATTCCGATTTACTCTCCTGATAAGTTACTTGAAGAGTCGGATAAAATTTGTATTGTTCCTCTTGCATGGAACTTCTTTGATGAGATTAAACAAAAAGTCTTGTTGAGAAAAAGTGATAATGTTATATTCTTGAAATATTTTCCTAAGGTTGAAATCGTATGAAACCTACTCTAGTATCTCATTTTTATAATGAAGAATATTTGATGCCTTGGTGGTTAGAACATCATAAAGATATGTTTGACCATGGAATTATGATTGATTATGCGTCAACAGATAATTCTGTAAACATCATCAAAGAAATTTGTCCTAACTGGGAAATTCGTCAATCGAGAAACCAATTTTTTGGGGCGAGAGAGATTGACGAAGAAATTGAAGATATTGATAAAGAAATTTATGGTTGGAGAATCTGTCTAAACACTACAGAGTTTTTACTTGGTGATTTGTCTGTTGTCGTTACCTATGATGAACAAAAAACTTCTATGGTGAATCTAGGTGTTGGTCCAAGCGAACCCGTAACTTTTGGTTATGGTATTCCAGTGATGACAATGGTAGACAATGAACCTGAAATTGAACCCAAATATCATTTGCCTTTAGTCGAGCAAAAGACGTATGGAATACACTATAAAGAAGGTTCGTTTCCTATTCGCAGAGGTAGATTATTGCATGATAAAAATGAGATAACTTATCCTATGGGTAGGCATTATAACTATACGACAGAAGAACTTGTTGTTCTTTGGTATGGATGGTCACCATATAATGACAAGTTAAAGAAAAGAAAACTACAAATCAAAAACAGAATGCCAGAAAGTGACAAAGCAAAAGGATTGGGAACAGGTCACTTGATGAGTGAAGAAGAAATGTACGCAACATACAAAAACCAATATTTTCCTCTAGCAAGAGATTTGAAATTAGACCTACAGAGATATAATCGATGAAATTTTCTATTTGCATTCCTACATACGAGATGGGTGGCTATGGTCACGAATTTTTAGACCAACTTTTAACTGAACTCAAGTTTCAATCTGTTCAAGACTTTGAGGTCGTAATTACAGACCAAAGTCCAGACACTAAGGTACTTGAAGTATGTGACAAACATTCTAGTTTGCTTGATATCAAGTATTTTAGATATTATTATCAAAAAGGTAAGGCAGCAGCAAACATCAATACTGCAATGAGTTATGCAAAAGGAGAAATTATCAAGATTCTGTATCAAGATGATTTTTTTGTTGATGCAAAAGCATTAGAGAAAATTCAAAATGAATTTGATAATGGTGCAAAATGGGTAGCAAATGGATTCACCCACAGTGAAAATAAGAAAGATTTTTTCAATACTAGAATTCCATTCTATACAGATAGTGTTCTTGTTGGTGAAAATACAATAGGTAATCCGTCAAATATTTCTATTCTGAACTGTGAGAATTCAGAAAAAGTTTTCATGGATGAAAGTATCCTATATGTTGTTGATTGTGAATACTACTATAGAGTAAAACAGAAGTTGGGTATGCCTACAATCATTAATGATATTTTGGTTTGTGCAAGACATCATCCAGTGTCAGCAGTTGATAACCCAAGTTTTTATTCATTAAAAGATCCAGAAGTTAAATATTGTCTAAAAAAACACGGATTTATTAAAGATGAGAGTAATTGATACCTTATTGAAGGACGCCTATATTATTGAAGTGAAGAAGTTTGAAGATGAGAGAGGCTTCTTTATGGAAGCATTTAATCAAAAAGACTTCAATCACTACACAAGAACAGATTACAGTTTTGTACAGGATAATCATTCTCAATCATCAAAAAATGTTCTAAGAGGATTGCATTATCAAATAGAAAACAGTCAAGGTAAACTTGTTAAATGTATAAACGGTGCAGTATATGATGTTATCGTAGATTTAAGACAATCATCACCCACATATCGTATGTGGTTTGGAATCGAATTAAATAGAAAAAATCTAATGCTTTGGGTTCCTCCTGGTTTTGCTCATGGATTTTATACTTTGACAGATAAAGCAGAGTTTATGTATAAAACAACAGATTATTGGTCAAAAGAACACGAAAGAACTTTAATGTGGGATGATCCTGTTTTAAATATTGATTGGAAATTAAAAGGAGATCCTATTTTATCTCCTAAAGATTTACAAGGACAATATTTAGAAGATTGTGATAAGTTTCAATAATCGTATAAATAATAAGCAAGTTTCCCAACCACAGAGTGTTGATATCGTATGCTTAAGTTTAAATCATTCCTGCGTGAAGAGCAGGAAGCGAAACAGATAAAACATCTGACTCATCTTGAGGATAGACCTCTACAGACAGGCCATGCTGGCACTGAACATGCCATATCTTCATTACTTGCTGCACATGACCATATTGCTTCAGGAAAGAATACATCAGAACTCACAACAAAGTATGATGGATCTCCTGCAATAGTATATGGTCATCATCCATCTACTGGCAAGTTCTTTGTTGCAAGCAAATCGGCATTCAACAAAACACCAAAAATAAATCACAGCGAAGAAGATATTGATAAAAATCATGGTCATGCACCAGGTCTTGCTGAAAAACTAAAAGCAGCATTAAAACACCTACCAAAAGTTACACCAAAGAAAGGTGTATATCAAGGCGACTTGATGTTCACTCATGATGACTTAGAGCATCATGATAACGGTGTTTCTTTTCATCCAAATCCTTCTGGTATTCGTTATACTGCAAAAGGTAAGGAAGCAGAAAAAGCAAAAAATTCCAAAATTGGTTTAGTCACTCACTTATCATATCATGGTGATGATCCTAAGAATTTAAATGCTAGTCATGAGGTCGACCACGAAAACTTTGGTCAACATAAAGATGTGCATCATATTAATCCAAATATGGATACATCGAAGGTCCGCATGTCACCAAAAGACAAAAAAGAATTTGATTCTCATATAAATGCTGCTAAAGAAATACATGACAAGAATGGTAAAGCAATGTATTCTGCAACAGCAAAGCATCACGGTGCTAGTGGAGATTTAGAAACATACATCAATCAGACAGTAAGAAGTGGTGCAACTCCTGACCACAAAGGTTTTGCAAAGCATTTAGAGCAAAAACACAATAATGAAATTGAAAAGTTAAAGACAGAGAAAGGTAAAGGTAGAAAAAAACAAGAATTACAAGACCATCTCTATCATATAGATGCACATTCAGAACATTATAATGATTTATTTAAACTACACCATCATTTACAACAAGCAAAGAATGTATTAGTCAAAACACTAAATCAGCATCAAGTATTTGACCAACACCACAATGGAACGGAAGCAAATCCAGAAGGTTATGTGTTTCACCATAATGGTGAGTCGGATAAATTAATACACAGACACGAATTTAGCAGAAGAAACTTATTAGGTAGAACTAGATGAAAAGATTTATACAGATTTCAGAAGAAAAAGACCAGGACTTAAAGCCTGTCGTTATGGCGTTTGGTCGCATGAACCCACCAACTTCTGGTCACGAAAAATTAGTTAATAAAGTCAAAGAACTTGCCGATAAGCACAAGGCACCACATCATATTGTACTTTCACATTCACAAGACGCTACAAAAAATCCACTGAGTGCAGAACAAAAAGTAAAACATGCAAGTAGAGCATTTCCTGATACAAACATAGAAGCAGCATCAAAAAAAGAACCAACGTTTTTTCATCATGCAAAAAAATTATATGATGCAGGTCATCGTCATCTTATAATGGTTGCAGGTTCAGATAGAGTAAAAGAATATCACGACCTTCTACACAAGTATAACGGCAAAGAAGGACATTTCAATTTTGATAAGATTGAAGTCAAGTCTGCTGGAGAAAGAGATCCTGATGCCGAAGGTACATCTGGTATGTCAGCAACAAAGATGCGTGAACATGCAAGAAATGGTAACTTCACAGAATTCAGAAAAGGTCTTCCTTCACAAATGAAAGACCATCATGCACTTGAACTATATCATGATACTCGCAAAGGTACGGGTCTGCATGAGAATGTAGATAGAGGTATGTTCAAAGCAATTTTTGTAACTGGTGGTCCAGGTTCAGGAAAAGACATAATCATCCGTGAAGCAATTGCAGAAGCAAGAGCAGTTGAAATGACTTCACAATATGCATTGTCTGTTTTACTTGACAAGCAAAAACTATCAGAAAATACAAATGACCATCGTGTGAATGCTATTCGTTATCGTTCACCATTAATCATCAATGGTAATGCAGATAACTATGACACGATACATTCAATCAAAGAAGAATTAGAAGAACTTGGTTATAGTACCATGATGGTCTATGTCAATACTACAAATGAAATCAGCAAGCAAAGAAATCAAAACTTAACTAGAATGGTATCAGAATCAGTAAGAGAAGAAAAGTGGTACAATTCTCAAGTCAATAAAGTTAAATTCCATGAACAATTTGAAGACTTCAATCTATTTGAAAATAACGATGCACCAGAAACTCTAGAGTTTGCAATCACAGAAGTGTATGAACATGTTGCTGATTTCTTAGACAGAACAGTAGTGAATCCGATTAAAGAATCATGGGAACAAAGAAACGAAGAAGTCAGACCAAAGAATAGATTTAAAAATCTTCTAAAGAATAACAACTGTACAGCATGTCAGATGATTCGCAAGTCTGATAAGATAGATAGCGTTAAAGATGGTGATGTCGCAAGCAATTCGAGTTATATCTTTAGAACTTATGAAGACAGTCAACCAAAACTTACCGTAAATCCTCCTCCTAAAGAACCAAACTTTAGAATGGATAAAGATAAGGCAAACGCAAAAAGATATAAGTGGAACAATCAAGTCACAAGTAAAATCCGACCTGTTGGTGTAGGACCAGAGTTCGATACAAGACAGCAAGGTACTGTTTATCCTATGTCTGGACTTGGAGATGTTACATATAGAGAAGAGACAGAAAATAAATATAGTGATAAAGAACTTGCAGAAAGTTCCGCAAAATCTTTTAGGAAGTTTAGAAAAGAAGCAATCGACGATCCTGGTGCTGTAGATATGGGCGTCGGTGGTGTACTGGGTGGTGCAAGTAACAAAGAACCGTTAGAAACTCCATTGAGTAAATTTGGGCTTTCAGGTATAACTATTGAAAAGAAAAAGAAAAAGAGGTTTAACCAATGATTAAATTTAATTCTTTTGTTGGTGAAGAGCCAGCATATATCAAAGAGGATGTTCAATCTTTAATTGAACAAGTATCTGAAGACGAAATTAATTTTGATGGAGATGAAGAGCAACTTATTGATGCTCTTGATTGGGATCTAGAAGAAGAACCTATTTCAGAAGCAGAATATAAAGGAAAGAAAGTTCCTCTTGGTAAACCAATGAAGGGTGATGTCAAGAAGTCCAAAGTCTATGTCAAAGGACCTAGTGGTAGAGTTGTTAAGGTCAACTTTGGTGACAAGAACATGACTATTAAAAAGAATAATCCAGCAAGAAGAAGAAGTTTTAGAGCAAGACATCGCTGCGCCAATCCGGGTCCAAGAACAAAAGCAAGATATTGGTCTTGCAGAGCATGGTAAGATAGGAGACACATATGTTTACCAACAAATTATTAAATGATTCTTTAGCAGAAGCAGTTAAAAAAGTAATGAAGGATGAGGAGTCTGGATTACGCATGGCTGCTCATGCTGCACACAAATCAGGCAAGAAAATGTTTACTTTCCAAGGTAAGACATATCCTGTAAAAGTGCAAGGTGAAGAAGTTTCTTTCGGCGAAGCAATTGAAGAAGCCAAAGATTGTGTCACAGAACCAAAAGCAAAAGAAATCGCCAAGAAAGAAGTCAAGAGTCATGAAACACAACATCACGGAGAAAAAGGTGATGTTGCAAAGCATGTCAAGAAAATGCACAAGGAAGAAACATTTAAGGATCGTCTCATTGAGTCTGCATATGGAAAAAAGTCTCCTATGATTGATGAAGACGATTCGGAAATGACACCAGAACAAAAGAAAAAGAAAGAAAAGATTGTTCTGTCGATGAAAGACAAAGAAAAAGAATTCAAAGCAAAGTACGGCAAGAATTGGAAGAGCGTAATGTATGCTACTGCTACCAAACTTGCAATGAAGGAAGACTTTGATCCAGAACAACTGGAAGAAGTTTCTAAGGTTGAAGTGGATAAGTTTCACAAGAAGTTAGATACTCTTGTTCATTCTTCTTTTGGTAAGAGTTCAAAAGAAAAGAAAATGAAAGAAGACGTTGAACAGATTGATGAAGTTGGTGATACTGAAAAAGGTCGTCAAGCACTAACAAAATTAATTGGTGCAAGAGTACAGGATCCTAAAGGCAAGCATGGTCTAGAAGGCGCCAAGAGAGCATTAAAGAGACTAGGACCAGCAAGAAGACTCAGAGGCGAAGAAGTTGAACAAATTGACGAAAAGAACAAGTCACATACCCACGCAGCCCACTATGAAAACGACAAAGGTGAATGGGTAGGTATGAATCTTCTTGTTGCTAAAGATGATAATGATGCTATTAGTCAAGCACATGAAAAGTGCAAAGAAGGATGCCGTCTATCCCGTGTTGAACGTCATATTCCAGTTAAAGAATCAACTGATGATGATGTTCCTTTTGCTCCAGACAAGAAAAAATCTTCTGCTAATGTTACAGATAAGTCTGGTGCCCACCATACTGCAATGTCAAGAGTTAGACACTTAGCAAAACAAGCAATAGAAAAGCAAAAGAAGATGAAAAAAGAAATGATTGGTAAAGCCGGAATGACTTCAGAGGAAACAAATGAAGAATAAGCAACTGAAAAAGTTCAAGGAAGTATTTGGTGCTAATCCTCGAGATCCGTGGTCAGCAAAATACGGTATCGCAGAAGGAAGTGGACTGAATGATTTTCTGAAGTCTCGTGGTATGAATCCAAAAACCATGGATAGAGAAAAGAAATCCGCATGGGCTCGTTCAGATGCATTTAAAACTTGGGCGACAAACAGACCAGTTTCTTCATCTACTTACCAATATAAAACAGCATCGGAAGAAACTGAAATAGAAGAAGGTTCTCTGCATGATTGGTTTGGTAAAGAAAAATGGGTGCGCATGGA
>Ga0136644_10001007_pt1 | contig 22463 bp, 25 predicted proteins | sample C_130820_EF_Meta_FD_94780 | JGI IMG/M metagenome (GOLD analysis project Ga0136644, IMG submission 94780) | Freshwater microbial communities from Lake Croche, Canada to study carbon cycling - C_130820_EF_MetaG (v2) (version 2) | ecosystem: Environmental > Aquatic > Freshwater > Lake | place... | reverse complement strand
TTAAATCAAGCTTCAGTGGATAGCATTTTGGTGAGGCTTGCAGCTTTGAATGGTTCGAATGGTACTACTCTATTCAGTAGTCGTGTTGTAACTATCACTGGGACTTCAGCAACTCCGTCTGCGACGGGGTTAGCTGCTAAAGCTACTTTGGTGGCTCGCGGTTGTACAGTCACCAATAACTAACGAAGGAAGTGTGTCATGGCAGCAGTAGGGGTCCATGTGGTGCGTGTTGGTCTGTTTACTACCGATGCTGCTGGTGTGCGCATCAATAAAAATAGCAACTCGACCACCATTAATCAATTAAAGAACACTCAGCAAGAATTCTTAATTATCGAGGATGCAAGCGTTGCCAGTAGCTCCGGCTATCCTACGATCAAGACATATCTTGAGCGCGAGGCATTATTGGGTTATCAACTACGACATTTAGACCAGTCATTTTTAATAACGTATGCGCAGTAATTATTTCCACACCAGATAAATGTTGCTCTAACAGTGGATTGGTATCTCCATAGTATTCACCATTCTTATCAGTCTCATCGTATCGCCCATGGAACGCTAACTTGTCAACCATTCTTTGGGCGCTCGTGGGTCTAGAATCGATCTTGTACATTTCCCACGTGGGCATTCCCTCTGCTGCGCCTTTCTCATTTAACCAGACTATGAGTTTGCTGAAAGTGACGCTATCCTTGGTGGTTAATTGACATAAGAATGTCTTTACTGAATTGGCGTCTTTGCAAATGATGACATAATCATTACTAATTATCGGCTTCATGCCTAGCTCCAATTTTAAATGGCTTGTTCTATTGAGCTATTTATTGGTCCCAATGGTCCTTCACTGATCGATTTCACTTGGTCGTTTTTAAATTCCGCTTGTTCTAAACATCCTGTCCATATTATTGCGCGCCCTTTTTGATGCACTTGTAGCATTAGATGGATAGCAGCATCCGAAGTGCACTTGGTGACTTTTATGATGATCGAGACTACAAAATCCATTGTGTGATAATCGTCATTGTGTATGATAAGATGATATGGTTTTTGGTGTTTGGTGTTTACCTTGTCTAATGTGGCGGTGTTGCCATCCATATAATAGCTCCTTGAATAATTAATTTAATCAATACATTCACGATTTTGACCTTGTTTGCCGCTTCGATCTCGCTGTAAGCGATTGTGCGCAAGCCTGGGATTGCTCGTTTGAATACACACTTTATCTCGCAATTACTTCGGCCATAGAAACTAGTATATTGTAACCATTGTAGCTGTACTATTATTCATTATCTGTCACCTTTCGTGGAATTGGCGTAATCAAATTGAGCGTAGTTTGGCGTGCCTAAGCCGGTAAAGCCATTATATTGGATGGTAACTGTTTTACCAATCCATATGTCTGCTTCAGCTAGACATTGTATGCCTTGTTCGAAGGTGCCTTTGAACACTGCGTCGAAGATTTTTCCATTTGGCATTTGGACTGTGATATTTTTAGCTTTGCCACTCCAGTTCCCTTTGCCGTCTGTGATAGCTATAATTTTGAATTCGTCGTCGTCTGTCGGTTTCATCTTGAGTAGGTGTTTGCTTCTGCCGTTGATGTAGTGTGTTTGCAGGTTGCGGAGGATGCCGCCTTCGTGGCCTAGTTCTATATATTTGTTATATAGGTGCATGAGATTTTCTTCTGATGCAACTATGTCTGTATGGACTAATCTGGTTTGGTCGTAATTTGTGATAACGTTTTTATCTATGAATTCTTTTCTAATGTGGTATGGTGTGTTCTGACCGAGACCTGAAAACCCATACCCATCGTAGATGTAGTATTTTATCAATGCGGCGCTTTTCGCCAGATCTTCTGGAGTGATTTTGATGGTTTTGCGCGCCAGTCGTACGATTTCGTTTAGATGTTGGCGCAGGTCATGATTGAATAGCTCGCCGTCGAGCACAGCTTCGGGGTATTGTTCGAAGAAGGCTTGTAAATTTTCGTGTATGTGGGGCGTGCTGATATAATGCTCGCCTTTGCGTGTAAACATTCCTTTTTTGGTAGCTATACATCGTAGTCCGTTTAGTTTACATTGCAGACCCCATTCACCGCATTGCAAGTCGAGCTTATTGACGTAGTCTTTTAAGTCTTTGGCCAGTGATGGTTCTATATATGCTTGCTTGTCTATATCTTGGATATTTTCGTAGTAGCCTGTTTTCATCTGTTGCGTATATTTGGATTTTATCTCTTTGATAGCTTGCTCGGTGTCGGTGGTTGCGTTCTTTTTGCCTGCGTTTTTGCCGTACACAGTTGTCCATTCTGATGCCACCGTTTCGCCATTTTGGATTCCGGCGACCGTTCTATATTTGTTGCCGTTGCGTTCCATATGCCATATGCGTATGTGACCGATCTTGTCTCTGGAATAGAGCGTTGGGTAGTTATTTGCTGGTTCTGTGTCGGACATTTTTCATCTCCTTATGGTGGTGATATATGGCAGTGTGGCGCATGAAAAATAATATTGGTAATACATAACTGTCCGAAATAAATATCAGTAAGAATCTTGGGAGCATAGCTTGGAAATTAATCAACATGCTTCTGTAATTGATTTAATCAATACTGCTCTAAGAGATGGTATTCCTTGGCTAGGTAGCGTTGCTAAAAATAACAAGCGTGCTTTTAAGGCTGTAGCCAAACAGGGTCTTGAATTTTTCATGACTCATACTAGTAAAGATTACTATCCAGCCTGCTATACTACTGATACGGCCTTGGAGGAATTCGGCGAAACTGGCGAGCTAGAAATCTATGTGGCTGTGTGCTGTAATCATCATCGTGATTCTAACTTAAATAAAGCGGAACAGTTGATTGTGAAATATGGTCGTCAAATTTGCAATCTGTTACGGAAGATAGGGATAGAGCCACAGTGGAATGGTCATGGTGACCAGCCCATTACCATTTCGCATCAGACTAGTTTAGAGATGACGACTTTTGATATGAAGACCAGAGAGCTACTACCCAAGTTCCAATTAGAATATATTGCTGATTTGACTGATAATGGCGTGGATGATGAATGTTGTGTGCTATTGGTTAGCATTGTGCAGTTATTATGTTATCTCGGCATCGACCCTTATTATAGTAGCTCGATTTTTGAAAGATTCGGGAAGAGGTATGAGATAAACGATATCTATGATTTTACTAAAGATCAATTGACTGAATTGATCGAGAGTATTAAGAGTGTTCCGCCCAGCTAAATATAAGATAGGAGATATACGCTATGGCTCTTAATGAGAATGAATTGCTGTTATTGGAAGCCTTGGACGCTATGCTAAGCGGTCCCGAGCTAGGTTTGGCTTTTCACACCGATAAAAACACTTACGGTGATGGTGCCGAGAAGCAAAGCGCCCAATTTGAGCACGAGAATATTGACGCTGAATTTAGAATGAAAGCTAATGCTGCCGACTTCAAGCATCACGATGGTATATGTGCTGCATTTAGGAAGGTGCATAGTTACAAATATCTTAATGATTTAAACTTCGATGAAGCGTTTAAAAAAGAAATGACGGCTATGGCTGTTGATCGCAATGAGATGGCTAAGGCTTTAAAAATCGTGGATGATTTGGTTAAAGATCATACGGCTGGTGCTGAAGATTGGGCGGAGAAGGATTTCGGGTTAAATCCGAATTTTAATCTGTTAAAGAAGGTGTCTCAGCCTGAACAGAATCTTGAGTTCGAAGAGATCGATAGCGATTTGAACAATATTAATATCGATCTTGAAGAGCACGGGGATGCGTCTCCGAGTCGAATGCCATGAAATTGTCATCTATCGTTGAAGGTCTGATGAGTCAAAGTATCGATGCTGCTTTAAAAGTGGACGGTTTGAACGGTATAGGTCAGCGTTCTGTCCTCCATAATCCTGAATTAAACGCTGGTGCAGATATGGGTAGCCGAGTTTTGGGTGGCACATCTTACCCGACTGGTGTTCCTACTTCCGCTCGTCATCGTAAATTCCTTGGCTTTAACCGCCCTTACCGAATTGGCGTTTAATCGATGATACCTGCGCCTTGACATTTTGGACATGTGATATCCTGTCCATTTTGCCGAATAAGCCCCTGTGACTTGCAGATGGGACAATTTTTAGTAGTAGCTGAGTAGCCGCCCCTGGCAAAATCCGGGCCACCGTCAGCAATACTGTCCTTAGCCATCCTTTTAAATGACTCCTGCAATACTGTGTCAGTGACACTTTTATTAATGCTGATGTGGGTGGTGCCAAGGCCGTCGACTCTTCTTTCCTGAAAGGTGATGGGCATCCCCACTCTCCCTTCAGTCACTCCTACTTTCACACTACCTTTCAATGCTGCTGGAGATATTTTCTCGCTGAGCGCATTTGCATTTAGGCCTGCTGGTGCAGCTGGCACTGCACCTTGAGTGATTATAGTTGGGTTGAATTTTACCGAGTCGAATTTATCTGTGCTAATAAGCCCCTCTTCATATAGTTCTTCCTTCGGCTTAGTAACCACGGTCGTCGTTGCAGCTGGTTGCTTGATTGGCGTTTGGGTTAAAACTACTTCACCTGGCTTCAATACCGTGTAGCCTAGCTCTTCTAAGCTACTGATATATTGGTCGAGATTAATGTATTTTTCTTCGTAAGCTTGTCTTACAGCTTTAACGGTGCTCGATTCTGAGTGCTCCTCACACAATCGCGCTTCTATTTTAAAGCCATTGTTTAGAGTTATACTCATTCCTGAGGTTGCTGTAGCTGGTAGATTGCAGAATACGCAGTATTTCATTTTTATTCCTCCGATGATATATATTCTGGAGACTGACAATGGATAACATTACAATTATTGATCTTGATCTTGGTTTGAAGGTAAAGGATCTCATACAACGTGAGATCGTGAAGTTAAGTCAAACCAGCCAGGATAAACTAGACGCCACTATCGAATATGCTAAAGAAATAGAAAACCAACGTATTCAGAAGGAAGAAGCTGACACACAGAAGGCTGGAGCTATACATGATTTACACGCTGAATTGCTGAATTCGTCAGATGGAATAGAATCTAAGCAAATGCAGATAAAATACAATATGATCGCATCGACTCCTAGCGCTTTGACGCTGAAGATTAAAAGCTACCTGAAGTTATTAGGCAATCAGCATCGGCTGGTGAAAAATTTAATCGATGGGAAGAGTTATTTTAAGCTAGTGCCATTTAATGCTGAATGATTGCTTCTGCCTTCTTAACATCGTCTAATTTTGCTGAAATTTATCGAAGTCTTCATCTACATCGATACCGCTTTTAAATGCGTTGATTATGTGGCACTGTATCAGCATCTGATTCTCGATCCAACGCAGCTGCTCCAAGCTTTCTGACACATTGTGCAACGGATGAATAGTTTGCAGATCAAAAAGCGTGGAGCCTCTGAAAACATAGATGCCATGATGGATGTATGCTTTTTCAGCTTTATATGGTACGTTTAACCTGCTGAAATAAATAGCTTCATTTCTGCTATTTAACACCACTTTAACGACATTTACATTATCAAGGTCACAGTGCTTTGCCTCGCTGACGAAAGTTTCAACCGCTATACGTCGTTTAGTTTTAATATGCTCGATAGCCATATCGACGTGGCTGGGATTAAAAAAAGGTTCATCACCCTGCCAATTCACCACTATGTCATGCTCGTGTATCTCGTCGGTTAATGCCATTGCGATTCGATTGGTACCGGAGTCGGATTTGCCAGTCAATATACCAGCTAACTTGCTATGTTTAACTGTGATTGCGTCAAGGATCTCTTGGTCTTCGCTTAGCACCAGTACGCGATCAGCGTGCTGGCTTAATAATGCTGTGATGATTGTGTGGTCAATTAACGATCTTCCAGCGGCTTGTCGGATTAATTTTTGATGACATCTGGTGCTATGCAGTCTTGCTGGAATTGCTATGATATTCACGCTTTTAGCCTCATGATGTGAAGCAACGTGCTTGGCCCATCCATGGCAAAATCCCATCTACCGAATGTACCCAAGCATTCTATCTGTTTGCTTTCATAATATTTGAGGTGATCTAGCGGATCTGCTGGGATATAATTGTTTATTAACGTGCCATCGATAACGTCGTAGCTTCTTAAAAATGGCATCAACGTTAAGCCATTATTTTCCAAGTCACCTTTGAAGTAGAACAAATACCGATCAGGGCCAAGCTGTGTACATTTATAGAATGGAATGCCTTCATCTACCACCAACAATTGGTTTAGACCTTCAAAGTTCAGATCCGACGTGCTAACATGCAGGAAGCTTACATCGTGTGCTTTTCTGGGGATATTGACTCCGCATAATTTATCGAGTGCTGGTAGTGGAATGGTACTGATGATCTTCGAATAGTCTCTAAGGCCCGTACTAAATTGAATATGTCCATCGTTGATACTTAAGACGTTTCCAAGCTGTAGCTGCTCATTTATTTCTGACTTAAAACGTTCCTGCAGCTTCGCATACATCTCATTAAGGCGTACACCAGCATATACAGCGGCGTTCATTTTCTTGTTCACGACTAAATTCAAATGCCCTGGCGGCTCGTAGTCGAACAGACGATTTAGCCAAGCTTCTTTGATTGTTTCCGGAGCTTCCTTGACTATGTCGCCGCCTAGGCTGAAGCCTTTGCGATAAAAGACGACCTTAGAAACGTCAAAGCCCAAATTCGTCACGAAATCTTCGTATCTTTGGTCTTGCGACAGATAATTGTCTGCTAGGGCTGGATTAAAGCTGTATAAACGGCTTTTGGCCATCGGAATCAGCTTGTATTCACTGCCGAGAATCGCCCTCGCCAATAAACCAGCTAAGCCTGAACCTAAGATCCATTTCATAAGTCGCTCGTGTCCAATTCGCGTAACAGCGATATCAATTCATCGTCAGATAGATCTTTCGATTTGGATGCCGCTTGGGGCTTCGGTGCCTCTACGACCACTTTGGGAGGCTTAGTGGTAGTGGATGTCACAGGTGCCGTAGTGGTGGTTGTCGTTTTTGGAGGCTTGGTCGTGGTTACATCAGGGGGCTCAATGACTTCTGGAGCAGGCGAAGTGGTGGTTGTCGTTTTTGGAGGCTTGGTCGTGGTTACATCAGGGGGCTCAATGACTTCTGGAGCAGGCGAAGTGGTGATTGGTGCTGCTTCGGCTGCTTCAATGTCCCTTTCGAACGTGCTTGGCCTGACTTTCGGCTGAATATGGAAGCTTTTGAACACATTTAGGCGGACTGGTGGGTTGCAGCTTAGACAAGAAGCTGGTGTTTCGACACCGTCTGCCAGATCTGGCTGAGTTATGCTTACAAGATGGCCACAGTCCGGACAGCTGGTCTGAGCTTCTATCGCTACTCCAGCTATGTCGTATATCACTCGGGCGTTAGTCTGTCTGCCATTTATTAGTACATCGATAAAAGGCTTCGGCGGTTCTAGTTCTAGCTTTTTGCCGACCATTGGGAATCTGGTGATTGTGGGTTCTTTACGACGTGGCGGTTGCTCTTGCATAAATTGTACTCATAGACTGCATTTATGCTATTTACACTAGCGCGTTTTACCGCATTCAAAGACTTACACTTGGGACATTCCTGAGCGCCAGCTGTAAGTTGCAATCCGCATGCCTTGCATTTGTTCACTTGGTTACTGTAGTTAACATCTACTTTGGTCACAATGACATGGTAGTAGCTAGCAACGGTCTGTAAAGGAACGCCACCAATATCACAATGAAAGTCATTTTTAAGCTGATTTGTGACCTCATGGTTTTTAATGACGGTTTCCCGAATAGAATGGTCACACATTGAACACAGATCTAGGCTCTCTGTAACCGCTACGTGCTTTAATGCAAAATAGTCTAGCCTCATATTGGTTTGCGTGATGTCTTTCAAATCATGGCTAAAATACGTAAAATTATTACTTAATTCAAGGTGGCATTTATCGCAAACAATGCCGTTGCTAGTTCTTGATTTCATCTCTTACTCTTAATTTAGTAATAAGGCTATTCTTTCTAACACTAAATAATTTAATCTCAGAATTATAGTTAGTTGGTATTTTCAACCCCTGACCAGCCGCTAGAAGTTCTTGCCGCTGGATGCTCCTTTCAGTAGGCCAAAGGAAGATAGAAGTCTGCTGAGTTCCGTCTGATACTATCAGCTTGTGGTATGGCTTATCGGTCTTAGTTTTGGCACTAATTATATCTATCACTACTACCTCTAATTCCACTCTTCCGTCATGCTGACCAGCGCGTTTCGCCTCCTCAATTGTCCTACCGCCTTCTAGTCTATACTTGGTTAGTGGTGATTCTAACCAGTAGCCTAGGTACTCCTTCTGGAAAGATAACCTTTCATCCAATGTGAAGTCATTCTCAAATATTGCATTGAAATTTTCAAGTTCAATCTTGATATTAGGTTGCCACTTCTCTATCTTGACTGGTATTTTGGCGCGTTTCGGGTAAAGCTTGCGATACTCCTCTCTTTGCCGCACTTGCTCCTGCTTGATTGACTGCTCTGTCCAGCCTTGTTGGATTGCCAGAGCCTGTAAAATTGAATTTTTCTCTTTCTTTGCATCATTGCTACCTGTGCTGTGATTAAACAGATAATAGTAGTATAATGCTTTTGAATTATGATGTTGTGGTAGATGCTTGAAGGCTCCTAGTTTAATAAACCTTTCTAAAGCTGGCTTGTTACGTCTTTCAGGTGTGGTGATGAACTCGTCTATGTGGTGGTATGTTCCTTTGCCAGCATAAATTTCAGCTGCTTTTTCGCCGATGCCTTTCACCCCAATAAGACCTTGAGTGATGGTGTTACGGTATACACCGAATTCGTTTCGCATATCGTCGATGTTTAATGATCCTAAAGCTAGCCCTTCTTCATCTTGCACCGTTCCGAGCTTGGTGATGGCTGTCGGTAACCAGCCTTCTGACTTCGCAACGCTGATGTAGCGCTCCAGCTTATCTGGATGACAACCGCTTAATACTGCAGCCCAATATTCAGGCGCAAAGTGAGCCTTCAGCCACAAACACCTATAAGCCATAAGACAATAAGCGACAGCATGGCTCTTATTAAAAGCATAACGGCCAAAGCTAGTCTGCAGCTCCCACCAGCGATTTGCCTCTTCAGCACCCAGAGTAGCCGTTGCGCCAGTTAACCACTTATCACGAATCGGCTTGAGTTTATGCGTCCATTTCTTCGCCACGGCTTTACGCGCTTCTTGTGCCTCAGGTGCAGTGAAACCGCCAAGCTTTAACCACATAGATGTAAGCTGCTCTTGATAAACGATAACGCCATACGTATCCTTCAATATCTCAAAAATATCAGGGTGTAAAGCTTTCTGCCAGCCATTGTTGGGATTATTACGATTTTCCATAGCTTCCGGAATCGAGTTATGAACTATCACACCCTCAGCTATGAAGTTGCCGCCCTCTGCATCCTGACATTCTTCATCATAATTCCAAATGTCGTAAGTTTCATCATCTTGATATTCTTCTATCGAAACTATTTCTGACACATCAATCATGCTTTCTCCAAATCAATTTAAGATGTCCAGCATCCCAGATTCTTCTATATCCGTTGTTAAACATATTAGTGGATTCACTGGCCGCTGCATCAAATGCTTGCAATTTGTTTGGCAGTTTATGCTTCTGAAATCCAATACGTGAATATAATTTGCCGCCTTTAACGTAGAAATAATTTGGCCTAGTTATCGCTACTTGCACAAATCCCGCTCGCTGATAACAATTGCCAGTTGATATTCTACGATCTGCGTATGTCATCACCTCTATTGGATCATATTCTTTAGAAAATGCGTTAAATAGTTTTGAAAATCCACCCACTATAACATGGTCTAATGCTGTTGCGTATCTTGTTATTTCCCAACCGTGTTGTTTATGAACGTTAAAACCAATAGCGCTAATTGTGGTGTTATTATATTGTAATCCGAATGATGTATGTGATGATTTTCCACCAGCTAAATGCCATTGCGCCATACATTTCATGTATTCTCGATTATTCAATTTTACAATATTACATTGACGTGCATGGATTTTGTGCGATAATTTTAACTGGTGTTTTAACATCGATTCTATTAATCGGCGTTTATTGATCCATTCATTTTCGAAAATTTGCAATAATTTGATTTCATGAATATTACAAAGATCCGTTTTTATCGCATGACGCGCACGATCTTCTGCGTTTTCACGAATATTAAAGGAATGAAAATATAAACCATGGTATTCTACACCTAATTTAATCGCTGGAAGATAAATATCGATTTCTTTGCCGTCCAGTATATCTCGGTTATTCAATTGAATTACACCATCATAAATGGTATTAATAAACTGATATAGACTATTCTGGCCAGACGATATAGCACATTTTTGGCATCCTTGCCCACGCAGATGATGCCGTGGATTTTGCGTAAACACTCCATGGTCTTTACATACAATATCTATTTGCGTATCTTGATTAATATAATGTGATTTCGTGTAATCATATTGGCTACCATGGATAACTGTAGCTTCTGCTATAAATTGTCTGAAATCCTTGCGGTTCAATTCAGACAATCGGTTAATTCCACATGCTGAACAGCCAAATCCTTGTAGATGATCGCGGGCCGCTTGTTTAAATTCGCCGTGTAGAGGACATATAATCTGGACAGGCGACTCTGATCCATCATATGAAATCGCACTATAATCATAATAAGAACCATATAGTTTTTGTGCTTTATCGATAAACCATTTGGTGTCATATATAATAGCATTCGTGCTGATTGGTTTAGTGTTCGGCTTTTTACATAATCGGCATCCAGAACCATGTAATAGGTGAGCTACTATACTTTGAGTGAACACTCCATGCGTTTTGCAGGTAATTGCAATTTTATCGCGCATGTTGTTGATTTTATAAATGCCATAGACATACCGTGTACCATGTATTTGGTTTGCCCTGTGAATAAATTGTTCATAAGTCAATCGTCTATAACTATTAGCCCCTTTAACGGCACAGGTTGGACATTGTTGTCCAGATAAGTGTTTTCTAGGCAATTGCAAAAATTCGCCATGGATCGGACATTGAATGGCTACTTTTGATCTGGCATCTATATATAAAGATTTAGAATAATCGTACTTGCTATCATGTACTTTGTTAGCCTGAGAAATGAACTTTGACGTTTTGTCCAACATTCAGATCACCAGCCTTTACAAAAGTGTTTTGATCAGTTAATATCTTGTGATTTGGTGTCACTATTAATTCTTTGCCATTTTTTAACCTTATTTTGAGTAGTTTTTTGATTCCAGATTTTAGCACTTTAAACTTGTTGGTGTATTTAATATTGCCATTGTTAGTCAAACATGCTATCTCAGTATGTCCATCGTCTTGTAGATTACGAATTTTTATCGAACCTTCACGTGTTAGTATATTTGACTGTGACCAGCAGCATTCTAGCGGCCCAGGGTGGCCCATGGCATTCAGCAACATTAAGTCTTGGAAACTCTGCACACCATTCTGTAGCGTAGACTTGGCTAAATCAGTGTCGAATTGAAAGATAGCGTCTGTTTTCTGAACATTGACTAATTTGAACACCTCTTCATCATCCAAAGTGATGATATGCTTTTTACCAGCCGCATCAATGAAATAGCCAGCCCTGTTCTCCTCTGGGTCGATATCCTCCCATCCTTCAATCTTATCGCCGAAACTGATGCCGCGGTTTTCACAAATCAAATTACATGCTTTAAACACATAGTCTAATGTTTTAAGACCAAGCCAGTCCCATTTCACGTAACCGAACTTACTAAGTTGAGCATTTCGCCCTTCTGTCCACATACTAGTCCATGCGCCCTTGCTACCAACTTTAGCCAAAGGAATATTACCAAACAAGTTTCTATCGGTGATGATCAATGCCGCAGCATGCGTGCCAATATTCTTGATGCGTCCGATCATTTCCTTAGCTGTGTCAATTACGCCAGGATATTTAGACTCTACCTCCCGCAATTGATCGAATTCCTTAAGTAACTTGCCTAATGTTGGGCTTTCCGTATCTTCCGAGCCACATACCGGACACCTTACATCGTCGTGGTTGTGTCCACATTCTTTGCTTTCTGTCTCAGTTTTAATAATACCTTTACATTGGCTCAGGCCTTTTTCCCTCATATCGTCCACATCAGCTGGTAGCACGGATGTAAACCGCTCCATGTCGTATCTTGTGCACTTGCCAAGTGCGACAGCTGCGTCGATCATAGCGCTTTTAAATTTATAAGTAGTCCAAGTGCCAACAGCGCAAACGCTACCTATCCCATGGTCAAGCGTGCCAGTGCTGTACTTTCTAAATGCGTGATCTTTAATCGCATCCCTCGCCTCAGAGATGCAATCGATATCAATATCAGGCATGTCAGTGTCTTTACTGATGCCTGTTGGCAATTTCTTGTGTGAATGCTTGTATTTTACAATCTCTGACGCTTTGACCGTTGTAATGCAGTCTTCTGTGTCAACCGGGTCATCTTTGGTCATACCTAAGACAAATGGCAAAACCAGCTTTGCTGGGTTCTTAGTGATAAGCTTATTGGCCATCCAAGCTTTTACCCAGTTCTGTTCTGCTCCCTGTTTAAGAATTTCTTTGATTTCGAATTCGAGTCTTTCTCTGTGGATGTTGGAGAGAGTATCGGCTTGCTGCTTAGCCACAGCGATCATTTTATCAAAGTCTGTCTGCATGTCTGTTCTTCTTGTGTAATGTAAGTCCAGATGTGGAACTACATCTCTTTTTACAATACGGGCAAACTAGATTGTCTTCGCTCTTTTTTACAGCCGATTTGTCAAGGTGCTCATCTGGCGCTGGGAACGTATCCCAGTCAGGTATAAGTAGACCGCTCAGATAATTTTTTTCAGCGATTTTGATTATATCACCGTACCACAATGTCCAACCATTGTCTTTGCATTCTTTGACAATGATTTTATGGCTTTCTTTATCTAGATCTTTATAGTAAATGCGATCCTTCTGATTTTTCTTTACTACGAATCCTAAATGATCGTATGGCAGTGTATGTGGATCTCTAGAAGATGCCAAAGGGGTCTTTTTCGTGTCTGGTTTGCTCCGTTTCATAATCTGCTCCATAATTATGAGATGTCCAAAAAACTCTGTTCAAAATCCGATCTTCCGCTTCTGTTAACTGGTGTGTCTTTATCGTTTTGAATCCGTATGTTTTTAGAATGTGAGCACACAATGTCCAATTCTCTATACCACCTACGGATATCGGGTATTTTGTGTGTCCTTGTGTCAATGGCTTAGTGATCATTTCTATCGCTTTTTGCTCCGTACTTTCATAATCAATAGCGGTGGTGCGGTAGCTTATTTCCTTTGTGTAGAAATCGGATCCAGTGGCCCATGTGTAGATGTATAGAGCGTAATTCGGTTTTATTAATGGAGTTGGATGTGTTCTAATTCTGATACTTATTCGCAGCATCGATTGCTTCTTTTACTTTGAATAACATGTCTTTGAAGGTTCTATTGCCGTTTAGAGCAGAAGATAAGGCGTAGTTTTCTATGCTCTGAGGATCTGTGTAGTCTAGAATTTGGAGACGCGCCTCTATGCCTCTTTTTAGGATATATGTTGCAAATTGTTCGAGCTCTTCTTCTGTTGGTTTTATCTCTGCAAAGTCAATGAGCTTTAGCAGTAATTTAGCTAAAATCGCATTTGGACCTACTAGAGATATGAATACTGTTATCGCTGATTTCACTTTTTCCATCATTCTGGTACTCTGACATCTAACATATATCCGCCGCGAGATGGTGATAGGAATCTATCGAAGCTAAGTCCCCATTTTAATGGGTCTGTATTGGTGATGCCTAGCAAAAAGCAGATTAAGCTGCCGCCAGCGCTACCTCTAGCCATAAAAGGCCAGCCTTGTGCTTTCCCGTGCGACATCAAATCTTTAGTGATGACGAAATATCCAGCGAAGCCTTTTTCAATAAACCTATTGAGCTCAATCTTGACTTGGTCCACGTACGTGACTTCTCTGTTGTCGATAATATAGCGTTTGGTGTTTTTGTGGTAGCTGCCAGCTTTCAATTTCTCTGCCACCATTCTTTTTAAAGTCTCTTCGTCATTTTGTACTTCAGGTATCTTATAATCATCGTCGATTTTTAAGTATTCGCATTGAGATGCTATCTTTAATGTGTTATCACAGGCAGTGTGGAATACGCTATCTGACATTCCTTCGGAATACCCAGCTGTCTTGAATCTAGCGTACAGTTCGGCTCTAGTCTTGAAGTATTGCTCGTCGCTATTGGTATGAAACAAGTCTGGTGAGTCTACGGTGACATCTTGTGCCACAGCCATCATAACTTTTTGGATGTGGAAATCTTTCCTTTCCAGGTAATGAGAATCGTTAGCTAAGGCTAGTGGGCATTTGAAGTGATCGGCGAGGGCCACTAGGCTTTTGAAAACAGCTACATCACCTTCGACGCCTGGCATTTGTAATTCTACGTAGTAATCTTCTCCGAATATTTCTTTCTGCTTTTTCATCATTTTAACAGCTGAATTTAGTCGAGTGTTCCGATCGAACTCTGCCACCACTTGTCCTTCTTTATTGGTTATTTCTTTGCAGCGTAATTCATGTGAGACAGGGCCATTTAGGCAACCTGATAGGATGATGAGTCCTTCTTTGTGTTCAGCGAGTTTTTCTAGCCATATCCTGTTGAATTGTTTTACACCCATTCCGAAGAGGCCTGTTTCGTATGCTTGCGTGGTTAGCTTTATAAGGTTACCTAGTCCTTTCTGGTTTTTAGCTAGTATGGTTAGGTGTCTATTTCTTGCAATGCGACTGTATAGCTCTGGGTTCTTTTCTCTCCAATCTGGTGATCGGTATTTTATGCCTGCCGCATGTAGCTCTTGTCTTTTCGGCTCATAATCATTGTAGTAGATTTCTGATCCTGCAATGGCTTTTAAGCCATATTGTTTGAAGGTAATTGCTAAGTCCGGCAGGCTTGCCATGTGGCCGTGTTCAGTTAGGGCCATCCCCGGATATTTCCTAGAATAGCATGCTTCAGCATATTGGGACGGGGTTCCGACACCATCGAGTGAGCTGTAGATACTATGAGAATGGAGATGAACGAAATCGGTCGGCCCGTCGTACTCGCTTAACACTCGATCGTAATCGTCGGTATTCATACGTGGCTCAATACATAATATCTTTCACCTACTATTCAGACGGTCTGCTTTGGCTTGTAGGTATTCAGCTTGGGCGCACATCAATTTCGCCTGTGCATTCATCATGTTATTGGTCGCTTTTCTTGTGTCTGCCTCTTGGTCATATCCACCTTGCGTTATCCGACCTTCTTGGATCATCTGCTGGAATATTGCCAGTCGGATTGCACATTGTTGCTCATGTTCCCGTTGCGATTCTTGCGCTTTTGATATATGCGCATTTCGTCTGGCTTCTACTCGCTGTAGGTATTTTTTGTGTTTGAAGATAGAATATAATAGATCTACGAATAACTCGCTAGATGTTAAGGCGGTCATTTCTTGCATGTTAGAACATCTCTGCTGCTTTGAGACAACCCGATGCGACGGTGTAGAGTGGTTGCTCTGCCCGCACGACATCAGTGATATGGAATGGTAAGTCTGCTTCCGCTAGCAGTTGCTTGACTCTGTCGTTGAACCCTTTTGGTGAGCTGGTGCCGCCAGCTTGAAAGATGTTGATTCCGCCGTCGATTCGTGCCTGTGATTCGTTTTCTTGGAAACCTTGAATTATTCCGTTGATGACTTGGTTTATGAGCACATCGTAGTGCAAGCTAATATCTAGTAACAGTCGATTTGGCTGCTCGGCTCCGGGCGTGAGATCGATGCTCATTTTAGCTTTGGAGACCGTTGTAGGTGTCTCTTTGGCTTTAGATTTCATTGTTTTTATATGATTGGCGTCATAGCCGTGTCTTGAAGCTACATTATCATCAATCCAATCGCCAGATCCTACCCAGCAAAAACTGTAAACTTCTAGTCCGTATTTGACGTAGCTGACGGTTACAGTTCCTGCACCCCAGCTGATGCCTATGCCTGTGCCATCTGGACTCATCTCTAGCACGATAGCGTGACTTTCCTTTATAGTATTTAAATGCAGTTTGGTTGGATATCCTTCTAGAATCATATTTACCACTCTTTGGTGGTAGTCTATTTGCGTTGGCTTATTGATTGCCGCTGCGGTAGTGCAGTAGCAGATCTTGGTATCTTCGTTGAATGAACCTAGGTCGTGTTCTGCGGTGGTTAGGATGCCATGGATGATGGAGCTGAGTACTGTCATGCTCATGTCGTCTGGCGTAACAGCTCCTTCGGCCATGGGTCGTTGGATCGTGTCGTTCTTTGCGTAGGCGAATTCTTCGGCGTCTCTGCCTATGACTATTATTTGGTTTGACTCGGGGTGTTTGAAGAATCGTGCTGCTCGTTTCGTGCCGTCGCTGCGGACTTTGGTTGGGTCACTTAGCATGTTTTCTACGAATGGCGTAGCACGGTCAAACACCCAGTATCCGTTAATTTCGCTGATGAATCTGGTTTTAGCTTGGTCGTCTTTATATGAACACACGATTGTCTTTGTGCCGATATCTAATCCTATATGTGCCATCTTAGTTCTCCATTCAACATAATCGCCTATGCCGTATACGTTATTTATCACATAGTTTTGCGGTGCGTACAGTTGTAAGTTTAGCTTAGTCTCTATTATCTGAACTTGTTCTATTTCGGCGGCTGGCAGCGGGTTTGCCACTAACGGAGCTGTGGCGGGTGGTGCTTCACGGATTATTGGCTTCGGTGGATTAGGTATGACGACTATGGGCTTTTTTACAGCGTCTAGGAGCATTTCTTCGATTTGCTTGGTGCTGTGTCTGCGCTGTTTAAACTCCATCGACGCTAGTTCCAAATCCGCCTTTTGGCTTTGGTGGATTAGCCAAATTTTTACTTATCATTTGTGGATCTAGCGTTGGAACACTTAGCTTCTTCGCCGCTGCCGTTTCAGGTGCAACTTGCAGCGATTGATGCGGCTGTTTGAAAATTTCTTGGTGGGTAGGTTGTGGCGTTTTATGATATTGCTTAAGCAATTCAGTGTATTCATTTAACAGCTTATTGAGCACTAAACCATTGTAGATGGTACAGGCCAAAGTTATACCAGCTACGAAGCAGATCATGCTGGTAACAATCTCAGACATATGACATTATCCTTACTTGTTTCTTGTAGAATCTAGCGATTTCTTGTAATCTGTATGCTAATACACGTGAATCCATGCAAATGTCGTTAATTGCATCGCTGTAGATTGTTATCGATTTACATTGGCTTGCTCCCGACATTGATAACGCAAGTGTCATTGGTGCACCATCATACCAGTATGCGTTATCTGCTAGAAAGATCTTTTCGTATTCGGAGAATGTGGGTACGGCTGTCATCTGTTTATAGATGTTAGATGGTTCTAGCCATCCGCCAGTAAATGAATCTGTTAGGATTCCTGGGCTGAACATGATCTTGGTGCCAGCTAGGGCTGCTCGTCTCATTTCTTGCAGGTTGGTGACTATGCCTATATCTGCTTCTATGGTGTCTAGCGCATTGCCAGTTGCGATGATTACATCATGGTCATAGACTTCTTCTACCCACTGGTCTGGCGAACCTATGATAGCTACTGATTTGCCTTTAACTTTATTATTGAAATTAGCCAGTTTGCTAATAATTTCCATGCCGTCAGGCAGTGAAGCGCTTAATTCTTTCCATGAGATTGACGATCGTGTGCGTTTTTTGTTTTCACTGAATCTATAAAAGTACTTGTTTTCAATGTGTGTTCTGTCTGTTTTGCCGAGTTCTGTGCAGATTTTCAATGGCCCAGCGCCATAACATTGATCTATAACCATCACCGGTATTCGGTTATATGCTGCGCGTAATGTGTAGTCGTAGGCCGCACCTGTTGGGCTGAGTGAGTTTTCGAATGGTCCCAATTGTTCGTATACGGTTTTAGGCATGGCGAATATGTAAGGATTCATCCATGCGTGTCCGGTTTGCCTAAAGCTTCTGTGATATAGTATTTTATAATTTGGACCTAATACTTCGATTGGGATGCGTTGCATGTCTTGTGGTTGGATGCCGTTTTCATAGACCGTTTTAATGGGTAAGGCGATGCAGTGATTGGACCTGGCGTAGGATCGCAACCGCTCTAGCGATTGTTCGTCGATTTGATACCCTTCTGTTACATGTACGATTATTTCGTCATGCGTGCCTGTGCAGGCGGTGTTTAAGTTATTCATGCTACTCGTAGAAGTTGAATGGGTCATTCCAGTACTTTGCGCTAAATTTATCGTTAAATTTTATGGTACTAATCGATGATTTATATCTCATTAGTACACTAACTGGTATGGTAACGGCACTCAATATTTCTAGACTGCTTATTGCTGAGCCTGCTTGTCCATTAACGTAGTGTTTAGCTCCAGCTAAAACTGATGGTGGAACCACAAAGACCCACGGGTATTGTGCATTGAAAATAATGTTACTGCCCGTGGAAAACCCGTTACGATTCGATGACGAAAATGAAATTACGTGATCTGTGGCAGGTACTGGTGATCTTAGGTAAGCTTCCACGCCAGTTTCATAAGTCAATTTGGGTTTTCCAGTTTTTATAAGATTATCACTAGGCACCCAACCGACTAAATTTTGTATCCCCGGGTCCAAGTGCTTACCAGCTTCGTCTTTCGGTGCATCAGTACACTTATCGTTCGAATATCCGCCAGGCAAGCACACACTTGCTGGTTGTGGCATATATGGAAAATTCTTGGCAGCCGCAGCGCGTCTGAACACGTACATGCCATGAGGACGATCACCTATACCTGTACCTGGCGAGCTACCGAAGATACCATTACCCCATTGAGCTTCAATATAGCTACCATTGGCAACATCTACTATGCAGCCTGCTGCTATTTGGTCTTCTGGCCAATAAGTGCGCAGCTTTTCGTATTTAGGCTCGAACACAGGCGCTAACCATTGTGGCGCGTCGTTTTTAGCAAATGCAGCCCAATGATAAATTGTTATGTCTTGAGCTTTACCATTTTTATCAATAAATGCATTTTTCTTAATGTACGATCCTATTTGCCATTGTGTGCCTGCGCCTTTTATCCTCGCTATGAAATCAGGATTAGTCCACCATTCGGCTTTGCTACTTGGTGCTCTTTTATTTCCTGTTAGAAATGAGAGCAAACCACCATAGGAAGTGAAATACGAGCTTTCCTGCGCACACTTTAGCTTTAAGAAAGGCTGTTTGTCTATCGGCGGAGGCGTAGGAGGAAATGCCGGTGTTGCGTTCCCAGAGCCATTATCGGCCATATATCTTGCTCGTTCCGTGTTGGTTTGGATGATGGCCATACCAGCTGCACAGCTTGCAGTCGGCGAATTTAACCATGGGAATCCGATGCTTGTCAGTTCGATTATGGCGGGAACGGCCTGTGAAGAAGCACGAGCTTCCGTATTTAAGCTATATAACGTCAGTCCACCGATATCTAGGTCGCCTTCCAGATTTCCGGCGGTGTTTATGTAGTAGTTGCCCGGATCAGTGAGTGTACGTGGCGCCCAGTTCTTGTGGTAATAGAATGCAGACTGCTCTGTATTCGTATATGCAGTTTGAACATCTATGAACTTGTTTTGAGATCTGCTCCATACCAGTTCGGTTTTGTTATTGTAGTCCGGATTAGTCCTATGTTTACCAGATGTCCCCCAAGTAGACCATAGCTTGTCCAAGTCAGATCGGCCTGGAAATGCTGCTGCTGCACTATCTCTGTCGGTCACATTGAGTCCATATAAAACACCGGTGCCTGCTATCGAACCCGAACAAATTCGACAGGGGTCCTGTAAATCTGTCACGTTTCTATCAAATGACTTATTGAACCAAGTTGGCATCGGCAAGGTGGTAGTGGTCGGTGCCTTTGTGGTACCAGTGGTGGTGGGTCCGACTGTAGTAGTGACAGTAGTACTGGATGTAGGCTGATAGGTCGTACCAGTGGTTGGTGGTGGAGTCGTAGGCCTTGTAGTAGTTGTAGGGTAAAATGGCGTGGTAGGTGGCCGCGGGGTAGTTGGTGGCACCCACGGTGCTTGCGTTGTGCCAGTAGTAGGTATGGGGGTGGTGGGTGGCATCGTCATCGGTGGCTGCGTAGTGGGCGGATCAGTTACAGCCACTGGACAAGGCGTCGTACAAGGTGCGTCTTGCACACCTGGACTATAGAAAAATGACTCAGCGCAGCATTCTTCCGTGTCAGTATAATTGTTTACCACAATCTCATATGGGTACTTGACAGATCTTACACCATCTGCACTAAACCAGGCTAATCCTCCTGGACATACGCCAGTATCGGTGTCGGCAACCCAGTCGAATTTGCTTTGTGTGAAGGCACTTTGTTTAGTACATCCGGCTTGAGGGTCCCAGGAGACCAATTCGAGTTCACTAACGGTATATGCCATCGGGATGAAAGAGTATACTCCGATGTTTTTACAGTCGCTGGTGGTTTTTTCGACGGACAATAGTTGCAGTTTTTTAATATCTGGCTGGCCTACTAACGTTGCGTTTGCCGGTGAGAATGCATATGATGAGGCGCAACTTATAGTGTTTTTTTCTACTGACCTTGTGTAGATCGTGTTCCTAACTGGGTCCCACCTTACGTCGGAGAGTGGGTTATTTGCAGAGCCGGTGTTTAGATTGATTTTTGCTACACTTACTGTGCAGTTGCCTGGAACGCCTATTGAGCCGTCTGGTCCTTTTTGACGGCTTTTGGCGGCGTAAGGTTTGGTAGCTGGCCATGGCCCTGTTAGGCTGTAAAACCCGCCGGTGACTAGATTTGTAGTTTGATCGAATTTGAAGCTAGCTAGTGTGGTACTGATGTCTAAGTTGGTGGCGGTCAATTCACCTAAGCGGTTTGGCAGTTTGCCAGTTGGGTCTATTAGGACTTCGGCTATTGGTCCTGTGACTGAGCCGGAGCCTATGATGGAGACTAGGTTAAGGTCCGTTGGATATGGGCAATTGGTGCCACCGGATGCTAGACATTGGAATTGTTCGTTAATTAGTGCAGTGATACTGCTGATTCCGTAGGCTCCGGCGAAGTGTGATGTGAATCCTATTAGTTGGTCGACATAGACTGGAGTTCCACTTGTGAATACGTATAGTCTGACACTTATGTCAGGTACGTGGCCGTTTGGTAGTGGGATTTCACCTGTTGCTGTAAGCGGCGTGGGCGTTATTATGCTTACTCGTAGGGTGTTGCTGGCTGTTACTGGTTCGTAGTATAGTTCTGTTGCGCCAGTTGTGCCTGGGTCTCCGACTGGTCCTGCATATCCTGCTGGACCTGGTCCTCCTGGGCATGCTTGTTTGTAGAGTGTTTGGTAGATTCTGCTTTTGTCAACTTCGATTCTTAGTGTGTTTGATGATTCAGGTATGAACCTGATCATTTTGTCGCTGGATTTGAAATAATAGTATAATGCGTCTTTTATACCAGCAAGCTTTACTGTTTCGAACACTACACCCTTGTTTTGTAGGTCCCTTAGTGTCTGCAGTTTTGCGTATACTTGTGGAGTGACTAGGCCGTCTGTGGTTGCTGTTACTATTGGGCTTTGCGGGAATTGTCCGTAGACGTTCCATGCTTGTGTTTCGCCTTCATATATCCATATACTTCCGAATTCGTCTGTATATTGCTGTTGGTCGATGGGATTTGCGGGGAATTGGCTAGATGGCATGGTGGTTCTCCGGTTTATTTTTATATAGGACATGGTGATTTAAATCTAAAACAGAGGGGTCACTATGCCTGATACAGCTAGAACAACGTTTTACATTGATGTGTTAAGCAATGCCAGTTTTTCTGGCAATTACACAGTATGCTTTCAGAATAATGGATTAACTTTAAAGACTGTTGGTAGCATTGGCACTTTATTGCCAGCAAACGATACACAATATTCATTTAATCTTAATAGATTTAGCATTCCTTTATCGACGCAGGTGTTGGCTTACAAGATGGCTGTTGGCGGGGGCGTTTATAATCTTATTATTGCGGATTTGTCTAAGAATGTCGGCAATTATGTGGCTATGAGGATTGACTTTGATCCTGAATCTTTTGTTTATGGTTTGTCGATTCAGTTTAACATTATTGATCAGGTGCCGCTGGGCGGGCCGAGCAATCGGTCGCCTGTTAGTATTGTTGATTATGGTAATAAGATTTATTCGTTGAATCATTCGAATGGTTTTTATAATCTTTCATGGGATCCGACTACTACGACCACTACTAGTGGTCCTGGAGGCAGTGGAGCTACTGGTGCGACAGGGTTTGCTGGTGCGACTGGCTCAATTGGTAGCACTGGTCTTACTGGAGCCACTGGAGCAACTGGCTCGGCTGGCTCAATTGGAGCGACTGGCTCAATTGGAGCGACTGGCTCAATTGGTAGCACTGGTCTTACTGGAGCAACTGGCTCGGCTGGCTCAATTGGAGCGACTGGCTCAATTGGAGCGACTGGCTCAATTGG
>Ga0136644_10001006_pt1 | contig 22480 bp, 15 predicted proteins | sample C_130820_EF_Meta_FD_94780 | JGI IMG/M metagenome (GOLD analysis project Ga0136644, IMG submission 94780) | Freshwater microbial communities from Lake Croche, Canada to study carbon cycling - C_130820_EF_MetaG (v2) (version 2) | ecosystem: Environmental > Aquatic > Freshwater > Lake | place... | reverse complement strand
GGCTGGCCGCGTCCGTGGGAGGCCTTGATCTCCTCGATGGCGGCGGCCATCTTCTCGCGGCGCGTCTTGTAGATGCGGTCGTTCTCGTCGAGGCGGGCGACGGGGCGGTTCGTCGGGATGACGGTGACGTCGAGTCCGTAGATGTCGTGGAACTCGTTGGCCTCGGTCTCGGCGGTTCCGGTCATGCCGGCGAGCTTCTCGTAGAGGCGGAAGTAGTTCTGGATGGTGATGGTGGCCATCGTCTGGGTCTCGCGGTCGATCTGGACCCCCTCCTTGGCCTCGACGGCCTGGTGGAGTCCGTCGCTCCAGCGGCGCCCCGCCATCTTGCGGCCGGTGAAGGTGTCCACGATGACGACCTTGTTCTCCTCGACGACATACTCGACGTCCTTCTCGTAGAGGCAGTAGGCCTTGAGCAGCTGGGCGATGTTGTGCATCCGCTCGGCCTGGTGGTCGCAGTGCTGCTGGCGGGCGGCTTTCTGCGCGGCCTTCTCGGAATCGGAGAGGGTGGAGTTCGTCTCGATGTCGGCGAACTCGGTGAGGAGGTCGGGGAGGACGAAGGCGTTCGGGTCGTCGGGGTTGAGGAAGGTGCGGCCCATCTCGGTGAGGTCGGCCTCCTGCTGTTTCTCCTCGATGGTGAAGTACAACTCTTCCTTGAGGGCGACGAGCGGTTCCTTGGACGTGTCCTGGTAGAAGGAGAGCTCGGCCTTGTCGGTGAGGCGGCGGAGTTCGGGATCCTCCATGGCGCGGAGGAAGCCCTTGTTGCGGGGCTGGCCGAGCTTCACCTTGAAGAGGGCGAGGCCGGCGGCTTCCTTCTCACCCTTGGCGAGGAGCTCCTTGGCGTCGGCAACGAGCTTGTTGATCAGCGCGGTCTGCTTGCGGACGAGCTGCTCGACGAGCGGCTTGAAGCGGTCGTACTGGTGGGTGGAGACGGTGGCCGGTCCGCTGATGATGAGCGGGGTGCGGGCCTCGTCGATGAGGATGGAGTCGACCTCGTCGACGATGGCGAAGTAGTGGCCGCGCTGGACCTGCTGGTCGCGGCTGGTGGCCATGCCGTTGTCGCGGAGGTAGTCGAAGCCGAACTCGCTGTTGGTGCCGTAGGCGATGTCGCACTCGTACTGGGCGCGCCGCGTCTCGGGGGACTGGTCGTGCTGGATGATGCCGGTGGTCAGTCCGAGGAAGGCGTAGAGCTGGCCCATGCACTCGGCGTCGCGGCGGGCGAGGTAGTCGTTGACCGTGACGACGTGTACGCCGCGCCCGGTGAGGGCGTTGAGATAGACGGGGAGCGTGGCGACGAGCGTCTTGCCCTCGCCGGTGGCCATCTCGGCGATGCGTCCCTTGTGGAGCACCATGCCGCCGATAAGCTGGACGTCGAAGTGGACCATGTTCCAGGTGTAGTCGTGGTCGCAGACCGTGAAGGTCTGGCCGACCATGCGGCGTGCGGCGCTCTTCACCACGGCGAAGGCCTCGGGAAGGATCTCGTTCAGCCGCTTCTGGAGAAGGTCGGGATCCTGGATCGCTGAGAGCTCGGCCTTCCAGGCGGCGGTCTTTTCCCTGAGGGCCTCGTCGGGGAGCGACTGGAGCGACTGCTCGATCGCGTTGATCTTGGCGACAAGCGGGAGCATCCGGCGCACCTCGCGCTGGTTCTTCGATCCGATGATTTTCTTGATGATCCAGTTGAACATGAAAAAGGGCCGGGTTGCGGCGAAGGGTCACTAAATCCCAACGGCCAACGCCCTGCAAGCCAAGGGAACCAAGTGGAGTCTATCTCGCGCATCCGTTACGGCTGCGCGAGACCGTCTTGTTTTCCCCTAGTGTCTTTTCCGGTACATCTCCAAGCGGCACTCAAAGCCCCCCATGTCGATCGCTTGGCGGTACTCGAGCTTGAGCGAGGGATCGGTCGGGCCGGTTCGCAGAGGGTTGGCCAGGACCAGCCGCCCGCCCGGTTTCAGCGCGAGGGAGGCGGCCTTGTAGAGATCGGCGAAGAGGCCCTGCATGTCCTTCACCCGGACACGGCGGCCCAAAGGGGGATTGGTGATGACCAGTGAGATGCTGCCGGGGGTGATCCCGGCCTCGCGGAAGGCACTGCACGACAAGATCGGATTGATGTTGGAAAGGTTTGCCGCAGAGAGATTTGCATTTGCAACTTCGATGGCTTTCCCGTCCAGATCGGTGCCGTGGAGGGCCTTGACTCCCCCTAGAAGGCCCCGTTCCACAAGCTCGAGTCCGGAACCGCAGAAGGGATCCCAGACCACCTCGCTCGACTGATGTCCGGCCAGTCGAACCATGCATGCGGCAAGGGGCGGATGGGAGGCCGCGGGTATGTCATCCTGCCTGTAGGCAAGGCGCGGGTCGGGATAGAGGCGGGGACGGAGTTCCACGTAGGCCTCCTTCCTCCCCTCGCCCGTCGGAATGATGTCAACCGACCACGGGGCCTCCCGGGAATCATTGAGGATCCCGGGCGCAAGCTCGTAGGCACGCTCGACCACGCGGCGGATCGCCCCGCGCTGGTGGCCGCGTTCGGTAAAATCCAACCGGTAGCGCGGCACTCCCGAGGTGGCCGCTGTCATGAGACCGCGCGCTATGGGCGAGGCGATGCACGCGGCGAGCGACCCGACCCAGTCGGGCGCATCGTCGCAAATCGTTCCAAGGTGAAACCCAAGCGTGGAGAAACAGCGGAGGCGATAAATCGCCGCGAGGGAAAACTCCTGCGTCGCCTCAACCGTGCCATATCCCGGGCGGAGGGTCCCGATCCGGAATCCATCGTGCTTGCGGAGCTTCTCGGCGGCCTCATCCTTCACAAATTTCTCAAGTCCTCGTCGGCACCGCAGATGGATGCGCAGGGAACCATCGACCGGAAGGGGGGCCTCCAGGTTGAGGGCGGCGGGTTGTTCGCGGCGCGCGACTCCGGCCTTCACCTTCTGCTCGGTCCGCCTCGGCAACACCCCCTCGCTCGCCAGCGCCAGTGTCGCGGCACCGCCCACCTTCTCCAGGGCGCGTCCGAGGTGGCGCCTCTCTCGTTCCTCTTGGCTGTTCTTGAGCGCGACGAGGAGCCGCTCCTCGCCCTCTTTCCCCGCACCGATCTTGGGCACGGCGGCCGCGGCGTAGCGGCGGATTTTTTCCTGCGGATCGGCGAGCAGGGCGATCAGCCACTCCCGCACGGTCTGCTTCTCCTCATCCGTTCCAAAGCGTCCGAAGATCATGCCGACCGCGCGGACCACGGAAACGCGCTCCATGCGCTCGCGGGCTGAGGCCGCGTCGAAGCGGGGCACCTCGTCGCTCCAGAGCCGCTCCTTCGGGAGGTTGCGCAACTGCTTGTAGAGATCCTGATCGGCTTTCACGGCTCCGCCCGGCGCTCCGCGAAAAAGGCCTTGAGCAGTCGGGCGCTCTCTTCCCCAAGGACGCCACCGGTGATCTCGCAGCGGTGGTTGAGCGCGGGCAACTGGAGAAGGTTGATCAGGCCGCCGGCCGCCCCTCCCCTCGCGTCGTGGCATCCGAAGACGACGCGACGAAGCCTCGCGTGCACAACAGCCCCGGCACACATCGGGCACGGCTCCTTGGTCACGTAGAGGTCGCAGTCGGTGAGTCGCCAGTCGCCCAGTGCGTTCTCGGCCTGTGTGATCGCGAGCATCTCGGCGTGGGCGGTGGCATCCTTGAGGGTCTCCACCTGGTTCGCGGCGCGGGCGATGATCTTTCCCTCTCGCACGACGACGGCGCCGATGGGAACCTCCTTGGCCTCGTAGGCCTTGATCGCCTGACGCATCGCCTGACCCATGAAGTAGGCGTCGCTGGTGAGGTCGATGACCGGATCATCGTCCGGGGGCTCGTTCAGAAAGATCTCCATGGCTTGCTCCCTCTTCCCCATGACCTATGCCCTGTCCCCTAGGACCGGAGGGCGCGGATCTCCGCGGCGCGGTCGGCGGCCGTGAAGACGGTGGTGCCGGCGACCATGACGTCGGCTCCCGCATCGCGGCAAAGCCGGGCCGTCTCGGCGTTGATTCCGCCGTCGACCTCTATGAGGAAGCCGAGCCCGAGATCGGTGCGAAGCCGGTCGGCCTCGCGGATCTTTCCCAGCATGTCGGCCATGAAGGGCTGCCCGCCGAATCCCGGCTCGACCGTCATGATGAGCAGTATATCAAAGCGACCGAAGAGGAGTCGGGCTTGGTCCAGCGGCGTGCCCGGCTTCAACGAGAGGCCGGCCTTTTTCCCCGCCGCGCGGACGCGGTCGAGCGTAATGCCGGCGTCGTGGTTCGCCTCAAGGTGCGAGGTGACGGAGGCGACGCCCTTCACCCCCATGAACTGCGCGATGTAGCGGTCGGGCCGCTCGATCATGAGGTGGACGTCGAGCGGAAGAGGGGTGTGACGCGCTGCGGCCGAGCAGATCGGCTCGCCGAAAGAAATGTTTGGGACGAAGTCCCCGTCCATCACGTCGCAATGGATCCAATCGGCCCCAGCCTCCGTGATCCCCTCCACCTCCGCACCGAGGCGAGCAAAATCGCACGCCAGGATCGACGGGGCGATGAGGGAAGGATGCATTGCGGGCATGCGATGGAACGAAATCAGGGATTCTTCGCGGCGGGACGCTGCGGAAAGATAGCCATGACCCCCCCCATCAGGGCGAGCAGGATTGCTGTCGCGGTGAAGCGCCCCAAATCCAGTCCCCCGTGATCACGGGGCTTGTCGAGGAAGTCGCCCACCACCGCCCCGAGCGGACGGGTCAGGATGAAAGCGGCCCAGAAGAGCAGGGTTTTAGGAAGCTTGGTGAAGGAATGGCCGATGAGCAACAGGGCTAGCATTCCGCCGAAGAGCGAGGCGCTCCCCAAATACCCAAGTCCCGCAGAGTCGGCGCTCCAGTCCCCGAGCGCGGTGCCGAGCGTCTGGGAACACATGATGGTCACCCAGTAAAAGAGCTCGGCCTTTGGCGCGCTCACCGTATCGACCGCAATCGACCCCATGGATCTGTGCCACAAGAACAGCGATGCTAGCAGGAGGGCCAGCAGCAGCGTCGCTCCCCCGGTGTAACCAATCCCGAGGGAGCGGTCGCAAAAATCCGCCAGCGTGGTGCCCACGGTTGTCGTGGCGATGATCGTGACCCAATAAAGCAGGGGGTGAAATTTCTTGGCGGCGATCTGCATCCACACGGCTGCCAGAAAAAGCGCGGCGAAAATCGCCGTCCCCGCGAGGTAGCCCAAGCCAAGCGACATGGAGACGGCGTCTCCCCCCGTCTCGCCGAGGGTGGTGGCGGTGATCTTGAGCACCCAGAAGCCGAGCGTGATTTCAGGAACCTTGGCCTTCGTCTCCCCCGTGCTCTGGCGATAGGATTCCATGAAAACGCGGTCAGCTGAAGAAAACTTCCCTGAGAAGCAGGAAGAATCCGGCGGCGCCGAAGAGGAGGCTTCCGTACCACAGCAATTCCCTGCGCGTGATGGCTGAAATGGCCCCGATGGCTATGGAGATCTGGAAGAGCGTGACGGCGCTCGCGAGGATCATGCGCTGTGCTAGGCGGTGTGCGGATTTGGCCTGTGTCTCCTCGGCCCGGTGGCTGATCTCCTTCATCTCATCCTCATAGCGCACGAGCTTTGCAGTGTCCTCTGCGGAGGGGGGCTTTCCGGTGATGTTCTGAATGGTGTCCGCTTTGGCCGTAAGGAGGGTGCTCTTGATGCTCTTCGCCTGGTAGTGGGACCAGTGGTCGGCCGCATGAATCTGGTCGACGAGCGCTTCGTCGGCACGCTCGCCAGCAAGGTATCCGGTAACGGCCGCCAAGGCGGCGATCAGCGCCGTGGTCAGCGCGATGCGCGTGAGCAACAATCCACCCTCCTCCGAGGCCCGCTCCTGGACCTCCCTGTGAAGGTCGTTCACGGTCTCCTCGGCGGGGTTCTCCATCGCGTTTTAAATGTGGATGGCGTGGCCGAGGGCCGCCTCGGTGGCCTCGAACATCGCCTCGCTGAGTGTCGGATGCGCGTGGATCGTGGAGGCGATGTCGTCGTAGGTCGCCTCGAGCGTGATGGCCAGACCCATCTCGGCGATCATCTCGGTGGCGTCGGCCCCGATGATGTGCGCGCCGACGAGTTCGCCGTGCGGTTCGTTGAAGAGGAGCTTCACGAAGCCCTCGCTCTCTCCGACCGCGAGCGCCTTGCCGCTGGCTTGGAACGGGAACTTGCCGATCTTGAGCTTGAGTCCCTTTTCCTTCGCGGCTCGCTCGGTGAGTCCGACGCTCGCGACCTGCGGCTGGCAGTAGGTGCATCCGGGAAAGGTGCGCTTACGCGCGGGAGTGCGCTTGCCGAACATCCCCTCGACGGCCTGGACGGCCTCCCAGCTGGCGACGTGGGCTAGCCACGGGGGCCCGATGATGTCGCCTGCGGCGTAGACGCCGGGGATGCTGGTCTCGTAGCGGTCGTTCACCGCGAGGTAGCCGCGGTCATCGAGCTTGAAGGGTGCCGCGCCGCCAGGGAGGAGCGGGGAGACGCCGATCGCGACGAGGGCGACGTCGGCCGAGAGTGTTTCATTGGCGCCGCCGGAGACGGTGATCTGGACCCCCTCCTTGGTGGCGGCGGCCTTCTCGACCTTGGTGCCGGTGAGGATGCGGATTCCCTGCTTAACAAGGGACTTCTCGAGCGCGACGGAGACCTCCGTGTCCTCGACGGGGAGGATGTTCGGCATCATCTCGACAACGGTCACCTTGGTTCCGAAGGCGTTGAAGAAGTAGGCGAACTCAATGCCGATCGCTCCGGCTCCGATGACGATGAGTTCCTTCGGTTGCTTGGCGAGCGCGAGCGCGTGTCGGCTACCGATGACGCTGGTGCCGTTGAACGGAAAGCCCGGCATCTCGCGGCTGACGACGCCGGTGGCGATCAGAACCTTCGCGGCGGAGAGGCTCTGCTCCTTGCCGTCGGTCCCCTTGACCTCGACGACGCCACCCTTGGGCAAGCTGGCATCGCCCTTGATGTAGTCGACCTTGTTCTTCTTGAAGAGGAACTCGATGCCTCCTGCGAGCTTGTCGGCGACCTTGCGGGAGCGGCCGATGATCTTGTCCCAGTCGTACTTGAGGCCGGACACCTCTAGGCCGAAGTCAGCGGCATGATGGCCGATGAGGGAGTAAATCTCCGCGTTCTTCAGGAGCGCCTTGGTCGGGATGCAGCCCCAGTTGAGGCAGGTGCCGCCGGCGCGCTCCTTCTCGACGACGGCAACGCGCTTGCCGAGTTGCGCGGCGCGGATCGCGCCGACATAGCCGGCGGGGCCGCCGCCGATGACGATAAGGTCGTAGGGTGTCGTGGACATAAGTGTGGATCTTCGGGGATCGGAGGGCAATTCGCAAGGAGGCTCTTGCGGAACGTTTCCGGGAGACTTTTGCGCCGAAGCGTTTATCGTGTTTCCATGGAAATCACCTTGTCGATGGTGGATGGCATACCCCTCTTTCAACTCGTCGGGCGTCTGGATGCTACGACCAGCCCGGTTCTGGAGGAGCGTTTGCAACCGGTCGTGGAGGAAGCGGTCTCAAAGATCATCTTCGGGTGCGAGGATCTCAGCTATGTGAGCAGTGCGGGCCTGAGGATTTTCCTCTCCACCCAGCGTCATCTGGTGGCCCGGGGTGGGGGCGTGGCGTTTACCTCGCCCGCCAAGCCGGTGCGCGATCTCTTCCACCTGGCGGGACTCGAGGAGTTATTTCTCATCGAGGAGTCGCCGGCGGCTGCGGCCGCACGGCTGAACGCGGCAAAATAGGGGCAGAAAATATCGCGCCGAGCAGCGGAGCGTAGATTTTTTGGAATATCCTCGGGGGGCTTCGTCTCTCCACCGCTGACCCTCATTCCATCTGACCTCACAAAAAACGCCTCTACGATTCCTCCTCCCTCTGTTTCTGGTTTCCTGATTTCCTTACTCAGCCTGCACCGCAGAAAGCTTCCTGATCCACACTGCCAGAACGGAAATGTCCGCAGGCGTGATCCCGCTGATGCGGCTTGCCTGGCCCAAAGTCTCCGGGGCGTAGGAGCGGAGTTTCTGCCTCGCCTCTAGCCGCAGGCTTGGAATGGCGTCATAGTTTATCCCCCCTGGGATCGTCTGCGCCTCCTGTCCGCGCTGGCGGTCGATCTGATCCTGCTCCCGCCGCAGATATCCCTCGTACTTGAGGTCTGTTTCGACCAACCCCCAGATCTCGGGGCTGAAACGGCTGTAGAGGTTGGTGGGGAGCTTTTGGGGTTCGTTCCCAGTGCGCTTGAGCCACTGGCTTAACGGAATCCCATCCTGTTGTATCTGAAGAACTTCCTTGGAAAGCGTCTGGAGGACCTCGCGCTTGGTTCGGAAGGCTCGAGACCGGTATTCACAGGCCATTCCTAGATCTAAAGCCTTCCCCGTCAATCGGATATCACAATTATCCTGACGCAATCGCAGGCGGTATTCAGCCCGGCTGGTAAACATGCGGTAAGGTTCCGGTGTTCCTCTCGTGACGAGATCATCAATCATGACTCCTATGTAGGCCTCGTCCCTTCCTAGTTGAAATGGGGGCTTGGACTGGACCTTGAGGGCGGCATTGATCCCGGCCATGAGGCCTTGCGCCGCAGCTTCCTCATATCCGGATGTGCCGTTGATTTGTCCGGCAAAGTAGAGACCCTCGATCCGCTTTGTCTCGAGCGTTGCGTGTAGCTGGTGGGGGGGACAGTAGTCGTACTCGACCGCGTAGCCGGGGCGGAGAATTTCCGCATTCTCCAAAGCCGGGATCGAACGAATGAAGGCGTACTGAACATCGTAAGGGAGGCTTGTGGATACCCCGTTCACGTAAATCTCTCCAGTATGACGGCCCTCCGGCTCCAAGAAGATCTGGTGACGTGGTTTTTCCGCAAATTTCACCACCTTGTCTTCGATGGAGGGGCAGTAACGGGGGCCCACGCCGTCGATGACTCCGGCGTAAAGGGGGAATTGGTGGAGGTTGGTCCGAATGATCTCGTGTGTCTCCTCGGTGGTGTAGGTGATCCAGCAGGGAATTTGTTCCACATGGAACATTCCGGAAGCTTGATGAAAATGATTGAGCGTGTGGAGGTCATCCTTACCCTTCTCAATGCTCTCTGGAATGTGGGAGAAGAGGGGGGTGGGAGTATCTCCTTCCTGTCTTTCACAACGGAAAAAGTCGATGGACTTGGCAAGCAGGCGGCAAGGGGTTCCGGTCTTGAATCTCCCTACTTCAAAGCCAAGGTGCTTGAGGTTGTCGCTCAGGGTGGAGAGGGTATCACCCATGCGACCACCAGGTTGGCTCTTGAGACCCACATGAAGCAGTCCCCTCATGAATGTCCCCGTGGTGATGATCACGCTCCTTGCCAGAAAGCGAAGACCGAGATTTGTCTCGGTTCCCACCACTCGGTCTCCCTTGACCAAAAGGGAGGTGATATTGGCCTGCTTAAGGCTGAGGTTGGGAAGATTCTCCAGGAGAGCCTTGAGACGGAACTGGTAGGCCTTCTTGTCACACTGGGCCCGGGGGGCGCGAACGCTGGGGCCCTTGGAAGCATTGAGCATACGAAACTGGATTCCCGTCGCATCCGTGTTCAACCCCATGAGACCTCCCAAAGCGTCGATCTCTCGAACCATGTGACCCTTGGCAAGCCCGCCTATTGCAGGGTTGCACGACATCTGTCCTATCGTGTCGGCATTCTGCGTGAGTAGCAGGGTCTCTGACCCCATCACTGCGGCCGCGTGCGCCGCCTCGATCCCAGCGTGACCTGCACCTATAACGAGCACATCAAACAGTATGGGGTGAGTAAACATGATAATTGTTCCATATGGAACATTTTGTAAGTTACTATATATAAATATCTTGTGTATTTTTTTGATTCTTCCCTTTACTGGAGAATACCCTGTGTATGGTTTGCCAATGCGTGGGATTAAACGGGAAAACTATGTTTTGCGGAACATGAATTCCCATACCCGGTCGCAAACCAGCGGAAGCCGTTCACACCCTCGCTGCGACCGTGGATGCCGATGGGAAATGGCTGCCTTTGGAATGGGCGCTCGCTGTTCACACGATTAAGAAGATTAAATATCTGGCCTAGAAAAAGATTCATCCATCCACAGTGTGAATGGATCCCGAATCCTCCAAGGGGCATGTGTCCAAGTTCTTTTCAAGACTCAAAAAGCATAGCATCTCCCTGGCTGGGAAGAAATCTTTCCGTTAGGGGAAAGCTCCCTTATCGTTTTTCCTCTTCGCCATGGGTGCTGCTCAGAAGAAAAAAAACCGCGTCGTAAAGCGACCGGGCTCCCTGTTCCTCTGGTTTTTTTTGGCGGCCCTCGGCATATCCCTTATCCTGCACGGGATCTTTCTCCGCAAGGCGGGAACATGGAAGGTGCAGGGATTCGCTCCGGAGGGGTATGACACGATTGTTCCCCGCACCTTTCGCATGAAGAGAGTGGAGATCGATCCCAAGACACTGGAGGAACCCGAAGCCACCCCGCCCGGAACCAAGGAACGGCCAAGAATCGAGTTGGAAAGGGAACGGCCCCACGTTCCGACAGAACAAGAAAAGTCATCAAAGGTCTCTCTCCTTGCCCAACCGAAGGAAAGCATCCTTCCCGAAAAAACCCAGGTGACGGATGACGAGCTTTCAGGAGGAAAAACAACCGTTCCTGTAGGAGAACCCGGTCTCCCAATCGAGATTCCCGAAGGGAACGACAGGAGGTCCCTTGTGCCAGAAATCCAGAAAAAAAATTGCTCCTCAGAAGGAGAGTCACGAAGCGAAGCCAAAGCCCCGCGATTCAGTTCGCTCGACGACCTCTTGGCAGGCGGCGGAGAGGTGACTCCGGCCACGGCTCCAATCCTAATGCCGACGGACCTGCTCTTCGAGTACGACTCGTCCACGCTGAAACCGGAAGCGGCGGAATCCCTGTTCAAGCTGGCCGACCTGATTGCCCGGAACGCACAAGCCTCCTTCCGAATAGAGGGTCACACCGATTCGTTCGGAAGGGACGACTACAACATGGGGCTGAGCCTGCGCCGCGCGGAGGAAGTGAAGAGATGGCTGGGGAGTCGCATGGGAATTTCACCCAACCGGATCACGACGGCCGGCCTGGGTAAGAGCCGGCTCTTGGTGCCTTCCACAGGAACCGTCACGGAGCAGAGGCTCAACAGACGGGTGGAGATCGTGATCACCACACCACAACGCTAGAGACCATGGAGGGAATCGTTCCACTTTCCGAACACCGCTCCCGCATTCAGGAGGAGGTGGCGAGGCAACTCTCGGCCGTGATGGACGGGGAGCAGGAGCTGCCGATCCAGAAATTGCAGAGCTTCAGAAAAAAAGAGGAGCACCGCCTCAAGCTCTGGCACCGATCCGGGGGAGGAGGAAGAGAGATCGCGGCCCGACGCGCCGAGATGGTGGATATCCTGATACGCGAGATTTTCCGCTTCGCGACCCACAAGGAAAAAGGGGGAAGGGAACTCCCGGGACTGATGGTGAGCGCTTTCGGGGGATACGGACGTCGGGAACTCAATCCCTGCAGCGACGTGGACATTACCTTCATTCACAGTGGAACGCGGCCGACGAGGGCGATGGAAAACATCATCACCGCATGCCTGATGTCCCTCTGGGATCTCGGATTCAAGGTGGGGCACGCAACCCGCTCGATCAAAGGGGCCCTGGCGCAGGCCAACGAGGACATGATGACCAAGACAGCGATGATCGAGAGCCGGTGGCTTGCCGGGGACAAGAACCTGTTCGAGGACTTCCGGAACGCGTTCGAGGGAACGTGCGTGCGCGGCAAGGAGAAGGATTACATAGCCTTCCGGCTCCAGAACCTCAAGGAGCTCCGCAGCCGTTACGGGGAGAGCGTTTTCATGCAGGAGCCGAACATCAAATCAGGCTGTGGGGGGCTGCGGGATTACCAAAACCTGCTCTGGACGGGGATGTTTCACTCGGGCGCCAACACGACGGCTCGTCTTGTCGAGGAGAAGATCCTCAGGGAACGCGAACGTCGCATACTTGAAGAGGCCCAGGACTTCCTTCTGCGGGTGCGCACCGAGATGCACTACCAGACAGGGAGGGCCACCGACCAACTCACACTGCAGCTCCAGGGGAGGGTGGCCACGGCGCTCGGCTATCCCGATAAGAGCATCCTGCGCCGCTGCGAGGCCTTCATGAGGGATTACTACAACCGCACCCGCAGCATCCACCTCGTCACGACGCTCGCTCTAGGCCGCATCCGCGAGGAGCGCGGGATGAAGGAGGGGATCATCGCGAAGTTCCTCGGCCGCCGGGAGGAAACCATCGACGAGATGATCATCCGCAACGGGGAGATGTTCCCGAAGACACGCGATATCTTCAACCGGGATCCCTCCCGGATGATGAGGTCCTTCCAGTTGGCACAGACAAGGAACCTAGGGTTCTCCGCGGAATTGGGCGATCTGGTGAAGCGCAGGCTTGCTCTGGTCGACCGGACTTTTCAGTACAACAAGGAGAACCGCACGGTCTTCCTTTCGATCCTTTCCCGGAAGGGGGAGGTAAGCAGAATCCTCAGGCTCATGCACGACCTCGGGTTCCTCGGAAAATACCTTCCGGAATTCGAGCCCCTGACCTGTCTGGTCCAGCACGAGTTCTTCCACCGCTACACGGCGGACGAGCACACCCTGCGGTGCACAGAGAAAATCGACGGGCTCCTCTTCTCCACCGACCCCAAGCTGAAACGATACGGGGAGATTTTCCGGCATTTCGACGACCCCGCGGTTCTCTACCTCGCCATGCTGCTTCACGACACCGGCAAGGCCGCCAACACGCGACGACACGAGGAGGCCAGCGCGCTGGCTGCCCAGAAGGCGGCAAGGAGGCTGCAGCTCAATCCCAGCCGAAAAAAGACGCTCATCACGCTGGTCTCAGCCCACGGTGAGATGAGCGGCATCGCCCGCACCCGCAATATCGAGGATCCGGCAACCATCGAGGAATTCGCCGGGATCGTCCGGGACCCCGTCCTGCTCGACGCCCTCATGGTCATCACGCTGGCCGACGGCATGGGGACGAGCGACGAGGGATGGAGCGACTGGAAGGAACAGATGGTCTGGCAGCTCTACCACCAGACGCGCGCGTATCTCCAGGACAGCGCCGGTTACCGCGAAGAAAGCGTGATGCGGCGCGAGGAACTGCACCGCGAGGTCGCCGACACTCTTTCCGAGAGCTACGCCGAGGAGGTGGAGGCACACTTCAGGGGCATGCCGGAGCGGTATTTCCAGTCGCGCCATGCGGCCGAGATCCGAACCCACCTGCAACTCTTCCGGAGCCTCTTCGAACAGGGCCTCCAAGAGGAGGGGGCGCATCTCGCGCCGGTGGTGGAGTGGATAGACCATCCCGAGGCGGGACACGCCGAGGTGCTCGTCTGCGGCTGGGACAGGGAGCGATTGTTGGAGAGGATCGCGGCCGCCTTTGTGGAGTCCGGCATCAACGTGCTGGGTGCCGATATCTACACGCGCGCCGACAGCCTGGTGCTCGACATCTTCAAGGTATCCAATCACCGCAATGAACCGTTGCCCAGGGAGCGGGAGCGGGCCAAGTTCGAGGCCAGGCTGCGCGAGTTGCTTCCCGCTCCGGGAAGCCGCCTCGTCCCCGCACCGAGGAGACCCGCCGCACCGAGGCGCCGGATGGAGGAGATCGAGGAGGACCTGCCGGTCTGGGTCGTGGTCAACAATAACGCCCATCCCACCTGCACCATCATCGAGGTGCAGGCGCCCGACCGCCTCGGGCTTCTCTACCACCTCCTGCGAGCCATATCCCACGGCGGGATATCGATCGAGGCGGCCCGCATCGCCACCGAGCAGAAAGCCGCGCTCGACGTTTTCTATCTGCGCACGAAAGAGGGGGAAAAGATCACGGATCGCAATGCCTTGCTGCGCCTGGAGCGCCGCCTCCGCGCCGCCTCCGCAAGGGCGGGAGAAACACCATGAGCAGACCGGCACCATCCGCCGCCGCAATGCGGATCTGCTGGAGGGCGGCCCTCCGGCCGCTCCTGAAACAGCCCCGCCCCGCAATGCTCGGGGTGCTGAGCATCGCCTTGGGGGTGGCGGTTTTTCTGGCGATCACGATCGCCAACCGGGGCGCGTTTGGGAGCTTTCACCGCGCTTTCGAAATGGTGACCGGCCGGGCCGACCTGGAGATCCGCGGAAAAATCCCCGAGACGGTCTTGCCCCGGGTGAGGGGATGCGAGGGGGTGGGCGGCGCCACCCCGCTGGTCGAATCCCAGGTGACTCTTCCCGATTTTCCCGGCGAATCCCTGCGGCTGACCGGGATCGATCCTTTCACGGCGCGGGGTCTGCTGGGGTTTGAACCGATCAAGGGAACGGGTGAAGAGAACTCCCTCGCGGAGTGGCTCTCCTCTACCAATGCCCTCGCTGTGCCTCCCGATTTTCTGGTGAGGCACTCGTTGAAGCAGGGTGATTCCGTGCGGTTGCAGGGACCCGGCGCCCCACGGACGATGAAGGTCAGCCAGGTCATCGACACAGGGGATGTGGCGGCATCCGGGGGAAGGGTCGTGGCGACCGACATTTCCACCGCGCAGGAGTGGACGGGGAGACCGGGGGAGATTTCCACGATCCTGATCCGGCTTGCCGACCCCGCGCAGAAGGAGCAGGTGGCCGACCGGTTGCGAGGCCTGTTGCCCGGCGATGTCACGGTCGAACCCCCCGCGCGTCACACGCACCAGGTGGACGTCATGCTCTCGGCATTCCGGCTAAACCTCACCGCATTGAGTCTCGTGTCGCTGATGGTGGGGATGTTTTTCGTCGGCAACACCAGTGCGGCCGCCGTGGTGAGGCGCCGCGTCTCGCTGGGAATCCTGCGCGCGGTGGGTGCCGGACGCAGGGAAATTCTCGTGCTGGTGCTGGTGGAGGGAGGGCTCAGCGGACTGGCCGGCTCACTGCTGGGGGTCCTCGTTTCTCCCCTGCTGGCCGGCGTCATGGCCGCCCCCGTGGCAAAAACCGTCACCGCTCTCTACCTCCCCGTGGAAGCTCAGGGGGGCTGGCCCACGGTGACGGAGGCACTGCTGGGCATCTCGGTCGGTGTCGCCGCCGCCTTGCTGTCCTCCTGGATTCCTGCGCGTCAGGCCGCAGGCGTCGATCCGCTCCGCGTCCTCCACCCCGGGGCGGCGCCCGAGATTTTCCCCCTTCCCGCAGGGAGACTGGCACGCTGGGGCGCTGTCATGCTCCTGCTGGCCCTGTTGAGTTCACTCGGGGCTCTTCATGGAGGGCCTGCGCTGCTCGGGTTCGCCGCCGCCTTTCTGGTGCTGTCGGGATTCTCCCTGCTGGTGCCGGCATTCATGGAGGGGGTGGCCCGTGCGCTTCGGACCAGGGCCAGCGGCTTGGCCGCCGCTGGGGCTGTTCCAAAACTTGCTCTCGAGCAGACGATGCGCTCCCTGCACAGGACGGCACCGACGGTCGCCGCCCTTTCCGCGGCGGCGGCGATGACGGTTGGGATCTGCGTGATGATCCACTCCTTCCGCGGCAGCGTGGAGGCATGGGCGTCCCGCACGCTCACGGCCGATCTCTTCATCGCCCCCGCGGCCAACGAGCTGCTTGGGCTTGAGCACACGCTTCCGGAGGCCGTCGTCCGCTGGTGGGAGGGCCGATCCACAGTGGTGGCCGTCGGCACCTTCCGTGAAGTGGAAGCCAGGTCGCTGAAGGGGGAAGAGGTTACCCTAGGGCTCGTTGCGGGGCCGGCACGCGGGGCCATCGACTTTCTGCACGGGGATGTTGAGGCAAAGACCGCCGCACTCGCAACGGGGGGGTGCACCGCACTCTCGGAGAGCCTTGCCAGGCGGCTCCGCCTGTCCCCGGGCGATCAGCTCGATCTGGCCGGCCCCAGTGGTCCGGTGCGGCTTCGGGTGATCGATCTCTACCGCGACTACACGCGGGATCGCGGCATCGCCATGGTGGGCGCCGGATATTTCCGCCGCATCTGGGGTGCGGAGGGTGTTCACTCGCTTGCCATCGAGTTCCGCAAGGGGACATCGCCCGCCGAAATGGAACGCGAGAGGGAGCTGTTTGGCGGTGCTTTCGGAGGCAGGGAGGCGTTCATCTGCTACGTCAACGGGGCGCTGAAACAACGGATCCTGGAGATCTTCAACCAGACCTTCGCGGTCACGGCGGTGTTGAGGACGATCTCGATCGCCGTTGCCATCGGCGGGGTGATGCTCACCCTCGGCATCCTGGTGTTGGAGAGGACGCGAGACATCGGGGTGCTCCGCTCGATGGGTGCTTCCACCGCTCAGGTGGCCGGCATCATGTTATCCGAGGCGGCCTTGATCGGGGTCTTGGCGAGCGTGGTCGGGATGGTGAGCGGGTCTGTGCTGGCACTGGTCCTTACCTGGGTGATCAACAAGGCCTTTTTCGGCTGGGGCATCGATCTCTCCTTCCCGTGGCTTGAGTTGGCCGCTCTTCCCCTCTGGATGACGGCGGCCGCGTTGGCGGCGGGATTTTTCCCCGCGCTCCGTGCTGCCCGGATCCCACCCTCAACGGCGCTCAGAATGGAATGACGGCCTGCTTGGAGAGATCCACAGGGGAACGACCCCCTCATCCATAAGAGAACCTTATAAAAGAATGAGCCACAAACGCGATTTTTCTCAAAAAAAGACTTGCAGGGGGACGGTTTCTTCATAAGATGCACTTATTGAAAGATTGTTCTGGGGGGAACAACAGGCCGTCGTACCTTTGGTGCGGCGGCCTGTATCTTTTGGAGGCTAATTCCCCACACGACTTCTTTTCGCGGGCGTTTCCAGTCCCTTGCGGGCATAATCCGGCCCACCTCTTAATCCGCCATGCCTTTCAGACCCGCCAGCACCGATGAGGAGGAGCATCCGCCGGCGCTTTCGGGCACCCCAACGGCATGGATCACCCTTTGTTTCGTCGCGCTGCTGATCGCGGGCTGGCTTTTTGCCGATCAGATCCTCTGCGGGGTCATACGCGCGGCACTCATCGCAACGTGTTGGCGGCATGGCGAGCGGGTGAACGTGGAAAAACTTTTTCTCGATGGAGCCGGTGGCGTCGAGATCCGGGGCATCTCGTGCACCTGGGGCCCGAAGGAGCACCGAAGTTCCTTGAAGTGCGACTGGGCCCTTCTTCATCCCGTCTCGCCGTGGCGGATGATCTCTCCCTCCGCCGGGCGGGAGAAGCGATGGATCCGGGAGATCTTTGCGGGCAAAACCAAGCTGATCGTGGATCTTCGGGGGATGCCGGCGGACGCGAAACCCGCGGGTCCTGCCGCAGATCCAACCAACGTGTCCTTTCCCAAACCAGAACTGCTGCCAGCGAACCTCACGGCGGGTCCGATTGATGCCGTGGTGATCGGGGAGAAGGTTCGTCTGGCAGTGAACGGTCTTCAACTCAGGCTGCCGGCCCGTTGGCCGGGGGGAGTTTCCCTGCAGGAAGCAACCGTCGATCTGGGACTTTGGCACCGGTCGATTTCCAAGGAAACAGCCTCGGCTTTCTGGGATGGAAACGTTCTGCGCGTCGGGGGGCTTGGCTTGGGGGAGGGCAACGAACTCGAAGAGCTGACGCTGGCACTCCATGACGACCGACTCGACTTTGGTCTGCGAGGGAGGATCGGGCAGGGGCTGCTTCGTGGAGACGGCATGTTCGGCAAGCAGGGTCGACTGGAGGTGACCGTGGTGGGTGAGCGTCTGGGCGTTGATGCGATCTCGGGGTTTCTGAAGGATGAAAAACAGGCGACAGGCACCATCAACCAGGCTCGCTTCACCTTCCGGGGGGATCCCACCCGTCCGCTCGAGGCGGACAGCGCGGTGCGACTGATCGCCAGGAATTTTCGCTGGGAAGGAAGGGGCTGGGAATCGCTTCGGCTTGCGGCCACACTGACCGGTCGTACGCTCACGCTGTCGGAGCTTCTTCTGCGCCAGGGAGAGAACGAGGTGGATGCGGACGGAGAAAGCAAATTACCCGATGACTGGCATGCCGTGATGCGCGCCCCCTTCCATGCCACCTTTCGCGCGACGTTGGGCGACGCCGGAACCCTTGCATCGCTCGCCGGGCCCTCGCCCTGGAATCTCGGGGGGGGGCTTTCCTTCGAGGGAGAGATCCGCGGCGCCGACAACAAGGCGGAGGGATATTGCAACTTCGCGGGAAACGGAACCCGGATTCGAGACCTGCGTGTCGACTGGCTGAAGGGCAGCATCCTCTTCGAGGGGGATCAAACCCGCGTTGCCTACCTTGAGGCAAGCGCCGGCGATGACAGGATCGCGGCCGAGGGAATATTCGCCAACAGCAGGCCCCATGCTTATTCAGCCAAGGCGGAGGGTACGGTTAAAAATCTTACCAAGCGGCTCGAGCAACTGGGGGTCGCGACCGCCGCATCGATCGGCGGGGGTGCCGTGGCGGGAACCTGGCATGGGGAGGGAAGCGCCACCAACCATACAGGCGGCTTCCAGGCGATGGTCTCGGGCTGGGTCAGCCGATGGACCCGCGAGGGCATGACCGGGCGCTTTGAGGGATCCTACGGTCCGGGGCATTTCGATCTCTCCAAGGCGGAGTTCCTCCAAGATGACATGACGCTTTCCATGCAGCTCGCCGCCCTGACGGATACCGTGACGCTTTCGTCGATCAAGGCGCTTCGCGACGGAGAAACCAAGCTGCTGATGGAGGGATCGTTGACGATTCCCGTCGATGCAAGGGACGTTTGGGAGAGCGGAGACCCGCTCCGCACGCTCCTCATGGACCGGCCGCTTTCGCTGAATCTTCTGCTCCATGGCATCAAAGCGGAGGAACTCGCCGATGCGCTGGGCCAGCGGGCCGACTTCACCGGAACGCTCTACGGAGAGATATCGGCAAAAGGGACCCCCGGATCTCCCGAGATCAACGGCAGCCTGCTGATCGGAAAATTCACACCGCGTTCCGTTGCCGGGCCCCGCGATCTCCGTCTCAAGGCTGAGACTCAGGATCACAAACTCTCCGTGCAGCTTGAGCAGGAGCCCGTTGCGAATTCCCCGATGATAACCCGGGCATCCCTGCCCGTGCACCTTTCCAACGATCACGGACGCCTGAAGTTCACCGATGATGGGACCCCGATCGAGGGATCGGTCATGATGAGGCAGATCCCCCTGGATCTGTGGGCCACGCTGCTTGGCATGAAGAACGGGTCGCCGCTGTTCCATGCCTCTGCTACCGGCGACCTGAAATTTTCAGGAACGGTTGGCAAACCCGCGGTGGAGGGTGCGTTGCTCATCCGCGCTGAAGAGGCCGCACTCTTCGGGCCAAGGAAGCTGGAGAATGTAGTGCTGCCGCTCGTCATGGAAGGTCCGAAGCCCTCCATCAGCATGACTAACGGAACAGCCAGCTACGGTGGAATGCCTGTTGCGCTGGACGGAGCGCTCAACTGGGGCGGCGAGGCGCCCGAGTCTTCGGTGAAGATCGAAGGAAAGGGCCTACCGATTTCGCTGGGAGCAGGGATTACCACGACCGGGGACGCCTCTCTCCTTCTCTCGGCAAAGGGAACCAACCTTCCGGTGCTCGGGGGATCCATCACGATGCATCCCGCGGCGATCGACCTGCGATACGCTCTGACGCCGTGCTTTGCGCCTCCGGGAATCTTCATCGCGGGGGGGACGCCGTGCTTTGCGCCTCCGGAAGCAACAGCCACAGAAAAACTCCAGATCGACCTGACGCTCAAGACCACCGTGTCCGGCAACGCGTCGGCGCAGAACGCCCCGCAGATCACGGCCGATCTATCTCTGAAAGGAGCTGCTTTGGCCCCGGCCGTCACGGGCAGCGTGACGGCCATCAACCAAACCCTGAGGCTTCCCTGCGGGATCTTCGGGATTCCCGAGGCAAAACTCGCCGTTGGTGAAGCGGGTACCAGAATCCAAGAGGCGCCCGCCTATGGAATCACCAGGTTGGGCCTCTGCACCCTGTTGCCGTGGGGTTGCCTTGACACGATGGGTTGCGGGATTGTCGGCCCCCCGGGAACATCGTCGGCCGATCTGCTGTTCGGCCTGACTTTCCCATCCTTCAGACACGGCGATTCGATCGAAAATCCCTCACCGATTATCCAAGGGGTGGCATGGCTTCGGCAATCGGCGCTGTTCCCCATCTGTGCTTCGTCCTGGAGCACTTCTCGCCCCGGACTTTATGATTCGGCTTCCCTGGGGTTCTACGGAAGACCCTGGATCTGGAACCTGTCGGAGGGGATGAAGCGCGCCGAAACAAAGAACACCGCACGATGATGGAAAGCATGACCGGACATGGACGGGGCACCTCCGATGCTCAGGGATGGAGGTTCGAAGTGGAGTGCGCTTCCGTGAACAGAAAGGGGATCGAGATCGCCCTTGCCCTCCCCAAGGCGTTGAGTTCACTGGAGTCGCGCGTGCGCGAGGAGGTGCAGAAAAAAATCCGCCGCGGCAGGGTCAATGTGACCGTGGTCCTGGAAGCCGCAACGGCGGGCGCCGCATTACCCGGCACGGTCGACAAGGCGGCGGCCCGGCGCGCCCTGCGAGATCTGCAGGCACTCCGCGACGAGCTCAAACTTCCCGGCGAAGTGACCCTGGAGCTGCTCCTGAAATCTCCCGGCGTGCTGAAAAACCCGACCGAAGAGATCCCCCTCGCGGAGACACTCTGGCAGGCACTGCTGGCCGCGCTCACCCAGGCCCTTGAGCGCTTGAAGGCGATGAGGAAAAGAGAGGGATCCCATCTGGTTGCCGACCTGCTCAGGCGTGTGAAGTTGCTTGAGGCGTCCGTGAAGGCGATCCGCGCCCGCGTTCCCGCAGTACTGCGCCAACGACGCGATCATCTGAAAGCCCGGCTCGAGGAGCTGGGGATACCTCTTCCGGCGAATGATCCGGCGCTTGCACGCGAACTGGCGCTGATGGCGGAGCGGAGCGACATCACCGAGGAACTCACCCGGTTGGAGAGTCACTTCAAACAGTGCCGCGAGTCGCTCAACGGGACCGAGCCGGCGGGACGCACCCTCGACTATCTGGCTCAGGAGATGTTCCGGGAGTTTAACACCCTCGGAAACAAGGCCGGGGACGCCGCCGTTTCCCGACGGGTCGTGCAATCCAAGGCGGAGCTCGATAGGATCCGCGAACAAGTCGCCAATCTAGAGTAAACCCCAACCCGTTTGAGCAACCCCTCTCTCCAGCTTCGCCGCACCGGCATCCTCTTTGTCATCTCCGCCCCATCGGGCGCGGGGAAGACCACGCTTTGCACGGCGCTCCGGCAGAAGCCGGACTTCGTCTGGTCCGTTTCCTGCACGACGCGCCCCCCGCGTTCCGGCGAGGTCGATGGAGTGGATTACCATTTCCTCTCGCAGGAAGACTTTGCGGCCCGGTTGGGCAGGGGGGAGTTCCTCGAGCACGCCGAGGTACACGGCAATCATTACGGAACCCTCAAGGGCCCCGTCCTGGAAAATCTCCGCAACGGCATCGACGTCCTCTTGGACATCGACACGCACGGGGCGGCGAACATCCGCGCCTGCGGCGACCCGCACATCCTTCAGGCCTTGGCGGATGTCTTTCTCCTGCCGCCCGATCTCGAGGAGCTCCGCCGCCGGCTCATGCGCCGCGGCACCGAGACCGCCGAGCAGGTGGAGATCCGGATGAGCAACGCCGCAAAGGAAATGGAGTGTTGGCGCGACTACCGCTACACGATCATCAACGGCTCCATGGAGGAGAACATCGAGAAGTTCCGGGCCGTCATGCGCGCCGAGCGCTATCTCAGTCACCGCATGACCGCCGTGGAATTCCCCGCCGAAGCCGCATGAGTGATTCAGGAACATCCCGCCGCACCGTGGTCTTGGGCGTGACCGGATCGATTGCCGCCTACAAGTCGGCAGAGATCGCCAGCCTGCTCCGCAAGGCGGGCCACGAGGTCTTCGTCGTGATGACCCGCGCGGCAGCCGAGTTCATAACGCCGCTCACGCTCGCCACGCTCTCTCGCCATCCCGTGCTCAGCGATCTTTCCGAGGAGCAGGAGGGGGGATGGAAGCCGGGACACATCGAGTTGGCGGACCGCGCCGATTTGATTCTTGTCGCGCCGGCGAGCGCCGACTCGATCGCGCGACTCGCAAACGGATTTGCCGATGATGCGCTCGGAGCGGTGGCGCTCGCGACACGCGCGCCGTTGCTCATCGCGCCCGCGATGAACGGAAAGATGTGGGAGCATCCTGCGACGCGCGCGAACACCGAGACACTGAGAAACCGCGGAGCCTCATTCGTCGGGCCTGAGGAGGGAATGCTCGCGTGCGGTTACGAGGGAACGGGACGCCTCGCTGCAGTCGAGGGGATCATAGCGCGCGCCGAGGAAATTCTCGCGGCGCGCTGAGCGGGGAAATTTTTCCGAAAGCCGCCCCGGGAGAAAGCGCAAGAATTTTTAGAAAATCCGTTGACGCCACACGAGCGCGGACTTATTCACATTCGGCAGTGAGTTATTCACATTACTTTCACACATGCCGCCCATGCGGAAAAAAGGAGGTGGATTGAAATGCCCGTAAAGAAAAAAGCTGCCAAGAAGGCGCCCGCCAAGAAG